>Ga0316217_10001083_pt1 | contig 36793 bp, 30 predicted proteins | sample 1anoAmetaG_FD_203633 | JGI IMG/M metagenome (GOLD analysis project Ga0316217, IMG submission 203633) | Freshwater microbial communities from Trout Bog Lake, Wisconsin, USA - 1anoA | ecosystem: Environmental > Aquatic > Freshwater > Lake > Hypolimnion/Profundal zone | place: USA: Wisconsin...
GGGCACGGTAACCGTCTCGATCTCCGGATTGAAGACCTTCAAGGCCAGATACGCCGTGGTGAGCGTGCCGGGGACGGCGATCTTCATGTGTTTCAGATCGTCGAGCGTCAGCTTCTTGCTGGCGACGATCATCGGGCCGTAGTCCTCGCCCACGCTGCCGCCGCAGCCCATCAGGGTGTACTTGTCCTGCAGGTAGGGGTAGGCGTGGAAGCTGATGGCCGTCACGTCGAAGAAGGCCTCGTCCAGCGCGCGCCGGTTCAGCGTCTCGATGTCGCACAGCGTGTGGTTGAAGCGATAGCCGGGCACGCGCACCTTGTTGGTGGCCAGGCCGTAAAACATGAAGGCGTCATCGGAGTCGGGACTATGGGCGATGGAAATGTCGATCGGTCCGGCGGCGCCGGGAATATCTTGTAGAGTGCTCACGGTGAATCAATGTCCTTTCGTCGAACGAAATGCGGCGTCTTTCTGATCGGGCTGGGCCCGGTCTTGGCGCGGGCGCTTGCGGGCGGCGGCAAAAAATGCGTCCTCGGGGAAGGCTGCCGGGGCGAACCGCGGAGGAAGTTTCTTGCTCACCAGCCCTCCTCCAACCTAGGGTCTGGCCTTCGTCTTCTCCGATTTCACAACAAAATCGAGGGTGGGATCGGTGTATTCCAGCGCTCGGGAGCGGAGTTCTCTCCGCCGGATCAGAATATGGCGCGCCACAGCTCCGGCGGCAAACAGCAGCGCCCCGAGCGAAACGAGAAGTCCAATCATTAACCAGAGCATGGCACCAAACTAGGCCAAGAATACCAGACTGCCGGGGGCAGGGTCGGTTTGTCTTCACGAAACGGACTGCAGGGCGGACTGGAGCCAATCCAGGTAGGAAGAACTTCCTGTTTCGACCGGCAGCACCAAAAACTCCGGTGTCTGGTAGCTGTGCAGTTGGTGGAGCCGGGTTTCCAGGGCCTCCAGTTGTTCGCCGCCGGTCTTCAGCAGCAGCAGCGTTTCGGTCGCGCTTTCGATCTCACCCTTCCAGCGGTAGATGGACTGGACGGCCGGAATCAGCGTGACGCAGGCCGCCAGGCGCTCCTCGACCAGCGTGCGGGCCAGGCGGTTGGCCTCCTCGGGGCTGGCGGCGGTGGTCAGGACGATGCGGGCGTTCGGGGTGGGACCGGGCATAGGCGCCTCCACGGTTCGTGTACGAGCACAGGCTCCAAAGACCGATGAGCCATTGGCCAAAGGAGAAACGTTCGGCGCCCAGCGGCGCAATCCCTCTTGCGCCGCCCCGAGGGACGGCGCAGGAAGACATTGCATGGGAATGGAAGGAACTAGCTGGGAAGCTCCACCAGTTCCATTTGCCCGTTGCGGCGGCGGTGAAGCACAAACATCGCGCCGGACAGGTTCCGGAAGATCATCAGGTCGAGATCGCGGAACTCCGCGTCCTTCACTGCCTCCTCGACAGTCATGGGCTTGATGGCGATGGCCTCGGCGCTATTGACGACGTGCGGCTCGATCGCTGTTTTGCTGGCCGGGAAGGAATGCACCGCGATCGGCGCACGGGCCTTCGAGCGAACCGCGCGCACCGGCTTGACCTCCGGCGCTTCCGGTTCGGGCTGAATCAAGCGCGCCTTGGACCGGGTCACCGGCGGCGCCGTCAACACCTTCTCGCCCTTGGGAAGGCGCTTGCCCTCCAGCCGCTTGTCGCGGTGGCGCCGCGCCTGGTTCTCGGCGTGTTCCATGGCCTGCCGCAGCGCTGCAATCAGCGTGTCGGCCTTGCCGGTGGCGGAGATGGTCTGCAGCCGGGCCTTGAGGTTGACCTCGGCGATTTGTACATGTCGCTGCACGCTGAAAATGATGCTGGCGCTGGCGGTTTTGCCCATAATGCGGGCGATGCGTTCCATTCCCTCTTCGGCCTGCGTGCGCAGCGCCTTGGAGATCTTCACTTGTCTGGCGGTGAACTCCACTTCCATGGTCAGCCTCCGCTCCTCGTTCCCTGGGCTTTGCTGCTCGCCGGGGGAACTTCGGATTCTATCTCCGATGATTGTTTTTCGTCCACTTTCGCCTGCTGCTACCGCCCCGAAACCCGGTTCACCACGCCGGCGTTGAAATTCCGAGGTTGAGAGAAAACAGTATATGCCCACTATCGGCAAGCGCAACAGCTTGTCGAGCATGGTTCGCGAAAGAGTGGAACCGGCGGCGGCTCTTTGCCGCAGGGGGACCGGCCAGCGCCGTCGAAGGCGCTGCGCGGGGGATGGCGCTTCGTCCAGGGACTTCGGAGCCGGCGCGCGAGTTACTTCTTCGCAGCCAGTTCCTTGTTCGGGCTCCAATTGATCACGTGGTAGGTCGCCGGCGTGCTCCCGATGTTGCGGAACCCATGCAGGCTGTTCGACGCGTTGAAGACCACCGACCCTGGCCCGATCTTGACCCATTTGCCGTCCGAGAGCGTCTCGCAGTCACCTTCGCGCAGGATAATCAGCTCCTCGTTCACGTGCCGGTGCGGCGGATGCGGCGACTGTCCCGGATTCAACGTGGTGACATGCATCTCCAACTGGTCCAGGGTGGCCGTCGGGGTCTTGCACAGCGACCGCGTCTCGCCTACCGCGGTCTTCACCGGCTTCATGTCGTTCCAGTTGAAGACCGTCGGCCCCATCACCGGCTGCTCGGTCGCAGCTTCAGCAAGAAGGCTCATTGCGCTGGGCATCGCCAGCAACCCCACCACCATATCGCGTCTGTTCATCGGGTATTCCTCTCTACGGCAAGATGTACGGTGCGCGCTGCGGCCGGCTCAGCAAGGCATTGGCCTCGTCGTCGTTCTTGAATCGCTCCGCCACCGGGTCCCAATACAATTTGCGCTTCAGCAGCATGGCGATATCGTGAAGCAGGCAGGTCGTATTCGCCCGATGCCCCATCTCGATCGGCGAGATCGGATTGGCGCGGCTGACGATGCAATCCAGCCAGTTGCCATGCTGCTCCTTGCTTTCGTACAAGTGAATCTCGTCCTGCCCAATCACCGACTGGATCATCCTGGGATCGCTCGCGGCCAGCGCGGCAGCGTCCTTCAGCTTCGCCCCTGGGTCGCTCTGCGTCACCTGCTCGTTGCCGCGCGAGACAAAGATCCAGCCCTTCGTTCCATAGAACTTGATGCCGTTGGTGAAATCGCCGCTGATGGTCATGCGCACGCCGTTGGCATACAGCGCCTCGGTCTTGAACGCGCCATGCACATCCCACAGTCCGCGATCGAGAAAATCCCCATGGCCCCAGACTTCCACCGGCCCGGTGTACTCGGTATTCATGGCCCAATGCGCGCTGTCGATGTGATGGGCGCCCCATCCGGCGATCATGCCCGCGCAGAACTGCCGGCAGCACAACCATCCCGGCCGGCCGTAACCCTGCTGCGGATGCACCCTTGTCTCTGTGTAATACACATAGGGCGTGCTGCCCAGCCACATCTCGTAGTTGAACCAATCGGGCACGGGCATGGGCTTCTTCTCGCCCCCGTCGTGGTCGATCGGCAACCCGACCTCCACCCGCTGCAAATCGCCGATGCGCCCGTTGCGCACCAGTTCCGCCGCATAGCGGAATTGCACCGCCGAGCGCTGCTGGCTGCCAATTTGCAGAATCCGCCCGGAGGCCTGCACGGCGTCGCTCAGCGCGCGTCCCTCGGCAATGGTCAGCGAGGCCGGCTTTTGCAGATACACGTCCTTGCCCGCCCGCACCGCATCCACGCCGATCAGCGCGTGCCAGTGGTCCGGCGTGCTCACCACCACCGCGTCGATGTCCTTGTCGGCCAGCAGTTCGCGATAGTTGGCGTAGCCCTTCACGCCGTCCTGTGGCTTGCCCGACTTGTTCGAGTAGAAGTCGTTGACCAGCTTCTTGCCATCCTCGACACGATGCGCATCCAGATCGCAGACCGCCACGACCCTGGCCCGGTCGTACTGCATGATCGACGGCATGTCGTGAATGCGCGAGATGCGACCCACGCCGATTGCGCCCACATTGATGCGCTTGCTGGGCGCAAACTGTCCCAGCACGGTGGAAGGCACAATTGTGGGAAATCCAACCACCGCCGCCGCGCCCAATCCGGTCTTTAGAAATCTGCGCCGCGAAACCCGACCCCTGACTCGCTCCGTCATGGCTCTCTCCCTCTGCTAGCTCTTGCTATAAACTCCCGTGCCCCATCTATTCCGCGTTTTTCCAGCGGAATGGGTGGGAGGCCCAGAAACTTGCGGTCTACAAGATTTACAAAAACGCTCTATTCCTTCAGCGTCACGACCTTCGCGCTCTTCTGCGCCTTGATCACCAACTCCGCCGCCAGCAAACATCCGTCCTGGTCCTGCGCAACATGCGTGCGGTTCACCACATCCGCCACAAACTGCGCGCCAAACGGCAGCGGCATGGCGTTGCAGTCGATATACCGCGCTTCTTTCCCGTTTACAAGGAAGAGGTTGTTGCCCTGCTTCTTTGTCGCCACGTCGATGTACTTGCGCACTTCGATGTAGCCGTCGGTGCCCAGGATGAACAGCCGCCCATCGCCCCAGGTTCCCAGCCCGCGCGGCGTAAACCAGTCCAGCCGCACATAGCCCAGGCCGCGATCCCCGCGCAGCACCATGTCGCCGAAATCCTGGAACCGCGGATGCTCTGGATGGCGCACATTGGCAATCTGCGACTCCACAATTTCGGCCTGCTTCGACCCCGTGTAGAACAGAAACTGATCCACCTGGTGCGAGCCGATGTCGCACAGGATTCCCCCGTATTGCTCGGGATTCCAGAACCACTCCGGCCGGCCCGTTCCGCCGCCCGCATCGCCATTGCCCTGGATCACCTGGTGCGGCGCAATGTTGATGGTCTGGATCACCTTGCCGATGGCGCCTTGCTGGATCAGCTCCCCGGCATAGACAGCAGCTTTTACCTCCAGCCGCTCGCTGTATAGGATGCCGTAGATCCGTTTGGTTTCGGCAATCGTCTTGCGCACCGCGGCCAACTGCTCGAGCGTCGTAATGCCCGGCTTGTCCGACAGAAAGTCCTTGCCCTGCTTCATCGCCCGCACGCCCAGCGGCGCGCGCTCGTTGGCGATCTGCGAGCTGAGCACCAGTTGAATGGAAGGGGCGTCCAGAATTTCTTCCTGCGTCTTCACCATCTTCGCGTCGGGGAATCGTCTGCCGAAGGCCGACCGTTTGTCCTCTTCGCCGCCCCAGGCCGCCACCAACTCGCCGCCGCCGCGCTGAATGGCGCCCACCATGCCGTAGATGTGATCGTGGCTCATGCCGCACACCGCAAACTTGATATGGTGTTTGGGCGTCTCTTCCGCCTGCGCCGGCAGCACGGCATCTTCAATCACTCGGTCCGCTGCGCCGCCCAGTGCCATCGAGCCCTGCGGCAACCCCGCCATCATGGCCACCGAGCCCATCCATCCCGCCTGTTTCAGAAAATCCCGCCGGTCTCCGGTTTTCATTGTCATCCCTCTCCTCCGCCCGCAGCAGCAATTCTACTCAAGCGGAACAACACATTTCCTGAAGTTTCAATCCGAGAGCCCAGTCCGCTCCGGGAAAGAGAAAAAGAGGGCTTGACGGGCCACAAAAGCCGACACGCCCTCTCTTTCGTAAGCTGCAAAATTCGACGCCCATCCTTGGCGTATCGTTGTCTCTCGCGACCAGGGAGGGGAACCGCGGCATTCAACGCGCCGTTTTCTCGAACGCCGCACTTTCCAGAAGCAAAGCTCCGCCGCGGTTTACTTTGCCGCGCCCATCTCCGCGCGCACCTTGGCCAGCACCGCGAGATACGCCCGCGCGGTCTCGGTGATCGTCTCCGCATTTCCCGCATCGACAGCGGCCAGGTTGACCAGATCGCTGCCCACGCCCAGCGCGCGTGCTCCGGCGCGCAAAAAGCTCTCCGCCGTTTGCAGTGTCACCCCTCCGGTGGGAATCAGCTTCAGATGCGGAAACGGCGCCAGCAGCGATTTCAGATAGCTGGCCCCGCCCATCGCCGAGCAGGGGAAGATCTTCACGTAGTCGGCCCCGGCCCGCCAGGCGGTAACCACCTCGGTCGGCGTCAGCGCGCCGGGAATCGACAGCTTGCCCAACCGCTTGGTGCGTTCGACAACGTCGGGATGGAAGCTGGGGCTGACCACGAACTCCGCCCCGGCCTCGATGGTGGCCTCCGCCTCGTCGCCGGTGGTCACCGTGCCCGAGCCCAGCAGGAGATTCGCTCCATATTGTTTCTTTAACTCCCTCAGCACATCCAGTGCGCCGGGAACCGTCATGGTGACTTCCACCACGGTGACCCCGCCGGCGATCATGGCTTTCACAATGGCGTGCGCCTGGGCCGCATTGCGCGCCCGCAGAACGGGAATCAGGCCTACGCGCTCGATGGTTTCCTGTGTCGTTTCGGGCATGGTTTCCTCTATCGCGCGATCCGTGCGGATCCGCCTTTGACGATGCGTTCGACTTCGGCCAGCGAGGCCATGCTGGTGTCGCCCGGAGTGGTCATGGCCAGCGCGCCGTGGGCCACGCCGCAGCGCACTGCCCAATCGATGGGCTTGCCTGCCAGCAGTCCGTAGATCAGCCCGGAGGCAAAGCTGTCGCCGCCGCCCACGCGATCGAGAATGTCGATGTCCCGCTGCGGCACATGCACAATCTTGTCTTCGCAAAGCGCAATCGCGCCCCAGCCGTTGTTGCTTGCGCTGTGCACCGAGCGCAGCGTGCTGGCGATGAGCTTCAGGTTGGGATAAAGCCCGGCCACTTCGCGCAGCATCTCTTCGTACCCGGCGATGGGCAGCTCGGCAAAGTCCTCGCTCACGCCCTTGATTTTCACGCCGAGCATGGCCGAAAAGTCTTCTTCGTTGCCCAGCAGCAGGTCCACCTTGCGTACAATCTCGCGGTTTACCTCCTGCGCCTTGGCCTTGCCGCCAATGCTCTTCCAGAGCGAATCGCGGAAGTTCAGGTCGTAAGAGACGGGCGTACCGTACTTGCGTGCTGCATCCATGGCTTCGACAGCCACCTGCGCCGTGGACGCGGAAAGTGCGGCGAAGATGCCTCCAGTGTGAAGCCAGCGCGAGCCGTTCGCCGGGCCGAAGATGGACTCCCAGTCAAAGTCGCCCGACTCGATCTGGCTGACGGCGGTGTGTCCGCGGTCCGAACAACCGGCCGCCGCGCGCACACCGTAGCCGCGCTCGGTGAAGTTCAGGCCGTTGCGCACCTGACGGCCGACACCGTCGTAGGGGACCCACTTGAGCAGCGAGGTATCCACGCCGCCCTGCAGGATCAGGTCTTCCACCAGCCGGCCCACCGGGTTCTCGGCCAGGGCGGTGGCGATGGCCGTGCGCAGCCCAAAGCAGCGGCGCAGGCCACGGGCCACGTTGTACTCGCCGCCACCCTCCCACACTTGAAACTGGCGTGTGGTGTGGATGCGGCTCTCGTCGGGGTCGAGGCGAAGCATCACTTCGCCCAGGCTAATGCAGTCCCAGCGGCGCTGGGACTCGGGAACAACAATGGGATTCATGGCGGTGTACCGGCTTCTCAGCCCCATTCTATCGCGTCCCAGGAGGTCAGACCACTAAATAACCACACGTGAATGAATCGCTTTAGCGCGATCTCGGCGCGAGTTGGACCCGCCTTCCCTCGGCGCACGAAGTGTAGATGCTCCGCACCAGTTCGAGCGCCTGGAATCCCTCGATACCGGAACAAGCAGGCCGCCGGCCCGCCTTGCACGCCTCTCCAAAATCGGTGAGTTGCCGTTCAAACGGCTCGAGGGAGATGGCCAGCGGGTCCGACGCTCCCGAAGCCGCCTGCCGCGCCACCGGGGCCGTTTCTCCGGCGTCCTCCAGCACATCCCACACCGTCAGTTGATCGCCGGCCAGAATCGCGGTTCCCTTCGTCCCGTGAATCTCCAGCCGCTCCGGGGTCCCCGGCCACAGCGAGGTCGAGGCCTGAATCACACCTAGCGCCCCCGACGCATAGCGCAGCACGGCGCTCAGCGAGTCTTCCGACTCGATGGCATGTAGGCCTCCCAGTTGCCAGTATCCCGAGACCTCCTCCACCGCGCCAACCAGATAGAGAAGCAGATCGGCGGAGTGAATCGCCTGGTTGATCAAGGCGCCGCCACCCTCGCCCGCCCACGTCCCCTTCGCGGGCCGCGCATAGTACGCGGGCGAACGATACCATTTCACGTACGCGTCGGCTTGCAGAATTCTGCCCAGCCGCCCCTCTGCCAGCGCCCGCTTCAGAAACAGCACCGCATCGTCAAAGCGGTGCTGGCTGACGACACCCAATTGGATTCCCGCGTCGCAGGCAACCGCGATCATCCGCTCCGCGGTCTCCAAATCGACGGCCATCGGCTTCTCGACCAGCACATGCTTGCCGTTCCGGGCGGCCATCTCCACCACGGGCAACCGGTAGCTGGGCAGCGTGCATACGTCGATGAAATCGATATCCGGGCGCTGACAGAGCGCTTCAACGGTCGCAACGAACTCGGCTCCGTTGGCCTCCGCGAACTGGGCTCCGCGGGCGGCCGAGGTATTGGTGCAGGCCGCGATCCGGTAGCCGATGTTCCTGTAGGCCTGCGCATGTTTCCCGGCAATGGCCCCCGTCCCGACGATGCCAACATTCATGGGTATCCTCCATTCGCAAGCGAATGTCTTGAGCTTCTTCGAGAATAAGGTCAGGACCCACGCGCTCCGCCCGGCAGTCTTCTAGGGAACCTCTGAAAAAGTCGAAGTTTTGAAAGGGTACGGCTTCAGTCGTGCCGTAAGGAACACAAAACGAAGGCGGGCATTAGCCCCTGAGGGATGCCATGGGGAAATCGGGCACTTGATCAGACGTTCCCTGGATGCCGCGCCGGGACTCAATCGCCCATGCGACGGATTTTGCGCGGTTGTGGGGCATTCGAATTCCCTGAGTCTCGCGTAACTTGTTGAAGTTATGGAGATTGTACTCTATTCTGGAGACTCGCTGGAGACTTAAGACTCAAAAGCTCCCGACTGTGCTTGGGTGGCTGTCGTACCACATTTCCACGCTCAACTCGGCCCTGCGCCCACGCTTGGAGAAGCAGAGCGTTGCCAACTCTCGCCGATTTTGAACAATCTGTTCCAGGATCACCATCGCCGGCCCAACACGGTCGGTAATGACCGATGTTGGGCGGGGAGACGGTCTTATGTGCTTCCCCCTCGCGAGTCGAACGGCGGCGCCCTAGCGCCGGTTGCAGATCGGTCTTGCATTGTTCCTCGCAAGCTCGTGGACCCCGGTTACCGCCCTTGTCGTTCTGACCATCGCACTCGTCCGTATCGGCAACAGCGGACTTGGATCTGAAAACCAGGGGTACGGGGGACAAATAATGAAGTGGGTTGCAAGCCAACTCTTTTCTGAATCAGATGCTTCCGCCGATTTCATAAAGGTTTTTGGCCGCTTTCATTGCCACGCTCCTGGATAGAGTGTGCTGCATCGGCGTGTCACGCGGCGGTTGGATCGGACAGAAACGTCTTCGTCCGACTCATCGACCTGTTGAAGCTGTACTGCTGGGGTTATGCCAGCCGCCGTCCGCAGCGATGATCGCATCAGCTTCTGTCGGACCCCAAGTGAGTCGCTTGTAAGGGCGAACGCGGTGGTGGGTTTTGAGGACTGGATCGACCACCTCCCATGCGGCTTCCACCGCGTCTTCCCGCGTGAAGAGCGCGCCGTCGCCAGCCATGGCGTCGCCCAAGAGCCTCTCGTAAGGACTTTCCTCATCCGGCCTCTCTTCACTCAAGTAAAGCTCTCGCTGCTCTCCAACGAAGTCCTCTCCCGCGAGTTTTACGCGCGCCGCAAGGGCTACAGCTGAGTTGGGCGAGAGCCGAAAGCGAATGTAGTTGGACCGTCCCGTCACCGATTCCGCGTCAGCGAAAAGCTTCTGAGAAGGCGCCTTCAGCGCAACCAGAATCTCGGTCGCTGTGTCTGGGAGGAACTTCCCGGAGCGCAGATACCATGGCACCCCATCCCAGCGCCACGAATCGATGAAAAGACGCAGAGCGCAGAAGGTTTCAACATCTGAGCGCTTCGCCACATCTGACTCCAGGCGGTAACCGGCATACTGACCGCGCACCACATCGTCGGGCCTCAGTGGGCGCATGGCCTTGAAGACCTTGGCCTTCTCGTTGTGAACAGCTCCGAAGTCCCTGCCCGCGGGTGGCTCCATTGCAAGGAGTGCGACAACTTGGAAAAGGTGGTTCTGGATCACGTCGCGTAGGCAGCCGGCTGTCTCATAAAATGCGCCGCGCTTTCCCACACCGAAATCCTCGGATAAGGTGATCTGGACGCTGGCCACGTAATTGCGGTTCCAGATCGGCTCCAGAAACGAATTCGCAAAGCGGAAGTAGAGGATATTCATGATCGCTTCTTTTCCGAGGAAGTGATCGATACGGAAGATTGAGTCTTCAGGGAATACTGAATGCGCGACTTGGTTGAGTTCACGAGCGGAGGCCAGGTCGCGTCCAAACGGCTTTTCGACGATGACGCGCGCATGATCGGCCAACTTCGCGGCGCCGAGACCTCGAATCACAGTTTCAAAGAGCGAAGGCGGGATAGCAAGGTAATGTGCCGGACGCCGTGCGTTGCCGAGCACCTCTTTGATCGCTGCGAACGTATTACTGTCTTTGTAATCCCCGCTCACATATTTGAGCAATTAGAGTAGATGTTGCAGCGCACGTTTGTTATCCACTCCGCCTGCTCGCTCGATGCTGTCCGCCGCACGCATGTGCAGACGCTCCAGACTCCAGTTCTCGAAGGCAACGCCGATGACTGGAACCTTGAGGGCGCCTCGTTTTGCCATCGCATAGAGTGCCGGGAAGATCATCTTGTGGGCCAGATCGCCCGTCACACCGAAGATCACCAGCGCATCCGACTGAGATTTGGCCATTACACGCCTGCCTTGTCGTCTGCGGACTTTTCGTCATGGCCGCCGAACTGATAACGAAGAGCCGACAACACCTTCTCCGCAAAGTCGTCTTCGCCGCGCGAACTGAAACGCTCGTAGAGCGCGGCGCTGAGGACGGGAGCAGGAACCGACTCGTCGATAGCGGCGGCGATGGTCCAGCGCCCCTCCCCCGAATCCGACACGCGGCCAGCGAACTTCGCCAGGTCCGGGCTGTCGAGAAGAGAAATGGCGGCCAGATCCAACAACCAGGAAGAGATGACGCTGCCACGACGCCAGACCTCGGCAATGTCTGCAATGTTCAGGTCATAAAGGTAATGTTCGGGGTTGCGCAGCGGCGTTGTCTCGGCATCCGCAGTGCGCTGCTGCTTGCCGGCGTTGGCATGGTGCAGGATATTCAACCCCTCAGCATAAGCGGCCATGATGCCATACTCAATGCCGTTGTGGACCATCTTGACGAAATGGCCCGCGCCACTGGGACCGCAGTGGAGATAGCCGTGCTCGGCGGTGCCGCCGACCTTTTCACGGCCGGGTGTGCGCGGCGCGGAATCGATGTTGGGGGCAAGAGCAGAAAGGATGGGTTCAAGGCGCTGGACGATGGCGCCGTCGCCGCCAATCATCAGGCAGTATCCTCGCTCCGCCCCCCAAACCCCGCCACTGGTGCCAGCATCCGCATAGTGAATTCCCTTCGGCTTCAACTCGGTCGCACGGCGGATGTCATCGTGGTAGTGCGAGTTCCCGCCATCGACGATCGCGTCGTCGGCATCGAGGAACGGAAGGAGGGCCTTCAGCGTCGGATCGACTACCGCCGCCGGTATCATCATCCAAACGGCGCGCGGCGCTTTCAGCTTCGTGGCCAGGTCTTCAAGCGAATTCGCCCCAAGTGCGCCCTCTTGGACGAGCGCCTGCACGGCTTCCGCATGGAGATCGTAGACGACGCATTGGTGGCCGGCCCGCAGAAGGCGCCGCACCATGCTTGTTCCCATTCGGCCAAGTCCGATCATGCCTATTTCCATGCGCTTTTCCTTTCTTTGGGATGGCGCGAAACAGAACCCACCCGCACGTTAGATGCACCGGCGAGTTCGTAGGGTTTCCATTGCGCGCATTTGTTCGATCTGACGCTTGTAAGGCGCCCACCTCGCGCCGCACGCGGGCAGCCAAATGCGAGGCGAGCAACTCGCCGCAGCTCTTCTAGATGGCGTCAACGAGCGCAGGCGCCGCCGCATGGAAGGCCAACCGCCGCAAGCACGATTGCAAATGTGGGTCGCACCGTCGACGGAACGAAAAGCGATCTCGGCGGGGGTCTCGATTAATTGGCCTCGATCGCAACTTCAACATTATGGCCAAGCCACAGATTCTGGTCTGGCCAATCGAAGGTCCAAGATATGCTCCGGCTCGCACGCTCCGGAACAATCTCAATGTCGGCGCTATAGCCGGCGCTGCCCATGCTGCTGCCGGGTGTTGTGGCGAATGTCTGCCAGCCGTCCGTTGACCATACCAACTCGAATTTGTTCTCGTCGAGAATGCGAAAAGTATTTCCTGCTGCAATTTTTTGGATGGGCCGCAGGCGGCTATAGATCTCGACATTCCTCCGCAGTTTCTTCCTGCCCTCGGGATCGATGTAGCGCGCATAGACCGGATCGATGCGGTCGAAGACTTTGCCATCTGCAACCGAGCGCAGCAGTTTGAGGTATTCGGCATGGGCCCACACCGCAGCCTGGTACCGGGTGAATCTGGTTCGTCCCACACCTGCTCGGGCAGCATTTGCCCGCAAGTAGAAAACCCCTCGTAGGTTTGGATGAGCCGCTTGATGTCCTCGCCGGCCGATAGGACGCGCTCACCACCCAAGGAACGTGCTTGCCACCGAACAATTGATCGTTCTGAAGCGTAATGCAAGACAAGTTCGCGCGGCAAACAGGGAAGATCAAATGAGGCGCCGCTGGAGCGCATGTGTAACTGCCTCAAGTCGATTGTGGGTCCTTAATTTCTGATTAATATGGTGAAGGTGATTTCGAAGGGTCTGCGGACTAATTCCAACCGTTTTCGCTACTCGGACGGCCGTGGCGCCTCTCGCGAACATTCTAAGAATCTCAAGCTCCTGCGAAGATAGAGGCACAACCGGCGCAGTCCCAGTGACGGTGTCTTCCAGTTTGACCACTTCCTTGGAAACGGCGACCATGCGGTCGAACATCTCCTCCCGCTTCTTTTGTGCATCGATGTCGCGCACAAGATGAACAAGGAGCGATTTCCCCGTCCGCTGGTTCAAATAGGAAATGGACGATAGATTGACCCAGATTCGCCCTCCGGCGCGGGTCGTCACATTCAGATCGAAGTTCGGTATCGGAGTCGCGGGTTTCGCGCTTTGCGAGTGAACACATCCCTCATGACAGACATCCGTACCTAATGCCCCAATTCCATGCAGCACATTGGAGCAGGTTTTCCCCAGTACCTCCTCCGCGGGGTGGCCGAAGAGCGCCTCTGCTGCATGATTCCAGAAACAGATGTCGCCCGTCTCCCGGACGGCAAAGACCGCATCCGCCGTATTCTCTAGAAAGGCGAACAATTCCGCTTCCAGCATGTACACATACTAAAACGTTTCTCGGAAAGCGTCTGAAAATAGATCAGAAGTTTAGTCCATGCCCCGTGCCATGAGGGCCCATTGCGAAGTCATTTGAGATCAGTCTCGGACTCGTAAGGCAGGGTCAATCAGCGCTCTAGTACCGAGTTCAGAGTGGCCGAGAATTGGCCGAATCCCTCTGAAGAGAAGAGTCGTCTCCAGAGGGCCGAACCAGCGCGACGGTAAGGCTAGCCTCTCAGGTATTCGATGTGGAGGCTACATCGCGCGAAGTGGTGACATGTGGTGTAGTGAATGATTGGGAAGTGCTAGGGCACGGGTCTATTTGCCGGCGAACAGGAAGAGACGCTTTTCCCGAATTGCTACAGCCTGTTCATCCTGGTTTAGTCTCTGGGCAGCTTCATGGCGTGCCTATCAACGTTCCACTCCATGCTTATGGAGCGCAATACTGTGCGGCCGCCGAGGCTGGCCTGCGGGGAATCGAGCACCGCATCGCCGCGATGAAAGGCGATTGTGGACATCGGTGCACGATCTCAGCGCCTTCTCTGGACCTGGCATGGAGTCGAGGATCGTAGTGCTTCCTGGCCTTGCGTTGAGCCCTCGCCGGGCCCTTCACAGTGAATCCATTGCTTGGGCCACACTAAAATCCCTCGCCGAGGATGGGGTTTTATGCGGAGCCTTGCCCGGACGCGCTGACGAGGTGCTGGCTGCATTTGCCAAGGCCGGTATTGGCGCCGGCATCGTGGCTGTTCAGCTCCTCGGAGAAGGGATCGAATCACACGGCAAATCCCGGATCGATCTGAGAGCAGGCATTGCATCACAGATTGAAACGGTCAAAGCTGCTTGAGTTGCGAGGTGGTCACAGCTCGCGGCCGACGGCTCAGGTGCTTCCGAGGGCCCTCAAGCGTATCCGCTGGTTGCACGGAATAACTGTACTTGGGAAAGTCACAGATGTTCCATTTATCAAAATACGGAAGGCCAGTACTCTTAGAGTTGGGCACGACCTACATGATGCAACCGTGTTGCGTTCGCAAAAACGCAGGGGGTCTTGAATGAATAAGTTGACACTTGGTGTTTGGGAGATTGCCGATCACAGCCTCCAGTGGATTGGAAGAAGTGCAGTTTGGCTTTTGTTGAGAAGGCCTGCGGCAAGGGACGAAAGCGCTCTCTATGCCGCAGCAGGCGGCTCGCTCCTTGGCGCGGTGTCCGGTGGCGTCGTCGGATTCGCCCTTTCTGATATTTCGGGAGATATTGGCGCAATCGGTGGAACGGCAGTCGGGTGTTTGTTAGGCGCGTGCACGGGAATCGCTTTCGGAGCATGTGTGGAAACTGTCAGCAGCACAATCAAGCAGATACTGAGTTCCTTGAGTTCGAAATAGCCGCCAGGACCTGCCATGAAGCTTCATATAGGCAGTCGTTGTTGTCCGTCTCTTCCAGTTTTCTTTTCTTTTGGACATGGCCTTCCTCAAGGCCAATTGATCTGAAACAAGCAACGCGACTGATCGCAGTCTCCGAAAGAACCTCAGTGCGCAACTTCTTCCTGAGCCAGCGACTCGATGGGCAGGGCCATCGCCCGCTGACGCAGCGACTCAAAGAGCACACTGGATAGGTAACGCTCGCCGAAGTCGGGCAAAACCGTGACGATCAACTTGCCGGCGTTTTCAGGCCGAGCCGCAACCTTGAGCGCGGCTACCACGGCGGCTCCTGAGGAGATGCCCACAAACAGTCCTTCTTCAAGCGGAAGCCTGCGAGCCATATCAATCGCCGCGTCGTTGGTCACCTGAATCACCTCATCGTACAAACTGGTGTCCAGAACATTTGGCACAAAGCCTCCGCCCAATCCCTGAATCTTGTGAGGCCCTGCCTTTCCGCCCGAAAGCACGGCACTGTCGCTGGGCTCAACGGCAATCGCCTTGAAACTCGACTTGCGCTCCTTAATGAATTTGGACACACCGGTAATCGTGCCGCCAGTGCCTACGCCGGAGACCAGGGTGTCCACCTTGCCATCAGTGTCGTCCCAGATTTCCGGTCCGGTGGTGGCGTAATGCACGGCTGGGTTGGCTAGATTGTCAAACTGCCGCACGATGAAGCCATTTGGCGTCATGGACAGGATCTCATCGGCCTTGGCAATTGCGCCTTTCATGCCGTCCAGCCCGGGGGTCAACACGATCTTTGCGCCGAATGCCAGGAGCAGAACCCGGCGTTCCAGGCTTGCGGTCTCGGGCATGGTGATTACCAGTTCGTACCCCTTTACCGCCGCCACAAACGCAAGCGCAATTCCGGTGTTGCCACTGGTCGCTTCAATCAGAACGGTCTTTCCGGGCTGGATCTTGCCTGCCATCTCACCAGCCTCAATCATGGCCAGCCCAATGCGATCCTTTACGCTGCTGAGTGGATTCTGGCTCTCCAGCTTGGCCACTACTGTTGCCGGTAGTCCAGCAGACACGCGATTCAATCGCACCAGAGGGGTTCTGCCAATGAGCTGAGTTATATCTGCGGCAATGTGCATCACGATGATCTCCATTTCGGGGATTCACCCCAGTTGTCGTACTTAGTTTGTTGGGTCGATGGATTGGCCGCTATGCGGAATTGGGATCACACGAACAATGCTTATCCGATTCCCTTCAGTCGCCGAAGGCAATTCGGCAACATCGGCACATTACGGTCCTGGGGCTCCCGTTCAATTCACTGCGCGGCCTCAACTTGACGTTGTATTCGCTCATCGTCGTAAGCCTCGAAATCGACGACGGGTGTCCGGGGTAAATTGTTGGCGATTGGAGGCGACTGTACGGTCCATTCCAGCCCCGCCGCATGCCATGGATTCGCACCAGCGATCTTTCCATACTTGAGCGACCGCAGCAGATAGATTGCCGGCAGCAGGTAGCCGATTGCTAAGACGAACGCGCCGGGAGTCGAGAACACATTGAGGACCTGGAACTCCGGTGGGTGCCCTACGAGAACGCTCTGAACCGCTCAACTTAGTGTGGGAGTATCCGGCGGAATATGGCAATAGTACGTTTATACCTTTACCAGGGACAGCCGTAACCGCGGAGAATTTGCAACGACAGGTACCACTCTCGTGCTTCCGAGATCTTTTGGGACAATCGGAATATGCTCTCCCGGCGTGGTTTCAGAACCGGGGAACTCTCGACGGCGTTCTCGCCATAGGGGCTCGCGCGTGAAATTCCACTAGGCTGCCGTGCAGCGTCTTCGAACGGACATGTGTTGAAGACGCCGACAGCCGAATACCGACGCCTCAGCGAACTGCCATTGTTTTCATTCGATCTGTGTGAGTCTCGTACAGAGCCATCTCTTGATCGGTCGTCCGCTCGTTGCAACAAGAATGTCCGGTCAATAACCCGAGTACAAACCAGGCGAATAGCGCGGCGCCGATGGCGAACAGGATGTCTCCAGGAACACGCATCCAGCGCAACGTTTGCATTGCGCCAGACTGCATGAACTCCGAAGATCGCGCATTCCATGTCCGACGTTCGATGGATGAGCTAGGTGGATGACTCGCGAGTCGGGCAGCGGTCTTCTTATGCCGCGGCCTGCGCATCTCGATTGTTCGCTGCGAATGCCGAGCGGCCAAGCAGGAATGTGAGCGTCATGTTGGCGGCAAACAGCAGCACGGCACTCAATTCCAGCATGCCGGAGACGGGTAAAGCCTTCCATGCGAAGTGAAGGAATCCCTCGTAGGCCAGCGGCTCAGAACTGACCCGAAGCGTGCATCCGGCTTGCAGCAGCAACAGACTGAGGAACATCAGGTTCTTGCTAAAGAGGGCTTGAATGCCACCGAAATGCGGCAGGATGCGCGGGCCTATTGAAAAGACCATCGTAGCTGCAAAGCCGACTGTAAGCGCATGGCGAGATGCGCCCCAGATACCGCCATGCACGTCGGCGTGCGCAGCCCACATGCTCATCAAGCCTGCAAAGATGAGCCAGACATAGGCGATGCGAATGAACCAGGGAAAGCTAGAGTGGATTCCCTGGACCTTCGCCGCTGCGCACGGCTTGCGGACAAGCTGAAGCGCCCATGCAATTGCCACCGTGCCTGACGCAAGCAGAATCGTTGCAACTCCGGCCCAGCCTGCCAAACCGCACAGAACCCCGCAGATGTTCAACGCGAGCGCAAGCCGGGTCCCCCCTTCAAGGGGATGGGCGATGCCGAGAAAGGCGGGAAGCCAACGCGCCGAGAATCCCCAAACGACGGGTACCAGCACACCCCAACCCAGCAGCACGAGATAGCGCTGATCGAGCCCATGTGGGAGCGCGGGCTCGGCCCCTTCCATCGCAAGCCGGACGCACTCAACAAAGTTGAAGGCTATGGCGGCAAATAGCCCCGCTGTGCCGACGAGCACTGAGATCATCCAAATGGGCATCTTCGTCCTGTGAGCGCCTGATGGCGTTTGCCGCTTGTGGCCGGAGGCAGATTTCAGGAAGAATAGATAGGCGGCCAACTCCATGCCCGCGGAGATAGGAAGCATGATCTTCCAATGCCATCCATATATGCTGGTGCACCAGCGAAGTGCCACGCCCAACGTCCACAGGATGAAGCTGAGCTCTTGAATCCTGGCGCCATATCGCGACTTCCCTGGTTGCGAGTAAAAACCGATGCCAAGAATGAAGCTGCCGATCCATCCGAAGACCTGGGCGTGTCCGTGGCCCTGCATCCAGGCGGCAGGCAAGGGCGAAATACCATGGCTGAAACTGATCGCCATCAAATTTGAAAAACCCAGCAGGGTGCCAGGCAGCGCCATGAAGAACAGCCCGCTCAGTATCCATGCACGAAGCATAAGGTTCTTCTGTCGCTCGCGACTGACAGGATCGAGTGTCGGGGTTGCGCTTGCACTGGAAGACATAGATTCAATTTGAGAGGCTGTGACCATTTCTACCCCCTGCTGTTCAGCTCATCTTCCAATTTGATGGCGCGTGGGAAGAGCAGATCGTTTTCCAAATGCAGGTGCTGCTTCAGATCGCTTTCGAAAGCGCGCAAGGCGGCAAAGAGCGCGAGGTGTGTGGCGCAGGCCCACTCAGGGGCCTGAAAGCCCGCTGCGCAATCGCGCAGTTCTGCTACCATGCGGTTGGCGCCTTCGTGTTCCTGCATCATCATGAGAATAGGCTGCGAGACGTCCCTGAAACACACATGCGCGGGCGGATAGGTAACAATCGAGTCCCGATCCATTTGAGCAACAAACGGAAAGAGGATCTGCTCTTCTTTCTGAATGTGTGCAAATAGTGCCGTTCGCAAATCCTCGGCCAATTCCGCAAAGTGTCGTAGTTCGGGAGCGCGGTCGCTGCGCTGGGCCGCCAGCTTCTGCGCCATCTCAACCAGTCTCGGCAGTTCGCGGCGCACATATTGGTGATGCGTGCGGACGATATGTTGTATTAGCCGCTCGATGGAAAGGGTGGCGGGATCCAAGGGCGATCCCCCTTGTCCCTCAGCCTCTGCGTCGGCCAGCTTTTCCAAGACCTGCCCGACCGATAGCTGCAATTCTGTGCAAGCGCGATCGAGTGAGTTCTCCGCTTGCAGGCAGAGATCGATATCGAAGCGCTCAAGGATTCTTGCCGCTGTGGGCTGGGCGGCGACGATCTCTCGAATGGATTGCGTCGAGGCGGGCATAGGCATTCTCCACCGTTAACGGTAGAGCGGCCGCAACCCGCAAGCAGTAACTTATGTCACTCGGGAGACTATTGGGTTGATTCCATTAGTGCGCTCAGGCCTTTCAGGTCCTTCACGACGATCTGCCTGGCATCAACATCCAAAAGCCCTTCGGCCTGCAGGCGCATCAGGTTTCTTGAGATGAGTTCGCGCACGGTCCCAAGCTGATTCGCCAGTTCCTGGTGGCTCGTGGGCAATTGCAATTCAACCCCGCGCGGGGTAGTCTTTCCTTCACTATGGGCGAGCTTCAACAATGCCGAAATAAGTCGTTGGCGAACCGTGGTAAACGACAACTCCTCGATAATTCCAACCAGCCGCCGCAGCCGCGCTCCCACTACTTCTAGTACTTTGAGCGCAACTTCCGGATGCTCTAAGCAGTATGCCTGGAAATCGCGCCTCGAAATGAAGGCGATCTCCGTTTCCTCGGTCGCTACAGCGGATGCGGGAAATGGGCCTCCGTCAAACACAGGCAGCTCTGCGATCGTCTCGCCCGGCGTGTTCACCGCCAGCACCTGCTCTCGGCCGCTCATGGAGGTCTTGAAGATGCGGACTTTTCCGCGCGCAATGATGTGCAGGCCGTTGCATGGCTCGCCTTCTGAAAACAGCAACTCGCCTGCGCTGAATAGTTTGCGCACAGTCCGAGCGGCAAGCGTGTGCAGTTCAGGCTGCGAGAGCCCTCCCAGCAGCGCGGTTTTGCCAAGGACGGCTGCCAGATCGATACGTTGATTCGTCACTCGAAAATTCTAGCAGCCTGGGACTTTGGTCACTGCACGGACCCGGCTTCGCGCAGTCTGATGAGCAGATGAGCCCGCAAATCAATACGATCGACTTCAATGAGCGCCCATTCATCGCCATCTGGGAAGTGACGCAGGCCTGCGACTTGGCGTGCGTGCATTGCCGCGCCTCGGCACAACCCGATCGTCATCCCATGGAACTCAGCACGAGCGAAGGCAAAAACCTGATCGACCAGATTGCCGCGATGAATATCCCGGTTTTCGTGCTCACCGGAGGCGACCCCATCAAACGACCTGATCTTTTCGAGCTAATCGGTCATGCCCGTTCCGTAGGCGTCAGAGTCTCGCTGACGCCGAGCGCCACGCCCTTGTTGACAAGAGACATTGTCGCCCGGTTGAAGGACGGCGGCTTGGCCAGGCTTGCGGTGAGTATGGATGGCGCGAGTGGCGAGACGCATGACGCGTTCCGCGGATTGAGCGGCTCCTTTGCGCGAACCCTGGACGCGGTTCGCTGGGCAAATGAGATTGGGCTTCCCGTGCAGATCAACACGACTTTCAGCCGCAGGAACATTGGTGAGATCGACGAGATTGTCGCGTTGATGGAGACGCTGCAGATCACGCTCTGGAGTGTCTTCTTCCTTGTCCCCACAGGACGCGGGAAGCTGAACGATCTGCTGAGCGCAGATGAGTTCGAGTCTGCCTTTGCCAAGTTGCACAGTTTGTCCAGGACCGCAAGCTTTGACATCAAGACGACCGAAGCGCAACACTACAGACGTTTTCTCTTGCAGCAACGAGCGGCTGAGCGCAGGTTGGGAATCGACGCCGCCTTCGAGCCAGATCAGGCGACCGACGCGATCGGGCGTGCGCCGCGCGGTCTGAACGACGGCAAGGGATTTCTCTTCGTCTCGCACAAAGGGGAGGTCTTCCCGAGCGGCTTTCTTCCCCTCTCCGCGGGCAATATACGCGAGCAGGAATTGGCCGCAATCTATCGCGAATCGCCGCTCTTCCGCGATTTGCGTGACACATCGAAGCTTGAGGGAAAGTGCGGCTCTTGCGAATTCAAGGAGGTCTGCGGCGGATCGCGGGCACGCGCCTATGCGCTCACCGGCAATCCAAATGCCGAAGAGCCTTGCTGCGCTCATATCCCCAAGGGATACGTTCAGCCAGCGCTGAGAACGATGACGTCAACTTCTCTTCACGTCCTGCAAGGAGCGTGAGCAGCATCCTTTGAGCGGCTTCCGTGGCGCGGACCACACCTCGCTGATGAGAAGTCCGCCCAGCCAATTCCGATGCTTTTCAAGCTGGAAGCCGGTTTGCCGCAGCGCGAGATGATGGTCAGGCAAGTTGCGCACTTGAAGCCCGGTCAGCCACCCGAAGACGCTGTAGAGAGTCCAAACGACCGGTCTCGCCACAAGCCTGCCGAACCAACTCGCAGGAATAGCGAAATCCGAGACAATCCATACAGAGTCGGGAGAAACAGCTCCGCTCAGAACAGTTGCGAGTGCCTTGACCTCTTGGGTGCTAAGGCAGTCGAGGAAGAAATGAGTGACAATCAAGTCGTAGGGGGGATTAGCAGGCTGCAAACTTCGCGCATCGGACTGGTAGGTTCGCACGCGGGCGTTGTGAGGTCTGGCACGGTGGGAAAGAGCCCTTAGCATTGCCGGGCTGGCATCGACCGCGTCGATGCGGATGATGGGGTTCTCTCTGAGCAGGCGGCATGTGAACCTGCCGTCGCCATCTCCCAACGCGAGAGCGCGGCGTGAATGATGGCACTCGTTCAGGAATGCACATCGACACATCATGAGCCAGGGACCGAAACTGAACAACTCCATCCAGCGATAGAGGCGCGCAAGCCGATCGAAGTTCGGCGGAGCCATCATCGGAGAATCCCTACAAGAGGGGTGAGCAGGACGAGATCGGCCGTCACGCGCAGCGCCAGAGGCGTAAGGCGGTTGCGTGTGCAGTCGAGAAATGCCAGAAGAACGGCGCTGGCGGTTCCAGCCGCGAGCAGGATTGCTACGCGGAAGTGGGTTGCGTGGAATACGGTCGCGCCAAACATACCCCCCAGGGCAAGTACACAAGATATGAAGAAGATTCTTGACCTGGATGGGGTTTGCTCAGCAGACTCCCACAGTTCGATAGCGTAGCAGTTGAGCCATGCCAGCGCGACAAACAATAAAATGGTTGCGATAAACGCTGCGGAGATACCTGCTGCTCTCCCAAAAGCCGGAGCCGCACAAGCTGCCGTGAACAAGACACCTACCAACAGTTCTTTTGGAAGATGCGAATGGCGTTTGCCTTGTGCATGGACGCAGAAGAAATAGAGCATCGCAGGTATGGCGAGTAGGCTGTTCGGCACGCGGGCTACAGTCGGCATGAATGAGAGAACTATCCAAGCGCCAGTGCATATCGCGGCGATGCTGAGAAGGAGAAAGGCGCGGCGGTGCCGCCAGTGAAACAGGTGGCGCTGACGGAGACGATGTGTCCTTCTCGCGCGCAGTGCGGAACGAGCATCCAAAAGTCGATCGCCGATGTAGACGACCCAGGTTGCCAAGGCGAGCAACATCGGCACCCACGCCGGTAGACACACTCCCGCCGCTTTGGCAAAGGCCAGCGACCATGTCGCAGCAACCGTGGGAGCGTCGAAACTTGCAAGGTGCCAAAAACGCAAAGGCGCCGGTGCGTCCCATGTGTGGCTCGCTGACGGGCTGACTGGTTGCGGAATGACAAGGGTCTGCGGCACTGCCCTATTGTAGAACCTGCAAGGCTGCGCTTGAAAAGTCTCAAATACCAACAACAATGCCCCGTCGCACTCGTTCTTCATAGCACCGCCAGGGTGACGCTTGTCGAAGCCGTCGAACTCCTCGCCGAAATTCCATGACTTCGACCTTCGGGTTACATTGTTGCACGTGGCAATTGGCTCGCAGACAAACGCAAATATATCTTATTCAATTATAAGAACAAAGATATGAAGCTGTATTCGTCGGAGCGGACCTCATCCCCGGCAGCCTGGTGACTTGCACACACTCCAGGAGTGGCCAACTGCGAGCAACTATCCCATGCCGATCTGGGGTGTGCCCAACCCGGACATCGCGTGGTTGACACTTGAGGCCCTATTCCCGTCAGGATAGCCCGCCTTCTCCATGCCCTGACATTGGTCTCCAAAATATCTCAGATCCCAACCTGACACTCTGGAGATTTCGGACCTCTATATATCATGGCCCGCATCCCAGGGAACTCGCTTGATCGCGATCCGGGAAGTGAGTGCCTCAAATGTTCCTCCAGAGGCTTTGGATCGCACGAACCCCGCCACACTATGGATGGCTCCCGAACTGCCCAGATTTGGCCGAGAAGAATTCTGGCTTCACACAAAATCGCCTGGGTTCATTTCCAGGGCGGCTGGCGATGGGAATGCAGGTAAGGCCTGTTATCGTCGACGGAAGGTCACGCTGGAGCAGATTGGCCTAGACTGGGCGACATTCGAGCACTGACCTGCCGACGCCAAGATCACTTGGCTTTGTAGTGGCTGGCTTCATCTCTAGGGACTTGGCCCCAATGCCGCGCACCGAAACCGGGGATCTTCCGTCCAACAGGAATGGTAGGCTAATCGTATGGCAGGAGCTTCCGCAGCCCGGAACTTTACGCGCACAGCGCTTGCCGTTGGTTTGTGCTTTCTGGCATTTGGCTTTGCCATGGAAGCCAAGATGGCCTGGTTCAATCGGGTTGGCGGGTTGGGGTGCGAAATCGCGGCTGCTAAGGCTCGCCCTGCCGATCTACCCGCGGTGGTGGCGCATGGCGCTCCCGCGCCCGATCCCGGCCACCCGCAAATACTCTTTGTCTTCCTGGCGGCATGTTCTGCCGCTTTCTCGTGGAAGCCAGATGCTTTGCCCGGCCGTAAAAACCTGCATAACGATCTTGCGGTTTCCTCCGCGGCCTATTTCTCGCCCAATCTCTTCTTCCGCCCCCCGCCTGTTCGCTAGCTTTCCCAACCCCTTTTATGTTGCGCCCGCAGATGAATCGCGGGTGAGCCGTCTTCTTTGTATCCCCGGTTTTCAGCGAGGTTGTTCGTCATGTCTCTGCCGTCCCCTGTCAGGTGGCTGCCGTTTGTCTCTTTGTTTCTGTTGGGAGCATTCGGCACTGGTTGCCACCAATCCCCTTCGTCTGCTCAAACCGCTCTGCCCGCCGCACCAGTTGTGCGTGTGGGGCGCGCACCGCTTTCGAACCGGCTTGAAGTGGCGGGAGAATTCCTGCCTTTTCAGGAGGTCGAGATTCACGCCAAAGTAGCCGGATATATCCGCAAGATTCATGTCGATATCGGCGACCACGTCCATGCCGGACAACTGCTGGCCGAGCTTGAGGTCCCGGAGATGACCGCGCAGGTAGAAGGGGCGCAGGCCGTGGTGCAACGCAGCCAGGAGGACATTCTAGGCGCCCGCAGCGCGGTAGCGCGCGCCACGGCGGATTACGCGGCTCTGCACGCGGCATCCGAGCGCCTGAAGCAGGCCTCCGAAGCACGGCCGGGGTTGATAGCGCAGCAGGAACTGGATGACGCCGAGGCCAAGGATCTGTCGGCCAAGGCGCAGGTCGAGGCAGCTCGGTCTGAACTCGCATCCAAAGAACAGACTCTGGGCGCGGCGCGGGCCGATCATCGCCACTTTGCATCCCTTGCCGATTACTCGCGCATCACGGCGCCCTTTGACGGCATTGTCACCTGGCGTTACGCCGACACGGGAAGCCTGCTCCAAGCCGGCACCTCGAATTCAGGATCGATGCCGGCGATCAAGCTGGCGCAGGTCGACATTCTCCGGCTCCGGTTGCCGGTGCCCGAGTCGCTGGCGGGATTTGTGCACATCGGCGACACGGCGCGGATTCACGTGCAGGCCACGGGAGAGCAGCTCACCGGAAAGGTGGTTCGCACCACCGGCGAACTGGACCTGGCGACGCGTTCTCTTCAGATTGAAATCGATGTAGACAACAAGGATGGAAAGCTGACTCCGGGCATGTACGCCGATGTCACGCTCGACGTTCAACGCAGCGGCAATGGATTGACGATTCCCGTCGAAGCCGTGGATCGCAGCCAGTCCGCTCCCTTCGCATTCGTCGTCAACCAGCAGGGCCGCATCGAGAAGCGGACGCTGCGCCTGGGGATGGAGACACCGCGCCTGATCGAGGTGATCGGCGGTCTTCGCGAAGGCGAGTACGCGGTAGTGGCGAACCTGTCGAGCTTCCAGCCAGGCGAAGCCGTGCAAGCGCGTGAAGTCGCCATGCCGAACGGTAAGACCGATGCCGGAAACGGAGAGGAGTAGCCATGTCGAAATTCGCACTCCGCTATCCGTTTTTCATTCTCATGCTTTGCATGATCGTGGGCGTGGTCGGCTCGGTAACCGTGGCCCGCATGCCTGTCGATCTATTTCCAGAGATCAAGATTCCCGTAGTCGTGGTGGCCACTTTCTACAACGGAATGCCGCCGGAACAGATCGAAGCCAACATCACCAATCCCTTCGAGCGGTTCTTCACGCTGGGCAGCGGCATCGATCATATCGAGTCGCGTTCGTTGACCGGCGTGAGCCTGATCCGCGTCTACTTTCAGCCTGGCACCGATGCCGACGCCGCGGTCACCACCATCTCTAACCTGGCCATGGCGCAGTTGCGCCGCCTGCCTCCGGGCACGTTGCCGCCTGTGGTGCTCAAGTTCGACGCCTCCAGCCTGCCGGTCTGCCTGATCACGCTCAAGGGCGAAGGCCTGAATGAGACCCAGTTGCACGATCAGGGTCAGTTCAACGTGCGCAACCAGATTGCCGGCGTGCCGGGCGCGTCTGTTCCACAGCCCTTTGGCGGCAAGTACCGGCAGATTCAAATCTATGTGGACCCGGTCAAGCTGGAAGCGCATCAACTCAGCCCCATGGATGTGGTGCGCTCGGTGAACCAGGCCAACGCCATTCTGCCCGCCGGCGATGTGCGCATCGGCTCGCGCGACTTCAACATCTACACCAACTCGCAGTTTCCCACCACGGACGAGATTGACCGCTTGCCGCTGCGATCGGTTGGCAACGGGCAACTGCTGATCTCTGACATTGGCAAGGCCAAGGACGATGCCGCGATTCAGACCAATATCGTGCGCGTCGACGGTCAGAAATCGGTCTACCTGGCCATCCTCAAACAAGGCGGCGGAAGCAACACGATTGCCGTGGTGAATGGAATTCGCGAGGCACTTAAACATCTGCTCGATGTGCCCAAGACGCTGGTGACGAAGGTCGTCTTCGATCAGTCGGTTTTTGTGAAGACGGCCATCTCCAACCTGGGCAGCGAAGGTGGCATCGGCCTGGTGCTTACGGCACTGATGATTCTCATCTTCCTGGGCAGCGGGCGAGCAACGGTGGCGGTGATGCTTTCGATTCCGCTCTCCGCATTGGCGGCGTTTCTCATTCTCAACATCCTCGGACAGACCATCAACTCCATGGTGCTCGGCGGCCTGGCGCTGGCCTTTTCCCGGCTCATCGATAACTCCGTTGTGGTTCTGGAAAACATCTTTCGCCACCTTGAGATGGGCGAATCAGCAGAGGAGGCCGCGGAAAAGGGCGGACGCGAGGTGGCGCTTCCCGTGTTAGCCGCCACCTTCACCACCGCCATTGTGTTCTTTCCAGTAGTCTTCCTTTACGGCGTCAGCCGCTTTCTGTTTACCGCGCTGGCGCTCTCCGTGGTGCTTTCGCTCTTCGCTTCCTATGCCGTGGCTCTCACCGTGGTTCCGCTTTTCTGCGCGCGCTTTCTTCGCAGCGCGCACATCCAGGACGTGCATCACAGCGGCAGCAACTGGTTCACAAACTTTGTACGCGGTTTCAATCGCCGCTACGATCGCATCCTGATGCACTACGACATCGCGGTGCGCAAGAGCCTGTTGAAGCCCATCGCAACCGTCTCCGGCATTCTGGGCATCTTCCTGTTGAGCCTCTGCCTCTTTCCCCTGATGGGGCTTTCCTTCTTCCCCCGAACAGACCCAGGACAATTTGTCATCAACGTGAAAGCGCCAAGCGGCACGCGGCTTGAAGTTACAGATCAATACATCGCCAGGACCGAGGAAGATATCCGCGCCGTGATTCCCGCGGAGGATCTGGGCATGATCGTTTCGAACATCGGCATCACTCCGGATTTCTCCGCGATCTACACCAGCAACTCCGGCCAGCACACGGCCTTCGTGCAGGTAAGCCTGAAGAAAGGGCACAGCAAAAGCAGCTTTGCTTACATGGATCTGGTGCGCGCCAAGCTGCGCAACGACCTGCCGCAATTGACTACCTATTTCCAGACCGGCGGCCTGGTAGATGCTGTGGTGAATCTCGGCCTCCCCGCGCCCATCGATATCCAGGTCCAAGGACACAATTTGAAAGAGGCGTACGCCACCGCCAGCACCCTGGCAGCGAAGATTCGCAATCTCAAGGGAGTCAGCGACGTTCTCATCCCGCAGGATTTGGACTATCCCGGCCTCGAACTGGATGTGAATCGCGAGATGGCCGGGCGGCTGGGCTTGGATTCCAGCGAGATCGTCGACAACGTCATCACTGCCCTGACCTCCAACGGCATGATCGCTCCCAGCTATTACGTCGACCCCAAGAACGGCAACAACTACCTGCTCACCGTGCAGTTCCCCGCGGCCGACATCAAATCCCTCACCGACTTCGAACAGATTCCCATCCGTGCTCGCAATGGTACAGTGGCCACCAATCTCGGCGCAGTCACCAGCATACGGCCCATTCAAACGCCTACCGAAGTGGATCATTACCAGATCGAGCGGGAGATCGACGTGTATGTTTCACCTTCAGGCGAGGACCTGGGCGGCCTTGCCCGGCGCGTCGATGGCGTCATCGCGGGCGCCAATATTCCCGGCGATGAGCGGGTCACCCTGCGCGGGTCGGTAGAAGGAATGCGCCGATCGTTTTCCAGCTTCGGCATCGGCCTGATCCTCTCGGTGATTCTGGTCTACCTGATTCTCATGGCACAGTTCGCCTCGTTCAAGGACCCGTTCATCATCCTGTTGGCCATTCCCCCAGGCATCATGGGCGTCATCATATTTCTGCTCATTACCCATACCACGTTGAATGTGATGTCGCTGATGGGCGTGGTGATGATGACCGGAATCGTGGTGTCGAACTCGATTCTGATCGTCGAGTTCACCCGCGCCTTGCGCAGGGAAGGCATGCCGATCGAAGAAGCCGTCGCCATGGCCTGCCGCGTGCGCCTGCGCCCGGTGCTTATGACCTCGCTGGCAACTATCCTGGGCATGGTCCCCATGGCCCTGGCGCTCGAAGAAGGCAGCGAACTCTACGCTCCGCTGGCGCGCGCTGTCATCGGCGGACTCACTGTATCCGTGATCCTGACGGTCTTCGTGGTTCCCGCCGCGTACCTCATCGTGCACCGTGGTCGCGCAAAGCAGCATGAAGGAGAACAGGCATGAACGGATTCATCAGAACCTGTATATCTGGGATAGCTCTCGCAGTAGCCTGTACGTCCATGAACTCGCAGCAGGCGTCATCCGCAGCGCCGCCCTCGCTCACCCTTGCCGAGGCGGAGCATCTGGCCATCGAGCACAATCCCCGCATCGACGTTGCCCGCCTGCTGCAACTTGCGCAGGCGCAGGTGGTGCGCGAAGTGCGTTCCAGCGAGTTGCCCGGCGCATCCGTCAACCTTACCGCCGTCGATTCGCACAACGGCAGCCGCGTCACCGCGGGCGGCTTGAACAACCCCATCGTCTACCAGCGCGCAGCGGGCGGCATCACCGTCAGTCAGCTCATCACCGATTTTGGCCGCACGCATAATCTGATCTTGAGCGCACAGTCTCAGGCCAAGGCGCAACTGGAAGTCCAGCGCGCCACCACCGCGGATATCGTGTTGGCAGTCGATCAAGCCTTCTACAACGCTCTCGCAAGCCAGGCCGTGCTCAAGGTAGCGGAGCAGACAGTTGCCGCGCGTCAGGCCACTGCCGACCAGATCGGCGCACTCACCGCAGCCAAGCTTAAGTCCTCCCTGGATTTGAGTTTCGCCAATGTCGAGCTTTCCCAGGCCAAGCTCCTTTTGCTCGACGCGCAGAATGCGGAACAGGACACCATGGCCAATTTGAACGCGCTGCTCGGTTCGGAACAGGACCAGCGATACAGCCTCTTGGACTCGGCGCCGGCCAACCTGCCGCCGCCCCCAGACCAGATCGAGGCATTGGTGCAGACGGCGTTCGGCGCCCGGCCCGATCTCGCCGCGCTCAACGAGAGCTACGTTGCCGCGAATCGATTCCGCGCCGCCGAGCATGACCTCAGCCGCCCAACCGTCTCCGCGCTGGGTACAGCGGGCGGAACGCCCATCCGCGCCGACCAGATCACCTCTTCCTGGTATGGAGCTGTCGGTGCCAACGTGAGCATTCCCATCTTCAACGGCTTTCTCTACTCCGCGCGCGCCCGCGAAGCAGACCTGCGCGCCACCGCCGCGCAGCAAGAGGTCAGAAATCTCCGCGAGTCGATCGCCCGCGACGTTCGCATTTCCGCCCTGTCGGCGCAGGCAGCATTTCATCGCATCGACGTAACCCGGCAGTTACTCGATCAATCCAACCTTGCCTTGGATCTCGCTCAGACGCGGTACAAGTTGGGACTCAGCGGCATCGTCGAATTGAGCCAGGCGCAACTAGCGCAAACCCAGGCGGAGATTGCCTATGCCAACGCTCGCTATGCTTACCAAACAGCTCTGACCATCTTGAACTTTCAAATTGGTCAGTAATGCCTCATATTTGTTTCGAAAACGTTCTGTGCTTTTGTCGTACCGGTGCGCGTACAGGGTCGAGATTTCCGTTGACGTTCAGAGCAGTTCCAGGCTACGTCCAAAGTGCAGTATCCGCGAACACCGATTTCGCCAGAATCGATTCTGGAATGATGCAAATCGACTGAGCGCGTTTCCAGCGTCGCTAGAAGCTCCATGGGTTGGATAGAAAACGATAAGCGCCGATCCGGCCGGGCGGAGGGCGCCGCCGGCTGGCAACTCGGAAACCGGACGCACGGCGAACCTTCGGTGCCCCCCACGTGCCCCGTTCGTGGAGTTCGGCGCGGGATTGACGATTGGGAGAGTGGCGAGCCTCGATGAATCCTGACCAATTCAGTTCGTAGCCGCAGCGCGGCTACCCGTCTGATCTCGGTTTCCGCCAAATCGCAAGTTTCATGCATTGAAGAGCAGATCAGTAATGGGAAGTCGCAAAGGGCCAGTGATTTGGACTTCGGCTGTTCGAAAATGTTCCCCTGCCCGAATAGCGTTCTCCGCCCCGAAGAAGTGATCTAACCGTTGACGGAAGGCCCGAGCCCACAGACCGAAGCTGCCCATGGCGACCGGCCCGAACACAAGAGGCTTCTCGCGCCTCTTGGTGCTTCCCCTATGCTCCGAAACGAACCGCGAAGAGACCACTCCTGTTAAGTCGCCCTCGCGCCCGCTTTCTTGAAGAATCGTCGCGCGGCAAACGGTCCATGCTGCCACGCGGCATTCCGCTCATTCCGCGATGCAGCCTGCCGACATGCGAGCGACTGTGTTCTCATCAAATCCATGAGGCTGCGCCCCACCAAACGCACGCGTGCCTGCTCGACTCCAGCCCTTGGGCTGTTGCTGCTTTCTGCCTTGTATGCCGTGGCCTCGTTGCGCAGTGACCTGATGCCGCACTTCGGCGTGGATTCCCTGGCGCCTGCACAGAGCCAGGCCGCGTTCTTCTCCGTCTTCGCTGTTGTGGCTGCGTCTATCGCTGTGGCGCGCCGCGCGGAATTCCCACGCGGACGCCGCGCGTGGGCCTGCGCTGGCATCGGTGTAGGCCTCTTCGTGATGCCGGCCGCGCTGGCGGCTTGCGCACAGGGATGGGTCTCCAACCTGGATCGGGTTGCCGTCTTCTCACTCACGCCTGTCTTCGCCGTCGTTCTTGAGCCGCACCTGCAGGACAACGCTCCGCGACAGGGAAAGAGCGCTCTGGCCGGCGCCCTTGCCGCGGTCGCAGGCATCCTTCTTCTATTTCCTCTCGACATTCCCGGCTCATTCCGCGCGGGAGCGGCGTTGTGCGCCCTGGTTGCGGCGGCCTTTGGCATCGCCGCCACAAACTGTTTCGCGGTAAGGCTCGCTCGCAACCCGGCGGCCCGCTCTACTCTGCCCATGGCCGCACAGGCCGGCGCCGCCAGCGCTATATGTTTTGCCGCGGCCGCTGCCTTCATGCCGCATCCCTCATGGCGCTGGAGCGCGCTGCCGGCTCAACTAGTCGGACTGCTGCTCATCGACATGCCAGCTTTGTTCCTGCTCTTTTGGCTGATGCGCCGCCTCGCCGCCTCCAGAATGGCGGCTCGCTTTCTCCTTGCACCGCTGTTCGCGATCGTCGCGGGCATGGCGCTGGAACCCACATTTCCGCCCGTGCGCGGGTGGCTCGGCATAACGCTCCTTGCGGGCGGCGCAGGATGGCTCGTCTTCGCTCCGGCTGAAAATCCCGATTCGAAGAGAATAGCCTCGCTGAATTTGCACACTGCTGACACACCTCGGCGACCGTAAGCTGGAACCTGACACGATTGGCCTGCATCTCGCCTCGGTCCGGGCCAATCCCGCACGGGCCGCTGATATATGCACATGTGTTGCCAACTGAATTCCTCGTCTTTACGGCGTATGGGGACTGATCGACAAGACTGTCAATTGCTTCCCGCCGGTCAAGGCCTGTGATCCCACCAGGTTCTCAATTGCGAGGGCGCCAGCCCGTGGGGGCAAAATGGCTTCCTGTGGAGACTGGGAATGTTACCCGGCATCAAAGAATCGCGTTCTTGTGCATACGGCGGAACCGCAGGCCCACTTAGCCGTGAGCACATCACTCCCAAATTCATCTTCAATCGCCACTACCGCAAATCGCCAAAACGCATGTCAGCAAATATCGTCGCTCGCTCGGGGCCATCAGCCACACCCTCGGAACCCACTATCGCCGACGTTTGTAGTCAGTGCAATGGAGGTTTTCTTTCAACGCTCAATGACTATGCAAGCGGTCTCTAGGACCGCCGGCCATGTGAAGAGGATGATCCTACTCGCCTGCACACGGGGCTGCGCTCGGAGGAGTTTCTCGCCCTGAAGTGGGACGTGATCGAGTTCGACGGGCCGGAACCGAGGATCAGGATCGAGCGAACCGTGGACGGAAAGCACATCCGGGAAGCAGCCAAGAAGGAGATACCCATGGGGATTCCGGAGGGGACCGGCTTCCACGCCTTCCGTCACGCCTGCAACGCTCTAATCGCACAGGTTCGTACCGCCTACCCAAAGAGAGTGAAGGAGGTGCAAATGCAACTGTTGCGCCAAGGCGATGCGCATGCCAACGACCGCTACGGAAAGTCAGCTCCGCCGCTTCGCCAGCGTGCCCGTCAGGCACACAACAATGTGAGCGACTTGGCGATGGGAGGGCCAGATTCGTAGGCAGACAAAAACGTGGACCAAATCTGGACCAGAACTCCGAGATCGACCTTCTCTATCTTATTGAATCTATGGAGCGGGAGACCGGGATCGAACCGGCGACATTCAGCTTGGGAAGCTGACGTTCTGCCACTGAACTACTCCCGCAACCTATTTATTTGCAGCCACTTGCAGTACATTCGAGGCTTCACGGATACCACAAAACACCATGGTCGATGCAACGGATTCATCTTCAACACCGGCAAGGGTGGCTAGATGAGATTCAATCGGGAGCCTTACCGGCATCGCAGTGTCCGAAAGGTTCCCCGCGCCCAAGGAGCTTGCTTGGGAGCTCAATTTCTATAGTAAGGCCCCAGACCGCAAACGTAAACTCAAAGCCCTGACATTCGACTCTGTGAAGTATCCAACCGAGCGAGATCTCCGCAAGGTCGCGGAAGGCCGGCTCCCCGCGCTCCATGCCGGGATGCTTGGGGGGCAGGGTTGCCGCCTACCGAGCCCTGAAGTGCCGGGTTAACAACCACGCAGCTCCGGTACGAACCACAGGGATTGCGGAGCGGGCAGGCCACGGACACAATCCATGAAGTTGCGCCGACACGCTGCGGAGTCGCCGCAGATGTAGCAAGGCCCGCAGCCGGGTTGGCTGCGGGCCTTGCTACATCTGCTTCTGCTTGCTGCCGGCGGGTTACTCGCCGGGGACCTCGGCGGCTTGCGCCTTGGCGTTCATGCGGATGCGGTTGTGCTTCTTGTAGTAGTTGAACGTGCTGCTCAGGAAGACCTGGAAGGCGTCCGAGCGGCGTTCTTCCAGAATCTGATCGCGGGTCTGGTCGAAGTTCTTGGCGATCTCGTCCGCGGTAGGCTCCTGCTTGTCCACCAGTTTGGCCACCACGCCGGTTCTCTGGGCGTTGATCGCTCCGCTGATGTTGCCGGGAACCATCTCGAAGAGCTGCGGGGCAACCTGACCCACGGCACCCAGGTCGGGCACCTGGCCGGACTGGCCCACCAGGTCGCTGGTCTTGACCGTGGCGCCCATCTCCTTGGCGGCCTTGGCCAGATCGTTCATGGTCCGGGCCTTGGCGGAGAGCTCGGTGGTCTTCTGGCTGAGCAGCAGGGGCAATTGCTCGTTGCGGTAGTCGTCGGCCACGTTGCTCTTGAAGTCGGCGAAGTTGGGCGCGTGGGCGGGGGCGATTCCGGTGACCTGGAAGATGGCGAAGCCTTCGCCGGTGGGCGCGAACTGCGCCGGGTCGCCCTGCTTGGACTCGAAGGCTTTGGCCAGCATCTCGGCGCCGTTGGGCAGCGCGGCGATGACACCCTGGCGGCTGACCAGCGGCGTCTTCAGTACCTGAAGATGGTGCGCCGCGGCGGTCTTCTCCAGGCCGTTCTTGATGGCCTCGGAGGTGAGCGCGTGAGCGTAGTTCTCTTCCGACTGCGCGGCCTTCTGGCGGATCAGGGTAGCCTGGATGGTCGGCAGCACTTCGTTCAAGGTCTGGACGTGAGCCGTCTGCCGCTCTTCCACCTGCACGATGTGATAGCCGAACTGGCTCTTTACGATCTTGGTTTCGCCGATCTTCTGGGTGAAGATGGCGTTGTCGAACTGGGGCACCATGTGGCCGCGCTGGGCAAAGCCCAGTTCGCCGCCGGTATCCTTGCTGCCGGGGTCGTCGGAGTTCTTCTTGGCCAGGTCGGCAAAGTTGCCGCCGGCCTCGATCTGCTTGAGCAGGGCCTCGGCCTTGGCCTTGGCCGCGGCGTCGGTCTTGGCGTCGGCGCCGGCATCCACCTTGATCAGGATGTGGCGCGAACGAGCCTGCTCGGGAGTGGAGTACTCGGACTGGTGGGCCGCAAAGTACTGCTGAATCTCCTGCTGGCTGGGCTGTGGTACGCCGCCGGGCAGCTCGTTGGGTGTAAAGGCGAAGTAGGTGATCTGGCGCTCTTCCGGCACGGCCGCGGCGTAGCGCGCGCCGTTCTTCTTGAAGAAGGCCTCCAGGTCGCTGTCGCTGGGATTGATCTGCTTGCGCAGGTCGTCCACCGAGATCACCGCGTAGTCAAACTTGATCTTGATGTTCTGCTTGCGATAGCTCTCGCGAACTTCCTGATCGCCGACGGTGACCGGGGCGGTAATCAGCGCCTGCAGGCGCCGGATCAGGATGTCCTTCTTCAGACCGTCTTCGAAATCCTTCACCGACATGTTGAGCCGATCGGAGATCAGCCGGGCATATTGGTCGTCGCCGATGTACTGGCCTTTGGGGAAGAGGGCCTCGCCAACCGGGCCGGTGTGCAGGTATTGGCGCACATCGTCGTCGGTGACGCGGATGCCCAGCTTCTCGGCCTCGGCCAGCAGAATTTGCTGCTGCACCAATTGCTGGCCGACGCGCTGCTCGAAGAGGCCGATAATCATCGGGTTGTCGGGGTAGTGCTGCTGCTGGGCCATCTGGCGAGCCCGCTGGCTGACCGTCTGCTGACTGACCGTCTCTCCGGAAGAGAGAAAGCGGCTGTACCAGTGGGGGTAAACCACGGCATAGGTGTCGGCGGCGGCGGCGCCCACTCCGGTGAGGCCTGGAATCAGGTAAACCACCATGGACACCGAAGCGGCGGCGATGATGACGACGAAAAGTGCCTTGGTGAGGCGATTGTCTCTCTGCAGGAAACGGATCATGGGTGGACTTGAGCCTTCTACTCTCTATGCGCCTGGATGGTGAGCCTTACCCACGGCCTGTCCGGGGCCGGTCTTACCCGGCTCGGTGACGGCTCTGAGCATCTCCCATGAATGCGCAATTCTCGCTCGACGCGATTCTCTGCCATTATAGACGACCGCGAACCGGGCGAGGCGGGCGGATGCCTGCGGGGTTCACTACCCAGTCCTCTTTTGAGCGCGGCGGGGGAGGGAAATCCCGCGAGGGCTTCGGTTTGGAGGGGGGCCTGGAGGCGGCGGGGCGTTGCCCAAAGCGCTGTGGGCATCCCGGAAACCAGGATGCCCACGGTGCAGCTTTGTGCGGTTTTGCCCGGTTTAGCGCCAGTAGTAATAGCCGCCGACCATGTAGTACGGGCGATAGTAGACCGGAGCGTAGGGGTACCCATACGGATAGCCGGGCCGATAATAGCCGCGCCGGTAGAGCGTCGGGCCGCCGGGCGTCAGTCCCTGAGCCAGGCGGTTGGCCTCTTGCTGCGTGACCGGTTGAACCGTGACCGGAGCGGCCAGGTGGAAGTCCACCAGGGCCTCGGCGGGAATCCAGACTCCCGGTCCGGAAGAAGCGGCGGAAGCCGCTGTGCCCGCCGCCAGGCCAGCTCCAGCGCCGATGGCGCAGCCGGCGCCACGGCCCACGGCGCAGCCGATGATGGTGCCCATGATTCCCGCGCCCAGTGCATTGCTAACCGTCTGGCCCGCCTTGTTCGGCCCCTTTACCTTGAATTGATCGCTTTGCAGCGGGTAGTTCTGGCCGCCCAGATCCAAAGAGGTGAGCTGGAGCGCCAGCACCGGGCTGCCGCCCAACTCGCCAGCCTTCTTGGCTTCGGTGACCACGCCATGGACGGTCGCGCCGCGGGGAATCGCCAGCGCGCCCCCGAAGACAACGTCGTGAATCACGGTGAATTGGATGGGCATGCCATCCTTGGCCCGCTTGCTGTCCACCGGCTCGCTGGTACGCACCTGAAGCAGGGTTCCCACGGGCACGGTCACGGGAGCCTTGGGAATCTCATATGCAGGCTGGGCGGGGGGATACGACGCCGGAGGCCTCATGGGCGCATACTGCGGCCGCGCGGGAGGCATGGGCGGCTGATCCTGCGTCTGGCTGGGAGCCTGCTGTGGGTATCCCTGCGGCGGAGGCATCGGGCCGTCGTCCCCGGCCGGGGGATTTTCCGCCATCTGCTGAGCGCTGGCGTCGTTGGCATCGGCAGGCGGCGCGTTCTGCGCATCCTGGGGATTGCCGACCGTCAGGTTGTTGTGCACCGCGGTTACCCCCGGCACACGGCCGGCGATCGACTCCGCCAGTTCCTTCGAGGCTTCGCTGGAGACGGTTCCCGAGAGCGTGACCTCGCTCTGAATGGTGGCGGCGGTGATCAGATCCTTCTTGAGCGCATTGGACGCGTCCAGGGCGTGCACGACGTCCATCTCGATCTGACCGTCGGTACGCTGGCCGCCGGCCGGCGGGGTGTTTTGCGCCAGCGCAACCGCGCCGCACAAAGCCACCAGCCCGGCGAAGGCCAGAACCTGCGGGAAAACTCTCTTGAGCAATGGCCGAATCATTTCAATCTCTCCTCTGCTTGCGGTGCTGCTCCCGTTTCAAGTCGTTTAGACGCCGAACCGGGAGAGCTGTCACTGGTTGGAACCCGAACGCTGCAAAAAAGTTCCGCCTCCTGGCGAGAATCCGCAAGAGGGAATCTCGATTCCAGGCCAGAACCCGCAAGCGACCTCGCCGAGGCCAAGCCGACGGCGGCAATGCCCCCCGCGTCGATCGGGAACATCTCGGGCATTCGCGCGCAGATTCAATGAGGATACGGGGTTCCACTCCCCCA
>Ga0316217_10001084_pt1 | contig 36791 bp, 34 predicted proteins | sample 1anoAmetaG_FD_203633 | JGI IMG/M metagenome (GOLD analysis project Ga0316217, IMG submission 203633) | Freshwater microbial communities from Trout Bog Lake, Wisconsin, USA - 1anoA | ecosystem: Environmental > Aquatic > Freshwater > Lake > Hypolimnion/Profundal zone | place: USA: Wisconsin...
CATCTAAAATTTCCGGTGCTTTTGGACTATGGTAAGTATCTTTAAGGCCAGTTTTTATTCCGGCAGCAAGTGCTTTATCGATACATTTGTATATAGAAGGTCTACTGATGCCAACCAATTTTTGGATTTGACTAATTGCGACACCACTGGAATAATGAAGCAATATTTTAGCGCGATCGACCTCCCGCGCCGCCGCAGTTCTTGATCCAGAAAGTTCAATTAGTGTTTTTCTGTTGTCGTCAGACAGTATTAACGGTGCTCTTTCAGTTTTTCTTCCCATAATCACCTCCATTTATTAAATGAGGGTAATTATACCAGAAAATGGGAAAAATGTAAACGTTTTTATGAATCTAACTACTAGGAACTACCTATGATGCGACATGTTTCAGCGTACCTGGCCGTTTTGGTCGCTCTCCTCACCATGGCACTTACCGCCTTTGCGGATGCACCTCCCGCCTGCACCCTGTCGCTGGACCAGGCGATCACCAGGGGGTTGCAGGCAAACGTCAATGTCCAGATTGCCGAAACACGGATCAGCGAAGCTGACGCTGTCAGAGAAAGGCGGTTGTCGGCCTACCTGCCCCACGTTCACATCGAGACCCCGGTCGCCTACCAGACCCGCAATCTGAAGGCACAGGGGATCAGCTTCCCCAATGTCCCCGCCGTGGTCGGCCCGTTCACGACCTATGACTTCAGGGTCTACGGCGACCAGACGATTTTCGATCTGCAAAGTTACCACAGCCTCAAGGCGAGCGGACACGACCAGTCGGCCCGGAAAAATGATTACGAGGACGTCCAGAGCCTGATCATCCGCCAGGTTGCGGTCAACTACATTGCCGCGGAATACGCGGCAGCACGGGTAGAAACGGCCGAGTCGCAGGTAAGGACCTCCGAGACCCTGGAAAAGCTGGCCAGACACCAAAAGGAAGCAGGCGTTGCCGATGGACTCGACGTTCTGCGCGCCCAGGTGCAACTGGCAAATGACCGGCAGAACCTGCTCGTGGCAAAAAACTCGTACCAGCAGACCCTGCTGGTTCTGGCAAGAAGCATAGGCGTTGACATGGCAGACCCGATTACACTCACTGACAAACTGGAGTTTAAGAAACTCGAGTCGCCTCAAATTGACGAAGCGGTCAGGGCCGCCATTAAGAGCCGTCCCGATTACCAGTCCCTCTTCTCTCAGAGACAGTCCTTGGAAGAACAGCTCAAGTCCTCGCGTGCCCGCTACTACCCGAAGATCCTTTTGAGCGGCAACTACGGCCCAAGCGGCCAGCAACTAAGCGGCCTGGAGTCGACCGGGGTGATTCAGGCGAACCTGGTGCTGACGCTGTTCGACGCCGACCGAAAAGGCGAACGTCTGGCACTGGAAAGTCAGCTCAAACGGGTCGAGGAGCAGATTGCCGACCAGCGCCGGGGTATTGAACAGGATATCCGCGAGGCCCTGCTCAATCTGCAGTCGGCGGATGAGCAGGTGGAGGTCGCCAAAAGCGGCCTCGAACTGGCAGAGAAGGAGTTGCAGTTTGCCAGCGATCGCTTCAAGTACGGTGTGGTGAACAACATCGAAGTGGTAAAGGCACAGGATTCCCTGTCACGTGCTTTTGACAACAAGCTGAACGCGCTGGCGCAGCACGCCGATGCCAAAATTGCTCTCGCCAGGGCGCTGGGGAACAGAGACACATCGTACCGGCTGTTCCTGGGCATACAATAATCGCGCAACCGCTCACCACTTACTTCAAGCGAAAGGTGTTACCGCCATGAAAAAGAAAATAATCCCCGTCACCCTGCTGGTCGCAGCTCTTGCCGCGGGAGCCACCTATTACTACCAGCACAAGAAAAACCAGGGTGCGGATGCGACGCTCACCCTGTCCGGCAACATCGAGGCCCATGAGAGCGTGGTCGGCTTCAAGGTGCAGGGGAGGCTGGTCGAGTTGCCGATTGAGGAAGGGCAGGTGGTCAAGGCGGGCGACCTGATCGCCAAACTCGACCAGACCGATTACCGGCAACAGGTCGATATCGATACGGCCGCTGTGAACAACCGCGAGGCGGAATTGAAACTCGCCTTGTCGGGGAGCCGCATCCAGGAAAAGAAGTCGGCGGAGCAGGCTGTCCTGGACGCCCAGGCGACACTGACCCAGGATAAAGCAGATTTCCAGCGCTACCAGGCGCTCTACGAAAAGGATGAGACCTCGGCGCAGATACGAGACAGCTATGCTGCCAATCTGAAGCGCGCCCAAGCCGCGTATGAGCGTGCCAGGGAGAACTACGACCTGGTGAAGGAGGGGGTTCGCAAGGAGCAGATCGACATCAACCGTGCCGGGGTCGACAGTGCCCGTCAAATGCTGGAACTCTCCAAAATACGGCTGGGCTACGCCAGCCTGTACGCACCGACCTCGGGAGTGGCCTTGGTGCGCAACGCCGAAATCGGGGAGGTCATGGCCCCGGGGACTCCCGTGGTGACCATCGCCGACCTGGACCACATATGGCTGCGCGCCTACCTGGACGAGACGGACCTGGGCAAGGTCAAGCTGGGGCAGACGGTCAAGGTGAAGAGCGACAGCTTCCCCGGCAGGGCCTACCAGGGGAAGGTCTCCTTCATCTCGTCCCAGGCCGAGTTCACCCCGAAAAGCGTCGAGACGCACAAGGAGCGGGTCACCCTGGTGTACCGGATCAAGATCGACCTGGACAACTCGAGCCACGAACTGAAGCCGGGGATGCCGGCGGACGCCTACCTCGAAGCTGCAGCACACTAAAGATGATCCAGGGGACCAACGCCATAGAAGTGAGCGAACTGACCAAGAGCTTCCCAGGCGTGCGCGCCGTCGACCGCCTGAGCTTTTCGGTGCAAAAAGGCGAAATCTTCGGACTGGTCGGCCCGGACGGGGCTGGCAAGACGACCACCATGCGCATCCTGGCCGGGGTGATGGCACCTGATTCCGGCAAGGCCACGGTCTCCGGGTTCGACATGGTGAAAAATCCCGAAGCGGCCAAACACAGCCTGAGCTACATGCCGCAGCGTTTCGGCCTTTACGAAGAATTGACTGTTGACGAGAACATCCGCTTCTATGCCAAGGTCTTCGGCGTGAAGGGTGCGGCGCGCGACGAACGCGCCGCCCAGCTCCTGGCCGCCGCGGGCTTAAGCGAATTCAGGAGCCGGCCGGCCGGCAAACTGTCCGGCGGCATGAAGCAGAAACTGGGACTGGTCTGTGCGCTGATCCACACCCCGGAGGTGATTCTGCTCGACGAGCCGACCAACGGCGTCGACCCGGTTTCGCGGCGCGACTTCTGGCGCATTCTTTACTCGTTATTGGAGCAGGGAGTCACCATACTGGTTACGACGGCCTACCTGGACGAGGCGGAGCGCTGCCACCGGATCGCCCTCATGCATGAGGGGCGCATGCTCTTTTGCGACACCCCGGCCTGCCTGAAGGAAAACTTTCCCGGTGCGGTCCTCTCCGTGGTAACCGGATCTCCCCGTGAAATCAGCCAGCTGTTGGCCGGAGTTGCCGGTATTTCAAGCATGACGGTGGTAGGCGACGGGCTCCACCTGGTGGTTTCCGACGCAGGGATGACAGCCGAACTCGGTGCCAAAATCAGGGGCGCCGGGATTGCCATCGACTCCATTGAGCAGATTACTCCAACCGTCGAAGACCTCTTTGTCGAGGCAGTGCAGGGAACCCTCAAGGGTAGTGACCATGAACAATGACTCTGCCGCCGCCGTGGTGGTTACCGATCTCGTCAAGAGATTCGGCGATTTCGTCGCGGTCGACTCCCTCAGCCTCGAAGCCAGGAAAGGGGAGATCTTCGGTTTTCTCGGCCCCAACGGCGCGGGGAAATCCACCACCATCCGCATGCTCTGCGGCCTGCTGCGCCCCACGTCCGGCCGAGCCCTGGTAGCCGGTCTCGATGTCGCGACGCAGGCGGAAGATGTGCGGCAGAACATCGGTTACATGTCCCAGAAGTTCTCCCTCTACAACGACCTCACGGTCAGCGAAAACCTGGGATTCTTCGCCGGCATGTACAGCGTGGAGAGGTCGATCCTCAAGGACCGCATCGACTGGGCCGTCGGCATGGCGGGCCTTAAGGGGCGGGAGAACTCCCTTGCCGGCACGCTGGCGGCGGGATGGAAGCAGCGTCTCGCCCTGGGGTGCGCGGTGCTGCATCGCCCGCCGATCCTCTTTCTGGACGAGCCGACCTCGGGAGTCGACCCGATCTCCCGGCGCCAATTCTGGGAGATGATCCACCAGATGGCCGCCGAGGGCGTGACCGTTTTCGTGACCACCCATTACATGGACGAGGCGGAGTACTGCAACCGCCTGGTGCTCATCTACCGCGGGAAAATCGTGGCTTTCGGCTCCCCCCTGGAGCTCAAACAGAATTTCATGTCGGGGGAGCTTTTGCTGGTGGAATGCGACCAGGTCGGCCGGGCACTGGAACTGCTCCAGGGGGCTCCCGGGGTGGAGGATGCCGCCATTTTCGGTAATGCGCTTCACCTGGTGGTGCCGAACGCGCTAGAGGGCAAGAGCGCCGTGCAGAGCTTCCTGTTCGAGCACGGCGTCACGGCGACCAGGGTCGAACCGATCCGTCCCAGCCTGGAGGACGTGTTCGTGTCCCTGACCGGCGAGCGCCACGTGCCGGAAGCGGAGAACTGATCTATGGACCTGAACCGGCTGATGGCTATGGCGGGCAAGGAAGTCATCCAGATAAAGCGGGACGCGCGCAGCATCGCTATTGTCATAGCCATGCCACTGGTCATGATGCTGGCGTTCGGCTACGGGGTCAGTTTCGACACCAAGCACATACCGGTCTACGTCTATGACATGGAGGGAAGCCAGCAAAGCCAGGATTTGCTGAAACGGTTCCAGTCTTCCATCTATTTTCATGTCGTCAAGACTGTCGATAACTACCCGGCCCTGGTCCAGGCCATTGACGGCGGGCGCTGTCAGATCGGCATCGTCATTCCCTGGGACTTTTCCCGCAAACTGGACTCCGGTGAGACGGTGAGCATCCAGGCTCTGGCGGACGGGACCGACAGCAACAGCGCCAACCTGGGTATGAGCTACAGCCAGGCAGTGGTCCAGGCCTATGCGCAGCAGGTCCAGGTGCGCTGGTTGCAGCGGCAGGGACGCGCCCGGGTGCAACCCACCTTGAGCGTCGATGCCAGGACCTGGTTCAACGAAAGCCTGGAAAGCATGGCGACCATCGTTCCCGGCGTGGTGGCGCTGGTCATGGCCGTGGTCGGCACCTTCCTGACCTCGCTCACCATCGCCCGCGAGTGGGAGCGTGGCACCATGGAGCAGCTCATCTCGACTCCGGTGACGCCGATCGAGATCATGCTCGGCAAGCTGATGCCGTACCTGATGATCGGCATGTTCGACACCTGCGTCTGCGCGGCCATGGGGGTCTGGTGGTTCGGGGTCCCCTTTCGCGGCCAGGTCTGGGTGTTCCTGCTCAGCTCCGTCCTGTTTCTCACCGTGGTCCTCTCCCTGGGGTACTTCTTCTCGGTGATTGCCAAGACCCAGTTGGCCGCCAGCCAGATTTCGCTGGTTGCGACCTTTTTACCCGCCTTCCTGCTCTCCGGTTTCATGTACCCCATCGACCAGATGCCCGCGGTAATCCAGGTCATCACCCATATCGTGCCCGCGCGGTACTACATGGCGATACTTCGAAACGTCTTCCTGAAAGGGACCTCAGTCATGCTGATGTGGCGGGACTTTCTCTGGCTGGCACTGTTCGCCGCCACTCTCGCCCTGGTGGCCACGCGGGTATTCAAGAAGAGTCTCGACTAAAGAGGGCACATGATCGGTCGTCTGCGACACATGCTGATCAAAGAATTCATCCAGGTCTTCCGGGACAAGCGCACCAGGTTTTTACTGTTTGGCCCGCCGGCCATCCAGATGCTGGTTTTCGGCTACGCAGCCACCCTGGAAATAAAGCACGTGCCGACGGCAATCGTTGATTATGACAACAGCCAGGTGAGCCGCGAGCTGATCTCCCGCTTTGAGGCGAGCCGCTATTTTGACATCAGGAAACGCCTGACGGACTGCCGGGGGGTTTCCGAGGCAATCGACCGGAGCGACGTGACGATGGCGATCCAGATCAACTCCGGCTTCGCCCGGGAGGTGCGCAAGGGGCAAACGGCGCACCTGCAGGTGATTGTGGATAGCACCAATTCGAACACGGCGCTGGTTGGACTCGGCTACCTGAATGAAGTCACCGGCGCTTTCGCCAGTCAATATCAGACAGAAGCGCTGCAGCGCACCTCCCCCTTTGCCATTGCGCTGATGCCCAAGGTGGTGCTGGACCAGCGCCCTTGGTACAACACCGACATGTCGAGCCAGTGGTTCTTCGTGCCGGGGGTCATCGGGAACCTGATACTGGTTATTGTCATGATACTGACGGCCTTTGCCGTGGTGAGGGAGCGCGAAATAGGGACGCTGGAACAGATCATGGTGACACCCATACGGCGCACGGAGTTCATACTGGGAAAAACCATACCGTTTTTCCTCATAGGGCTCTTCGATGCGGCGCTGATATCTTCCATCGGTACTCTCTGGTTCAAGGTGCCGCTGCGCGGCAGCATCCTGGTGCTGGCGCTGGGCACCGTGCTCTTCCTCTTATGCGTGCTCGGGATCGGCCTGTTCATCTCGACCATATCGAGGACCCAACAGCAAGCCATGATGACCAGTTTCTTCTTTATCATGCCGGCGATCATCTTTTCAGGGTTCGGTTCGCCGATCAGCAGCATGCCGGAATTCCTGCAATATCTGACCTATGTTAACCCGATGAGGTATTATCAGACCGTTCTCAGGAGCATCTATCTCAAGGGGGTGGGGCTCGAGGTGCTTTGGCCGGACATGGTTGCCATGGCGCTGATCGGCATGGTCATGTTGACGGTGAGTGTGCTGCGTTTCCAGAAATCGCTGGAATAGCCGATGCAACTGGAGGTACACTGGGGCAGCTGCAGGTGGCGCAGAGGCTTGCCAAAAAACGGGCGCACCTTTCCGCAAGCCAAAGAGACCAGCCGGAGCTGGATAAGGAGATCAAGAGGTTGCATATGAAGCTGGATTTTATCAGGGGTGCCAAGGCCAATCTCCCCGTGGCCGCCAGCGCCACGGCCTATGGGAGTGTGCTGGGTGTGCTTGCCTCGCAGAAGGGGCTTAGTTGGGTCGACATGATGTTCATGAACTCGGCGGTTTTTGCCGGCGCCGCCCAGTTTGTCATGGTCGACATGTGGACGGGGCATCTGCCGATATTTGAAATGACCTTGGCCGTGCTGGTGATCAACCTGCGCTATCTCTTGATCGGTGCTTCCCTGGAGTCGGTTTTTGCCGGTCGCGGGCTGCTGCACAAGGTCTGCCTGATGCATCTGGTGGCTGATGAAAACTGGGCGGTTACCATGACCGAGCTGCGTCGCGGTCAGGCAACCAGCTGGTTCCTGTTCGGTGGTGGAGTTTTCCTCTATCTTGCCTGGAGTAGCGGCACCTTGGTCGGATTGTTGGGGGGCGGGTTCATCGCCAGGCCGGAAGTGTACGCGCTCGATTTTGCCTTTACGGCTGTCTTCACCGCCCTTGCCGTCGGGTTGTGGCAGGGGAAGAAGGACGTCCTCCCCTGGGTGGTGGCGGGCGGGGCTGCGCTCCTGGCGCATCACTTCCTTTCGGGGAAGTGGTATATCGTGATCGGGGGGGTGGCAGGTGCCATTGCGGCGATGTCGAGGCCGCTGGAGATAACCGAGCCTGAGGGAGAGACCGATGCTGCCTGAACCGCAAGTCATACTGGCAGTGGGGCTGGCCGCGCTGGTAACCTACTCTTTGCGCCTGGGCGGATTGCTTTTGGCGTCGCGCTTGCCGCGGTCGGGACGTTTCCGCCGGGGGCTCGACGCTCTTCCCGGAGCACTGTTGTTTTCCTTGGTGCTGCCGTCAATAGTTGCCGAAGGGTATTGGGGCGTTTTGGCCACGGTGTTGACGGCAACGGTCGTGCTGCGTACACGCAATACTTTGGCGGCGATGCTCTCAGGTATGCTGGTGATCTTCCTTGCCAGGAAATTTGGCCAGTAACACCCCGCCAGTGACTGCTGCATTCCTCCCCCTTCCAGGGGAGGGCGTTTAAATCCGGTAATAAACTTGCCCGTCTGTCCCCATGCTTCGCCCTGCCACTGGATCCCAAGAATAATTATTTCCCCTCGCTACGCCTATCAAAAATCCGTATGAACTCGTACGACATCTTTTCCTTGTCGGAATAGCCGGATGGCGTCACCTGGAAGCGAACCCCCTGTTTCGAGAAGCGGTATGAATTGCTGCCATCCTTGTTCCGGCGGATTTCTGTCAGGTTGTCGATGGTCAGGTAGCTCTTCTCCCTGAAGGCGTGAATGATGATGCTGTCGTTTATGATTTCAACGACTTGGTTGCGGAAAACCGGCACGAGGATGAAAACTGAAAGCCCGATCGCAGTAAGTGCACCAACGGCATAAACGATTTTGTGTGTCGCCAGGTACTGATATATCAGTATCAAGCTGAGGGCAAAGTCAAAGAAACCCAGAATACCTACAATCTTTCTCGAAGGATAGTACAACATTGATTGACCTCCTTGGATGTGGGCTCCTTGATATTAGCTGTCGGCCATAGTACTGTATTTGTAACAACAAATGACTGCCACGTCAACGCGATATCTACCAACGGAGGGGACCGGAAACTCCGGCACCGCTTTTTCATTTAATGAAATGGGGTGGCCAGCGCCAGACGAAAATGAAATTTCCTGCTTGGTATACTACGAAAATAGGGACTTTTAAACTACATTCGGCCCGGGAACATCGCCTCGCTCCGAAGGCTTGCTGTTTGGTTATGGGCCTGTTGCGGCTGATGCGGAGGGAAGTCCGGATTTGTCCAATCGTCTGGATCTGGTAACCTGATACTATCAGTGAACTGAACCATTTTGCAGGGGAAAGGATAAACTCCATGGTCAGCACAGTTTCGAGCTGTGAACGCCTCTGGATTAACGTCCGACTGGCGACCTTTGATGCCGGGCTCGCCCAGCCCTACGGAGTGCTGGAGGGCCATCTGCTCGGGACCAGGGGGACGCAGATCGCAGCCATTTCGCCGCAGGAGAGCACTGACCTCTCGGGCTTTCCGGGGGAGCTGATCGACGGCAAGGGCGCTTTGCTCACTCCCGGGCTGATCGACTGCCACACCCACCTGGTGTATGGCGGAGATCGCACGGCGGAGTTCGAAAAGCGCCTGCAAGGGGCCGGCTACCAGGAGATTTCCCGGGCCGGCGGAGGCATCCTGAGCACGGTCCGCGCCACGCGCGCGCTCAGCGAAGCGGAACTGGTCCGGCTGGCGCGTCCCCGGCTGGCGGCCCTGGTCAGGGAAGGGGTCACCACGGTGGAGATCAAGTCGGGCTACGGCCTGACTGTCGAGGACGAGCTGAAGATGCTGCGGGCGGCCAGGAACCTGGAGCGGGAGTTGCCGGTCCAGGTCCGCACCACCCTTCTCGCCGCCCACGCGGTCCCCCCTGAATACCGGTGCGCTCCGGAGGACTACGTGGAGCTGATCTGCCGGGAGCTGATCCCGCGGGTAGCGCGCGAGGGGCTGGCGGACGCGGTGGATGTCTTTTGCGAGGATATCGCCTTCAGCCAAAGCCAAGCCGAGCGCATGTTCCGCAGCGCCCGCGAGTGCGGACTGGGCGTCAAGGCGCATGCCGAGCAGCTCTCCTGCGGCAGGGGCGCAGCCCTCGCCGCCGGCTTCGGGGCCTGGTCGGCGGACCACCTGGAATACCTCGATGAGGAGGGAGCCCGGGCGTTGCTGGAAGCCGGCGCGGCCGCGGTCCTTTTGCCGGGAGCGTTCTACTTTCTGCAGGGGAGCCGCAAGCCGCCTGTGCCGATGCTCCGGCGGCTCGGGGTGCCGATGGCCCTGGCGAGCGATCTCAATCCGGGGAGCTCCCCCCTCGCCTCCCTGCGCCTGGCCATGAACCTGGGGTGCACCCTTTTCGGGCTCACCCCGGAGGAGGCTCTGGCCGGGGTGACGCGCAATGCCGCCCTGGCCCTCGGTGTGGGGGCGCGTCTCGGCACGCTGGCGGTCGGCAAGCAGGCCGACCTGCTGCTCTGGGATCTGGCCAACCCGGCCCAGCTGGTCTGCGAGGTGGGATGGGGGGAACCGCTGCAGCGTGTACTGCGGGGGGAGGACTTCCATGTATAGCCCGGCGGACATGACCCTCTGGCAGGGGCGTGTCGATCAGGATCTCGAGGGGGACGCCCGGCGCTGGCACCAGTGCGTGACGGCTCTTTCCCCCGGTGCCGGGACCCCCGGGATCGCCCTTTTGGGAGTCTGCTGCGACTGCGGTGTTACGCGCAACCTGGGGAGGGCCGGCGCCCGCAACGGTCCAGACGCCGTGCGCAAGGCGCTTGCCGGCCAGGCCTGGCACCTGCAGCTTCCCTGCTACGACGCCGGCAACCTCTTCTGCCCCGATGACGCTCTGGAGGCGCTCCAGGAGGAAGAGGCGGACCGGGTCGCCCAACTGCTGGAGCTTGGGCATTTCCCCCTGCTTTTGGGCGGCGGCCACGAAATAGCCTGGGGTGGCTATCTCGGCCTCGACCGGTTTCAGGAGCGCCGGGGGGAAAGCAGGGAGATAGGGATCGTCAACTTCGACGCGCACTTCGACCTGCGCCAGGCCCCGGCGGCGAATTCCGGGACCCCTTTCCTTCAGATGGCGCAGGAGTGCCGGCAGCGCCAAGCGCCGTTTCGCTACTTTTGCCTGGGGGTGAGCGAGGTCGCCAACTCCCGGGTGCTCTTCCGGCGGGCCGGCGCACTGGGGGCCCAGTGGCTCCTGGACGAGCAGCTGGCCCCCTGGGACCTGGAGGGCGCGAAACAGCGCCTGCGGGAGTTTCTGGCGGTTTGCGGTGCGCTCTACCTCTCCATCGATCTTGACGTGCTGCCTGCTGCGGTTGCCCCGGGGGTGAGCGCCCCCGCGGCGCGGGGAGTCTCGCTGGAGGTGGTGGAGCATCTGCTCGGCTTCATCAGGTCGGTGGCCGGCTCCAAGCTGCGGCTGGCGGTCATCGCCGAGTGCAACCCCGATTTCGACAGCGACGGCCGGACGGCCAGGGTGGCTGCCCGCCTCTGCCACCTGCTGGCGCGCTAACCATTCAAACGGAGCGACCCCATGGACAACAGATTCGATCCAGAGCGAAACATCAGGGCTCCCCGGGGAACCGGGAAAAGCGCCAAGAGCTGGCTGACCGAGGCGGCATTGCGCCTGCTGATGAACAACCTCGATCCCGAGGTGGCCGAGAGGCCGGAGGAACTAGTGGTCTATGGCGGCATCGGAAGGGCGGCCCGCGACTGGGACTGTTACGACAAGATCGTCGAGGTGCTGCGGCGCCTGGAGCAGGACGAAACCCTGCTGGTGCAGTCGGGAAAACCGGTGGGGGTGTTCAAAACCCACCCTGACGCCCCCCGGGTACTGATCGCCAACTCGAACCTGGTGCCCCGCTGGGCCACCTGGGAGCATTTCAACGAACTGGACCGCAAGGGGCTCATGATGTTCGGCCAGATGACCGCCGGCTCCTGGATCTACATCGGTTCCCAGGGGATCGTGCAGGGGACCTACGAGACCTTTGCCGAAGTGGCGCGCCAGCACTTCGCCGGGGTGGCCCGGGGGCGCTGGATCCTCACCGGAGGCCTGGGCGGCATGGGGGGCGCCCAGCCCCTGGCGGCGACCATGGCCGGCTTTGCCATGCTGGCGGTGGAATGCGACGAGGCGCGCATCGACAAGCGGCTTGCCAGCGGCTACCTGGACCTGAAGGTAAAAGAGCTCGACCAGGCCCTGGCAACGATCCAGGCGGCCTGCCGGGAGAGGAGGGCGGTTTCGGTCGGCCTGGTCGGCAACTGCGCCGAGGTGCTACCGGAATTGGCGCGACGCGGCATGATCCCGGACGTCTGCACCGACCAGACCAGCGCCCACGATCCGCTCAACGGCTACCTCCCCAAAGGGTGGACCCTGGAGCAGGCGGCGCGCCTGCGCCGGGAGGACCCCGGTGCGGTGGTCAAGGCGGCCAGGGGCTCCATCGCCGTGCACGTGCGGGCCATGCTGGAATTGCGGCAGGCGGGAGCCGTGACGCTTGACTACGGCAACAACATCCGCCAGGTCGCCTTCGAGGCAGGGGTGATGAGAGCCTTCGACTTCCCCGGTTTCGTCCCGGCTTACCTGCGGCCGCTTTTTTGCCGGGGGATCGGCCCCTTCCGCTGGGTGGCCCTCTCCGGCGACCCAGAGGATATCTACAAAACCGACGCGAAGGTGAAGGAGCTGCTGCCCGATGACCCCCACCTGCACAACTGGCTCGACCTGGCTCGGGAGAAGATCCATTTCCAGGGGCTGCCGGCCCGCATCTGCTGGGTAGGGCTCAAGGACCGTGCCCGGCTCGGCCTCGCCTTCAACGAGATGGTGGCAAAGGGCGAGCTGCAGGCCCCGATCGCCATCGGCCGCGACCACCTCGACTCCGGCTCGGTGGCGAGCCCCAACCGGGAGACCGAGGGGATGCTGGACGGCTCGGACGCCGTGTCCGACTGGCCGCTGCTCAATGCGCTCTTGAGTACGGCCGGCGGGGCCACCTGGGTCAGCCTGCACCACGGCGGCGGGGTCGGCATGGGGTTCAGCCAGCACGCCGGGTTGGTGATCGTGGCCGACGGCAGCGAGGCTGCGGCCAGGCGGCTCGCGCGGGTGCTCTGGAACGACCCGGCCAGCGGCGTGATGCGCCATGCCGACGCCGGCTACCAACTCGCACAGGAGTGCGCCCGGGAAAACGGCCTGGACCTCCCGATGCTGGGGGGGGAGCCGGATGTTTAAGCTGCGGCTGGACCCGGGCAGGCTCACCCTGGCTCAACTGAGAAGGGTCAAGGCGGAGCCGGTGCAGCTCTCTCTCGCGCCGGGGTGCCGGGAGGCCGTGGCGCGCTCGGTTGCGACCGTCGGGGAGGTGATCGGGCTGGGGCGGATCATCTACGGGGTCAACACCGGCTTCGGCCTGCTGGCGCGCACCCGCATCCCGACCCCGGAACTCGAGCAACTGCAGCGCTCCATCGTCCTTTCCCACGCAGCCGGCACCGGGGCGCCGATGGCGGAGTCGACCGTCCGCCTGCTGATGGTGCTCAAGATAAACAGCCTGGCCCGTGGCTATTCCGGCATCCGCCTCGAGGTGATCGAGGCCCTGATCCGCCTGCTCAATGCCGGGATCTACCCCTGCATCCCCCAGAAGGGGTCGGTGGGGGCCTCCGGCGACCTGGCGCCCCTGGCACACATGAGCACGGTCCTGCTCGGTGAGGGGGAGGTGTTCCAGGGGACAAAGCGGCTGCCGGGGCGGCAAGGGCTGGAGCTCGCGGGGCTGGCTCCGATCACCCTCGGACCCAAGGAGGGGCTCGCCCTCCTGAACGGTACCCAGGCCTCCACCGCCTTCGCCCTGGAGGGGCTCTTCGCCACGGAGGACCTCTTTTGCGCGGCGCTGGTGGCCGGCAGCCTGAGCGTCGACGCGGCGCTCGCCAGCCGAGCCCCTTTCGACAGGCGCATCCACGAGGTGCGCGGGCTGCAGGGTCAGATCGATACGGCCGCGGCCTACCGGGCTTTGCTGGCGCACAGCGAGATCGAGGATTCGCACCAGCACAACTGCGAGGCGGTCCAGGATCCCTATTCGCTGCGCTGCCAGCCCCAAGTGATGGGGGCCTGTCTCGACCAGATCCGGCACGTGGCCAAGATCCTGCTCGCCGAAGCCAACGCGGTCTCCGACAACCCGCTGGTCTTCAGCGCAGAGTGCGATGTCATCTCCGGCGGCAACTTCCACGCCGAGCCGGTGGCTTTGGCCGCCGACAACCTGGCCCTGGCCATCGCCGAGATAGGGGCTCTCGCCGAGCGGCGCATCGCGCTTTTGATTGACACCAACCTGAGCGGTCTCCCCCCCTTTTTGGTCGAAAAGGGGGGACTCAACTCCGGCTTCATGCTCGCCCAGGTAACCGCAGCGGCCCTGGCCAGCGAGAACAAGCTGTTCGCCCATCCCGCCTCGGTCGACAGCCTGCCCACCTCGGCAAACCAGGAAGACCACGTCTCCATGGCCACCTTCGCCGCCCGACGCCTGTTGGAAATGGCGGACAACACGGCCGGCATCCTCGCTATCGAGCTGCTCGCCGCCTGCCAGGGGGTTGATTTCCGCGCCCCCCTGAAGACCTCACCCTTGCTGGAGTTGGCCAAGAAACGGCTGCGCCGGGAGGTCCCCTTTTACGACCAGGACCGTTACTTCGCCCCCGACATCGAGAAGTCCAAGGCGCAGGTTCTGGGGGGGAGGTACCACGAGTTTGCCGCTCCGGGGCTGCTCCCCTCGCTGTGAACGGTGGCCGCACGGCTCATTGACATTTAACCATCCCAATCTATCCTTTCTCCAGCAGCTCCCAGCAACCCGTGCTCTTTCCCCCGGGCGCCGTTCACCACAAGGGGATGCTCTCCACGTCCCGCAACGAGGTCATCATGAGTGCCAACGAATTCGACGATTACTACGAGTTGTTGCAAGTGAGCCCGAACGCCGACCCCGAGACCATCGGGCGGGTCTTTCGGCATCTTGCCAAGAAATGTCATCCCGATAACACCGCCGAGTCCACGGCGACCGACCGGTTCAACCGGATCGTCGAGGCCCACCGGACGCTCGCAGACCCCGAGACACGTGCCGGTTACGACCTGAAATACCAGGACTACTGGAACCGCAAATGGGGCGTGGCTGCGGAGGCGAGCTACCACTCGGCGTTCGGCGACGACCAGGTGACCCGGGAGCGCCTGCTTTCCCTGCTCTACGTGCAGCGTCGGCGCGACATGGGGAGTCCGGGCATGGGGGAACTGGAAATGGCCCGCCTGCTGCGCTCGCCGCCCGAATTGACCGAGTTCCATCTCTGGTACCTCCGGGCCAAGGGGTGGTTGGAGCGCCTGGAATCCGGGTATTTTGCCATCACCGCACCGGGGGTCGACCAGGTGGAGCAGAGCCGGCTCAGGCTCAGTCCCGATCATCTGATCGAGGCTCCCCGCCCTGCCGGCGTGGCCGGAGAGCCCGGGGATGCTGCGGGTCGGGAGGGGGATTTGAACCGCATCGGAATCGATGTCCAACCGCTCTGAATCGGAGATCCCCATGCCCCCGACGCAAACAGGCAATCCCCAAGTACTGGCACACCTGCGCGGGCTGGTCCGGCACTTCGCCGACCTGCGCGACGGCACCCACGGCGGAGCGGCGGTCAGTCGTTGCGAGAAGGAACAGCTATTCGCTCTAGCGGTCAGCTACCTTGATCCGCACGCCCGGCAAGCGCTGTCCGAATTGAACGATGTCTTGCTGCTGGGAACCGGCGCCATTGTCGCATCCGGCGTTACCAGGCGGCCCGGCGGCGACGTCACGGCCGTCTGGACGCTTGGCTGGCCCGAGCAAGGTGAGGCGGGTGTGCCGCCCATCACCCTTGAGGCCTTTTTTGGGCACAATTTCCACCACCCTCACCTGCGCGGAGGGACCCTGGGCGACTGGCCGCTCAACGTGTTCAGTGCAGCGGACGCCGCCGCCGAACTGCCGACGCTGCAGACCATCGCCAGCGCCGAACTGCACAACCTGGTGTTCCGGAGCGACTACCGCATCGTCCCGGTCACCGTCCGGGGCGGATTGCACTGAACGCAAGCGTAGGCGAAGGACAGACGGGCTCAATCCGGGGCAAAGCGGCGAAAGAACCACCTTTTGATCACTTCAACGGCCAGCAGGTAGGCGAGCAGCAGGGCGCTTAGGAGCAGGAAAAAGAAGGCGGGCGGGACTACGAAGCCGAGCCTTGCACCCGCGGGGGTCCAGGGGAGCAGCGCCGCCACGGCAACCACCGTGAGCGAGCAACCCGCCAGCCAGGGGTTGGGGCGGCTTTTGAAGGGGTTCCTGCGAGTGCGGATGATGAAAATGACCAGCACCTGCGTCGCCATCGACTCGATGAACCAGCCGGTGTGGAAGAGCGTCTCCCCGGCATGGAAGACCGCCAAAAGGAGGTAGAAGGTGAGGTAGTCGAAGACCGAGCTGACCGTGCCGATGATCAGCATGAAGTTGCGGATGAATTTCATGTCCCAGTGCCGGGGGCGGCTCAGGTAATCGTCGTCGACCCGGTCCAGCGGAATGGGGAGCTCGGAGACGTCGTAGAGGAGGTTGTTGAGCAGGATCTGCACCGGAAGCATGGGGAGAAAGGGGAGAAAGAGCGAGGCCCCGGCCATGCTGAACATGTTACCGAAATTGGAGCTGGTCCCCATCATGATGTATTTCATGATGTTGCCGAAGGTGCGCCGCCCCTCAAGGACGCCGGCGTGCAGCACTCCCAGGTCCTGCTCCAGGAGGATCAGGTCCGCCGCCGCCTTGGCGACGTCCACCGCGTCGTCCACCGAGATCCCCACATCGGCCGAATGCAGCGACGGGGCGTCGTTGATGCCGTCGCCCAGATACCCCACCACATGGCCGCGACGCTTGAGTGCCAGGATGATCCGGTTTTTCTGGGTTGGGGTCACCCGGCAGAAGAGGTTTGCCTGCTCCACCCGTGCCGCGAGTCCTGGTTCGTCCAGATCATGGATCTCGGCGCCGGTCAGCACCCCGGTCACCGCCAGCCCGAGCTCCCCGCAGATCTGCTGGGTCACCAGCTCGTTGTCGCCGGTAATGATCTTCACCGCCACCCGGTCGGCGGCAAGCCCTGCCAGAGCCGCCCGGGCACCATGCTTGGGAGGGTCCAAAAAGGCGGCGAAACCGGCCAGCACCAGTTCCGACTCGTCGCCCACCGCGGCATGCGCGTGCTCCGGCCCCACCCGGCGCGAGGCGATCCCCAGCACCCGGAAGCCGGCCCGGCTCAGGGACTCGAACTGCGCCATGATCCCCAGGCGAGCCGTGGCGTCCAGAGGGGTGGTCCCGGCCGTCCCATCCGTTTCAAACTCGCTCGAGAGCCTCATGATGTCCTCGGGGGCCCCCTTCACCACCAGCGTCCTGGTCCGGCCGTCGTCCAGCAGTACCGATACCCGGCGCCGCTCGAAGTCGAAGGGCACCTCGTCGATCTTGGTCCAGCGGCTCGCGTCGATCTCCCGGTGCTCCAGTATGGCGTCGTCCAGTGGGCTCCTGAGGCCCGTTTCGAAAAAGCTGTTGTAGTAGGCGAGATCCAGCACCCGCTGGCTTTCGGCACCCAGGGGATCCAGGTGGCGCTCCAGGCGGATCCGGGCCTCGGTCAGGGTGCCGGTCTTGTCGGTGCAAAAGACGTCCATGCTCCCCAGGTTGTGGATCGCGGCGAGCCTTTTCACGATCACCTTGTGAACCGCCATGCGCAGCGCCCCCCGCGACAGGGTCACCGAAACCACCATGGGGAGGAGTTCGGGGGTAAGTCCCACCGCGAGGGCCACGGCAAAGAGGAACGATTCCAGCCAGGGGCGCTGGAAATAGGCGTTGACCAGTAGCACGAAGAGGACCAAGAGCAGCGTCATGCGCATGATGAGCAGCCCAAAGTCCCGGATCCCCTGCTCGAAGGCTGATTGGGGCGCTTTGGCGAGTAGGGTGTCGGCGATCTCCCCCAGCTCGGTCTGCTGCCCGGTGCGGCACATGAGCACGCGGGCCGTGCCGCTGATCACCGAGGTGCCGAGCAGCACCGAGTTGACGGCGGCCAGCACGTCGGCCTCGCCGGGGAGCTCGACCGGGGTTTTCTCTACCGGGAAGGCTTCTCCGGTCAAAAGGGCCTGGTTCACGAAGAAGTCCTTAGCCTCCAGCACCCGGCCGTCGCAGGGGACCAGGTCGCCGGCGGCCAGCAGCGTCACGTCACCCGGCACCATTTCGGCCAGGGGGAGTTCACAGGGGCTGCCGTCACGCAGCACCTGGCCACGCACGGTCACCGACTTGCGCAACGCCTCGGCGGCTTGCCCGGCTCGGTATTCCTGGACGAAGTCGAGGGTGACACTGATGAACACTATGGTGCCGATGATGATGAAGCTGGCGGCGTCGCCGGTAAACGCGGAGAGGGCGCTGGCGGCGAGCAGGATGATGACCAGGGGGTTGCGGAACTTGGCGAGAAATTGCAGCAGGAGCGCCCTTTTGCGCTCCCCGTGGATCAGGTTGGCGCCGTAGCGCTCCAGGCGGCGGGCGGCCTCGGCGCCGCTGAGTCCCTGGTCCGTCGCGCCCAGCTGCTCCAGGACCGCCGCCGCGGGGAGCTGCCAGAAGGGCGCCTCGGGCGATTTTTCGGGTGCTGACATAGCTGAAATCCTCTCCGAAGCGCAAAAAGCAGAAAGGCTGGATCAAACTTACTGTCAGTGGGTTCCCAAATACTAACTTTAGTGTATCACGCAACCCGGGTCATCAATAGGGGAGAGAATTACACTCCGCCATCCCTTCCACCTGTTCACTTTTGATACAGAACTGTCCGGGTTACCACCTCCATCAGGCACTCCGGTAGCAATCCTTCGAGTATAATTGTTTTAAATACCGGCGGGTTGCATGTCTGCGAATTTGGCATTGTTAATGTAAGCGCCAGGTGTTGAACGGCTTTCTGTTTGGAGTGGTGACCCCGGGAAATAGCCTGTCAGGCGGACGGGAAAGGCCGCCGGGGCGCTAGAAAAACACGAGGTGAATCATGGATGGAAACGATCGGAAAAACGGTAATACCCCGGAAATTGCAATAGTGGAGCGGCGCAGGCATAAAGAGACGGAGTTGAGCTCCGCTGAACTTATGAAGATCCTGAGGAAAAGAGCCCGGTGCGCCGGGAAAGGGCCCGTTTTTGAAGTCAAATGGGAAGAAAAAGCGAGGGATTAGCCGGAAAGGGCCAATCCCTCGGAAGCCTGCGGGCCGGGGGCCCGAAACGGAGGGCATCAGGTCCCGGGCCTGATGTTTTGATTCATGCGGAAAAGGTTCGTGGGGTGGTACTTCTTTTCGAGCTGAGCCAGCCGGTCGTAGTTAAAGCCGTAGGCGGCCTGGATCCCTCCCCCCTTTTCTGGGTTAGTTAATTGACGTTTACCCCCGCCAGGGAGTCCGATTTACTCCCATTAGGGCCTTGCGGAAGGCCTCGCTACTGCCCGCCGTGATGGCTGCTGCTGCGCGCGGCTTTCCATTCCTTCAGGCTTTCCAGCACCAGTTTTACCCGAAAGATCGGCAGCAACTGATTGGTGATGACCAGGGCGACAAACCCGAGGAATATCCAGACGGCCAGGCTGCTGCCGCCGTGGGCCGGTCTTGCCTGCAGGGAAAGGACGCCCGCGCCGAAACTAAGGGCGATCGCGCCTGCGATCAAGGCCAGGGTTTTTTCCAGTTTCACCCGCCCGAACTCGGCGTCGGCCACCGCCGGAGCCGGCTGGCTTTGCAGGGGGGCGGCCTGATCGGCCCAGTGCTCGAAGGCGCAGGTGACCGCCTGCCTCAGTTCGTCGGTATCACCGGCAGAGGCCGGTTTCAAGGCATGATAGAAAATCCCTTCTTCTCGGACCTTGCGGGTTTCGGCCAGCGTCATTTCCTGGGAAACCATGATTATCTGCAGGTGGCTGCCGCACGTCTTCAGCAGATGAATCAGGTCGGCCAGGAAAGCGCTCTCGGCGATATTACTCCCCAGCAAGAGGACCGAGGTCTCATTTTCCAGGACGCTTTCCAGGGCGGCTTGGGCCGAACCGACCGTCCGCACCTGGTAACCGGCCTTCCGGAAATAACGGGAGATGCGGGTTCTGTATTTGGCATCCTTATCGGCTATTGTGATTGCTTGCCCGCTCATGTGTCACCTCACGCCCAGGACTTACCTGGGCTTACCGACTATTTCCTGCTTGCCACCGTCGCTTCCACCTTCTTGCCGGCCATGCTGCAGACCCCTTTAAGCATCGCGCCCAAGAGCATGATCCCCGGGACCACCTGAACGACGATCACAGCGCTGATGAAAAAGACGAAGGCTTTGGAGGTAAGAGTGCTCTTCTCGGAGATGTCGGCGACTCCCCAGATGGCCGCTGCGCCGACCAACACCAAGGCTGCTATCGCATAACTCGCGATCTTTCCTGCCGACGATTTTTTGGATTCCGTTTTCATGATGATCTCCTTGTTAAAATGATAACCCGCGAGGGGGTAAAGGCCGTGACCATGCCGTGAGCCGCTGCTGATGGCGGGATCTTGCTAGTGGTTCTTTACCTCTTTGGGTGCCGCTACGATTCCCTTGACCATGCCGACCAGCAGCATGGCTGCCGGAACGAACTGACCCACCAGGATGACTGCGCAAAATCCCAGGAATCCCCAAGCGAGGAGGCCGGGCTCGTCGGTCCCTGCGCCGTTTGCTGCAAAAGCCGTCGTAGTGGTGACTATGGTTGCGATTAAGGTGGCGATTGTTGTTCTCATGACGACCTCCCTTTGGGGCTTTGATTCAATCTCGATGATTTTATATAAGCATCAAACATGCCAAAGGAGAAAATAAGCCGTGCTGTGCCGGTAACATGCTGGAATAGCATGTGTTGTCGTGCGGGGGATGACCTCGTGGCGGGCTTTGGCCCGGTGAAATTGTATAGAGACGCCATACACCTTTCGGCAAGGGGCCACAGCGCATCAGGGAGGGATAACGGTAACTACGCGTAATAATGGATATAACGCCGGACAAGTCGGGTGTATAGGTAAAATGTACTAGAGAAATGTCAGTGAAACATCATCCAGCCGAAGATGGCCATACCCGCTCCCCCTGAGACAAGCGAGCCGAACCAGACCATTTTGGAACGGGTCAAAGCCGCCACGGCCCCCAGGGCTATCGCTATCTGGAAGAGGAGCACCGCGTTGGCGAAGCCGTGGTGCCGGTGCAGGTAGTGGTCGGATTCCTTGAGCTTTTCGTCGCGCTCCCGCTCCTTCTCCCGCGCTTTGTCCTGGATCTCCTTTTGCTCCTCAACGTAGCGGCTTACCTTTTCCCCGTAGCGCGCGGGCGGCTTCCTGCCTGCGGCAAGCCAGGGGGTGAGCGAGGCTTCCTGCACCGCCGCCTTGATCCCCTTGGCCTGGTAATAGGCCCATTGGTCTGAGGCCTCGGATTGCAGGCGGGTCGCGTCCGTTTTGAGCATCAGGGAGGTGTTGACGGTGACGCCGGCCTGGAGAGAGGCGAGGGCGGCCAGAATGGCGAGAAGCGCGGTGGTGAGGGAGATCTGTTTGAGAAAGCTCCCCCCTTCGTGCTCGAACTCTTCATTGATGGTCTCATGCAGATTTTCGGTCTCAACCTCGGGGCCTTCGGGCACGGCGCGCCTCCTTTGCTCTGGCGTTAATTTACGGTTCGGGTCAGGTGGGGATTGGAGCTATCTGGGGAATAGTGTATCTTCCCTAAGGGGGGAGTCAAAGGGGAAAAAATAGGGGGCGGCAGAGGGCCCGGGTCTGCGCCCGCGGAGACGGCCGAACCGGCAGGAATGGAGCCAGCGAAACGATGAACGATGCGAGCCTTTACAACCAGGGCAGAAATAGTATTGCCGTGTTGCGGCAGAAGTATCAGCGAGGCGCGTACCGGGTTATCAGGGACCCGGAGGGAGTCATGAGCCTCTGGGCCATCGAAGGCCTTGAGAATGCCCGGTTTTCGATGCAGTTTGCAAACAGGGGGCGCATCAGCGCTAATATAGAGGACATGCCTGCCGAGTTTGTCAGGGCGTTCATCGAGTATGTTGGGAGCACCGTCAAAAGGTGAGACGACGGGCAGCCGGCTTCAGTGCCCGCGATTTCGGACCCAGCCCCGGGTGCCCCTAATCCACCCGCTGGCGGTAGGCATTCAGGAACCTGGCGTCTTCGGCGTAGGTGACCGGGTAGATGAACGGCACCGGCATCGGCTCCATGTCGTTGCCGACATTTCTGAAGGTGAAAAGGCAGGAGTTCGAGAGCGCCTTGTCGCCGTCGCTGCGGATGAACCGCTCAATGTCGGACTGCACGGTGATGGTGGTCCTCCCCGTGTAGACCACCCTTGCGGAGAATTTCAGCTGGTCGCCCAAGAGTACCGGCTGGTTGAAGTTGATGCGGTTCACCTGCAAGGGGACCACCCGGTCCGGGGCGACCATCTCCGCGGCCAGGGCCGCAAGCTCGTAGGCCTTCCTGATCAGGAAACCGCCGAACACGGTCTTTGGCACGTTCTCCTGTTCCGGGTAGGCCCTGATGGTGGACTCCAGCACGAGGTCGCAGGCGCGTATCCCCTTGAAGCTGGCGGCCTCCTGCTCCTTGTGCAGTTTCTTGAGCAACAGGTACTCGTCGAGCGACGGCATCTCCTCCGCCTTGGCCAGGCTGTCCTTGTACGCCTGGCGGCGCAGTGCGGCCTTGGTGTGCCGTTTCGCCTCCAGCTCTTCCTTGTAGTGCAGCGGGGGGAGGGTGAGGCTCTGCGCCTCACTGCTGTCCGCCGAGCGCGCCACCATGGTGAAGTAGCAACTCGCCAGGTGGCTCGATCCCGCGCCAAGGCACTCCACCCTGATCCCCACCTCCATGGACGACTTCCCCACATGGTTGATCTGCGCCGAGAAAACCAGGTCATGCTCGGTGTCGGCCCGGTTTCGCACCACGATACTGTCTATGGCGGCGGTGACCACCCGCGCGTCGGGGTAGAATCGGTGCACGTATGCCAGGGCGGTATTCTCGGCCACCTTGTCGAGGGTTTCCAGCAGCTTGCCAAAGCGTATGTTCCCGACGACCTGACTGTCTCTGGCCAAAAAACGCCTGGCAAGTGCATGGTCAGTGGAGAACGGCAGCACGAAAAGGTATCTGGTGTCATGAGGCGTTATCTGTGCCTCATCTTTTTGTTTCGCAGTTGGTGCCATGGTGGTTTCCCCTGCATCACTATTTCGGATGTTTGAACGTTCGTTTGCGGTGCGCTTGATACAGTCACCCATGATAAAGAAGGCAACGGCGGCACATAGCATCGACAAAAACCGTATGCGGATAATTGTTACCCGGTTCAGCTCCTTGTTGCAAGCCTTAAATTGTCACGTTTGGTGCATCTCGAGCGCCAGCTTCAGCGCGGCGGCGATGTTGCGCGCGGCCGCACGCAGGTTCGCCGCCGCATGCTCCAGTGCCTGCTCCAGAGTGCCGGGCTGGCCCAGAACGCTGAACACCGCGTCGATGCCGTGCTCATGGACCACCCCGGCGTCGGCCGACAGGCTGCCGGCGATAGCGAGCACCGGCTTGCCGTAACGCTTGGCGAGCCTGGCCACGCCGATGGGAGTCTTGCCGTGTACGGTCTGGCCGTCGATGCGCCCCTCGCCGGTGATGACCAGGTCGGCATCCCGCACGGCGCGCTCCAGGCCAACTGCTTCGCTGACGATTTCGACGCCCGGCCGCAGCCGCGCCCCAAGGAAGGCGAGCAGAGCCGCACCCATGCCGCCGGCGGCCCCGGCGCCCGGCACCGTCTCTACCGCCACACCGAGGTCCCGGTGGATCGCCCGGGCAAAGCGGGCCAGGTTCGCATCCAGTCGCATGACGGCCTCCGAGGTGGCTCCCTTCTGGGGGCCGAAGACCGCGGAGGCTCCGTTGCTGCCGGTCAAGGGGTTGTCCACGTCGCAGGCGGCCTCGATGCTGCACCCTTTCAGCCGGGGATCCAGTCCGCTCACATCGATGCGCTCCAGCTGGGCCAGGGAGCCGCCGCCCCGGCCGATTTCGCCCCCGGCCGCGTCCAGCAGCCGCACCCCGAGGGCCTGAAGCATGCCGGCCCCGCCGTCGTTGGTCGCACTGCCGCCGATGCCGACGATCAGGTGGCTCGCTCCCGCATCAAGCGCGGCCCTGAGCAGCTCGCCGGTGCCAAAGCTGGTTGCCTTCAGGGGATCGCGCAGCGCGGGCGGGACCAGGGCCAGCCCGCTTGCCGCCGCCATTTCGACCACCGCGGTTGTGCCGTCGCCGGTCAGGCCGTAGCAGGCCCGGACCGGCTTGCCCAGTGGGCCGGTGACCTGCACCGCCACCAGTGTCCCCCCGGTGGCGGCGACCAGCGCTGCGACGGTCCCCTCGCCGCCGTCCGCCATGGGGATCTTCAGGTACCGGCAATCGGGCAAGACTTCGCGGAAACCGGCTTCGATCTGGGTCGCCACTTCCAGCGCCGTCAGGCTTTCCTTGTAGGAATCGGGTGCGATGACGATTTTCATGGGATCAACCCCTTTTCTTTGGCAGCGCGGGGACGGGCGGCCGGAATAAGTCCCGTTAAGGTTGACGCGGGATCCGGGTGCCCCGGGTCAGCATCCCCCGGTCTTGTCTGTTGTAATCTTTGGTTAAAACCCGTAATATCCGAAGAAATAAAATAACAAACAAAATAAAAAAATCAACTCACATAATGAATTCACCCCGGAGTACCACCCGCTTTAGCCCATGGCGATGCCCCGGATGACTGAAGTTGAAAATGGATTAATACGGGAAACCATACCATGGGAATTGGCGTGAAAAATGAAGTCATTGAGTTTGGTCTTGCTAATAAACCATGGCGATTATGCAGCAAGGTCGACGACGGAGATTTGTCAATAAACTGCTCACTGATTGACAGTATTATAAATCAAAGTCCCAATCCCATGTGGATTTCCGACAGTGCCGGCACCTTGATAAAGATAAACCGAGCCTGTACCGAATTGCTGAAGATCTCCGAAAAAGAGGTCGTAGGCATTTATAACATTCTTAATGACAATATCGTCAGGGAACAGGGCCTTCTGCCGCTGGTGCAACGGGTCTATGAAAAGGGAGAGCAGGCCAGGTTCGAAATCCGCTATGACAGCTCCGAGCTGGAACTCCCGCTGCAAAACCATGCCCACATCATCCTCGATGTCACGGTCTTCCCCATCAAGGACGCAGATCAAAAGGTGACCAACGCGGTAATCCAGCACCTCGACATTACCCAGCGCCGGCAGTCCGAAGAGGCCCTGCAGCGCTCCAACGCCGAACTGGACGCGCGGATCCGGGCGCGTACCTCTGAGCTTACCCGGGCCAACGCGGCCCTGAGGAAGGAAATCGCCGAGCGGACACAGGCAGAGGAGGAGCTGGGGAGGAGCGAACGGCGCTACCGGCTGCTGTTCGACCAGATGCTGAACGGTTTCGCTCTCCACGAGGTAGTGCTCTCCGAAACAGGGGAACCCCTGGATTTCCGTGTCCTCGACATCAATCCCGCCCTGGAAAGAATGACCGGAGCGCGCAGGAGCGAGGTGGTGGGGAAAAACATGCGGGACCTGTTCCCCAAAAGCGAGGCGACCTGGGTCGAGCAGTTCGCACGGGTCGCGCGCACCGGTCAGGCGCTTTCTTTTCACCTGCACTCCCCGAGCCTGGGGCGGCATCTCGATGTTTCAGCCTTTGCGCCCAGCCCTGGCCAGGTCGCAGCCGTTTTCAACGACGTGACTGAACAGTACCTGATGGAGCAGGCACTGCGTGAGAGCGAGGAGCTGTTCCGCACCTTGAGCGCCTCCGCTCCCATCGGCATCTACATGACGGACGCCCGGGGGAACAGCATCTACAGCAATCCCCGCCTGCAGGAATTGACCGGTCTCTCTGCCGAGCAAAGCCTCGGCTGGGGCTGGAGCTCTGCAGTGCATCCCGACGACCTGGAGCGGACCGGCTCGCTCTGGCTCGAGACGATAGCTGCGGGGGGTGTCTTCCAGCATGAATGCCGGCTGGTGGTGGCAGACAAGCCCGTCTGGGTGCGGGGGCTGGCACGCCCCTTCAACGGCCCGGACGGGGCGATCGCCGGGTATGTGGGGATCGTTGAGGACACCACGGAGCAGGTGCAGGCCCGGGAGGAGCTGCTGAAAACGCAGAAGCTGGAATCGCTCGGCGTGCTGGCCGGCGGGATCGCCCACGACTTCAACAACATTCTCACCATCATCCTCGGCTACATCTCCCTGGCCCGGACCAATGCCGGCGACCCGGTTCTGGTGGAAAGCCGCCTGCGGGACGGCGAGAAAGGGGTCATGCGGGCGCGGGGGCTCACCCAGCAACTGCTCACCTTTGCCCGCGGCGGCGACCCGGTGAAGAAAATAGTCAAGCTTAACGATCTCTTAAGGGAAAGCGCCGGATTCGGTTCGCTCGGCTCCAGCGTCGCCTGCATATTCAGCCTCTCGGACCAAACGCTGCTCCTGTCGGCGGACGAGGGGCAGCTAAGCCAGGTGGTGCATAACCTGGTGATCAACGCCATCCAGGCGATGCCCGAGGGTGGGACCATCAGGATAGCGTCGGAAGGCGCTCTGTCACCCTCCGGCGAGCCGCAGGTCCGGTTCTCGGTGAGCGATACCGGCCAGGGGATTCCCGAGGAGTTCAAGGCGAAAATTTTCGACCCCTATTTTACCACCAAGCAGGGGAGCGGCCTGGGATTGACCAGCTGCTATTCCATCATCAGGCGGCATGGCGGCACGATCCTGGTGGATTCGAGCCCCGGGCGGGGCTGCACCTTCAGCATCTCACTGCCCGCCTACCTGCAGCGCCCTGAGCCGGAGCCGGTCGCGCTGCCGGCCGAGAGCCGGGGCTCCGGCCGCATCCTCCTCATGGATGACGATCCCCTGATACAGGCGGTCGGGCGGGCCATGCTGGAGCAGCTTGGCTACCGTGTCGACGCCGTCGCGGACGGGGGCGCTGCCGTCGAGTCGTACCGCCTGGCGCAGGACAGCGGCGAGCCGTATGCCGCGGTCATCATGGATCTCACCGTGGTCGGCGGGATGGGCGGCAAGGACGCGATCTGGTTGCTCAAAGGCCTGGATCCCGAAGTCAGGAGCGTGGTATCCAGCGGGTATTCCGACGACCCGGTGCTGGCGAACTGCCGGGAGTACGGGTTTTCTTCCGTGCTGGTGAAGCCCTACAGCAGGCAGGATATGGGCCGGGTGCTGCACGAACTGCTCGCCGGGTAACGCAACGTCCACCGTCGCCCCGCTTTTTGCTTCATACCGCCCCGCAAAGGTGATACCTTGGCCCCATGTCCTGGAAAATTATAGAAAACCGGCGCAGCACGCTGGCGGGCGAGAGCGGCGCCCCGCAGAAACACCGCGCTGGGAAGCTAAGCTGCTGCCTGGTCTATCCGAACCGCTACCATGCGGGCATGAGCAACCTGGGCTTTCAGACGGTCTACGCCATGATGAACGACCACCCGGAGGTGGTCTGCGACCGCGCCTTTCTCCCCGACCGCGATGAGCTGACTGAACTCGCGCGCTCGCGCGGGACGCTCCTGTCGCTGGAATCCCAGCGCCCGCTCTCCTCCTTCGACCTGATCGCTTTTTCCGTCTCCTTCGAAAGCGACTACCTGAACCTGCCGGCCATCTTCCGGCTTTCAGGGATTAACCCGCTTGCCGCGGACCGCTCGCCGCTGCAGCCGCTGGTTCTCGCCGGAGGCGCGGCCCTCTTTCTCAACCCGGAGCCGGTGGCGCCTCTCGTTGACCTGGTCTGCCTCGGCGAGGCGGAGGCGATCCTCTCCGGGCTGCTGGAACTGCTGAAACAGGGAGCGGCATCACGGGCCGAGCTGCTCCTGCGTGCCGCCGCCCTTCCCGGGGTCTACGTCCCCTCCCTCTACCAGCCGGTTTACGCCGGGACCAGGACGGTGGCCATGGAGCCCCTACCGGGTGCCCCCGCCCGGGTGCGCCGCGTCTGGGATCCCGATATCGAGGCCCGCCCCACCGTCACCGAAATCCATACCGCGGCGACCGAGTTCTCCGGGATGCACCTGGTGGAACTCTCGCGCGGCTGCCCGCGCGGCTGCCGGTTCTGCGCGGCGGGGTTCATCTATCTCCCCTACCGGAGCCGCTCCCCCGAACTGGTGCGGCGCGAGGTCATGAAGGGGGTCGCCCTGGGGCGCAAGATCGGCCTGGTGGCCGCCGCCGTCTCGGACTACGCCGGCATCGGGGAGCTGTGTCGGGAGATCGTCGCTGCCGGTGGGAGTTTCTCGGTATCCTCCTTTCGCATCGATCACCTGGATGCCGCGATGATCGAAGCGCTCAAGGCGAGCGGGCAGAAGACGGTGGCACTGGCTCCCGAGGGGGGCTCGCAGCGGCTGCGCGACCTGATACGCAAGGGGATCGACGAGGAGCAGATCCTCGCCGCCTGCGACATGCTGATCGGCCACGACATCCTGAACTTGAAGCTCTACTTCATCATTGGCCTTCCCACGGAGACCCTGGGGGACCTCGAAGAGCTGGTGGCGCTGGTGGTGAAGATCCGCGACCGGGTGCTCGCCGCCGCGCGCGCCAACAAGCGGCTGGGCGAGATCCTCCTGTCGGTTAACCCGTTCATTCCCAAGCCGTTCACCCCGTTTCAGTGGTGCGGCATGGAGCAGACCAAGAGCCTGGAGAAGAAGTGGAAGTTCCTGCAGAAGGCGTTCGGGAAGCTTTCCAACCTGCGGATACAGATGGAGAGCCTGCGCGAGGCGTACCAGCAGGCGCTGCTCTCCCGCGGGGACAGGAGGCTCGCTCCGCTTTTGATCGCGGCGGACCGGCTCGGCAACTGGAAGGTGGCGCTCAGGGAGCTGGATTTCGACTCCGACCGCCTGGTGCACCGCGACATCCCGCTGGGTGAAATGCTCCCCTGGTCCTTCATCGACGGCGGGGACTCGGGGCGTCTGGAACGGGAGTACCGGCGGGCCTTCGGGGGGGAAATCTCGGGATAGCCACGAAGACGCGGAGAAAACCTGCTGCTCTCCGCGCCTCGTGGCCCATTCGCATTTAGTTGAAGAAGAACCTCACCCCCACCATGAAGGAGACGTTGGACGGGTCGAATTTGCCGGTCTTTGCACCGTTGTTGCTGAAACTCCTCACGTCGGCATTGAACGCCTCGACCCCCTTTATTTCCGCGTTCAGGGCCAACTGGCGCTGCAGTATGTAGTCGAGCCCCGTTGCGACGTGGACGCCGAGCACGGTGTCGGTGCTATAGTTGGGCAGGTCGTTGATCAGCACGTCCATCCCCGCGCCGAAATACGGTACCGCGCGCTGCCTTTCGGGAAGCCGGTACTGCGCCCCCATCGCGAGGTCGGTCACCTGCGCCTGTCCGAAGTCCGAGGTGTGGAAGGAAGACCGGGTGACGTCGAGTTCCACCGCGATGTAGTCGTCCACCCCGTAGAGAAAACCTCCCCCTCCGATAAAACCGGCATCGGTGGAAACGATCAGCCTTTCGCCGGCGGCATTGTCGAATTCGCTGTTGGCGGGATTGATAACCCCGACCCGGCCGGTGACGGCCAGTCGCCCCCTGAGGTCGTTGGCCGCGGCATTGCCGGCAAGAAATGCCGTCAGCACGGCAAAGGCGGAAAGCAAGATAAATTTTCGCATTCAGTTGTCCTCCATCATGGTAATTGCATTGGCCAGCATAGTAAATGGACTCACTTTACAGAGAAAAGTCCCATCCATAACAGCGGGTGCAGCGCTAATCAGCGGATCAGCTCCAGCGTCGCCTTGATGGCCTTTTCGATGCCGTCCGCCGCCTCGGAAATGTGCCCTGCCAGCATGTAGGCGGGGGTGGAGACGATCAGGTGCTCGTGGTCTACGACGCAGTCGTTCACCGCGCAGTCGACGTGCCTGCTTCCGGTGGCGGCTATCGCCTGCGCCGTACCCTGGTCGTTGCCGATGGTGAGTTGGGGCGAGAAATCCTTGCCGAGCGCCAGCGCCACCAGGGTCGGGGCGATGCAGATGGCGCAGATCGGCTTCTTCGCCAGCGCCATCTCCCGGACCAGCCGGAGCACGTCGGGCTGCACGCTCCCCTGGGCCCCTTGGGAGGCGAAGTTACAGAGGTTCTTGGCGGCACCGAAACCGCCGGGAAGAACGATCGCGTCCAGGTCGGCCGCGCTCACTCCCTTAACGTCGCTGATCTCGCCGCGTGCGATGCGCGCCGCCTCGACCAGGACGTTTCTCTTGGCGCCGGTCTCCTCCATGCGCAGGTGGTTCACCTCGTTAAACTCCATATCGGGGGCCAGGCAGACCGCCTTGGCGCCGTTGCGGTCGATGGCAAGCAGGGTCAGCACCGCCTCGTGTATTTCGCTGCCATCGCGTACTCCGCAGCCTGAAAGGATAACGCCGATTTTTTTCATAAAAATGTGCCTCCAGTCTCATAGATGTCCCGCGTTGCGGGATGCAGTTATTCTATGTCGGAAGTACTCGGTGCGCAAGCGGTTTATCATGGAAATTGACCAATGCCGTGCCCGCCAGGCTCTGCTGGTACTGGTGCGGCGTCAACAGGTATCGGGCTGCCGGGAGGACGTCCTGCCCATTGGGGCTGGAAAAGTTCCTCGCCTTAGGTGAAGAACCGGATGAGGAGATGCTGCAAGGCAGGTTGAGCGAAGGAGAAGCCCGGTCTTGTCGATCGTATCCTTAGGGAAGAAAAATACTCAAGGTTCAGCAGCTTGACACCTATAGAGAATTAAAATAGGCTGCATTTTGGACGGATTATTCAGTACCTTGCGGGCCTGCGGCAGGTATAGGGAGTCAAGTCGTCGATCTGCCGATGCCAAGCTGTCGCGAGGCAAAAGGGGAGGGCAGCTATCAATTCCAGATCATTTCCCGAAATCGACACCGCACGCTGTACCGGATGCGGCCGCTGCATTGCCGCCTGCAGGGAGCGGCTTTTCACCTTGGAGGTCTGCGGATACCGTAAACACGCGGCCCTCACAGCACCGCAGCGCTGCGCACGGTGTCTGGAGTGCCTTGCCGCCTGCCCCGTCGCCGCGCTAAGCTTTGCTAAGAACTTGACATCCTCCCCGTCCTGAAGGACGGAGATCTCAGGGGCCTATGCGGCTTGCGCCGCAGCGGCTCCTGAGGTTCCTGCTTCGTCGAGCGGCCCTGCTGCGCCGTGCTCTCCACAGGCGATGGCGGCGTGCCCCGCCGCCAGAATGTTCAGTGCCGCGTTGTCGTCGGCATGGGCCGCCAAGCCGTGAGGAAAGACACGCGAAGCTCGCCTGTCCCGTTTGGTTCCCCGGGGCGCACTGCCCGCAGCGCGAGCACTTTTGGCTGGTGCACGCCGCATCGACGTAGAGCACCATTCCGACCAGCCAGGACTCTTTGTATTCCAGCTGGCGGGCGAACTCGCCCCACCCCTGGTCCAGGATGGCGCGGTTCAGACCGCCCTTCTGCCGGACCCGGCACCCCGGCGCAAGCAGCGTCCCCCGGCCGATGCGCTCATGTTGGCCACCTGCAGCTCCTCCAGCACGACGACAGCGTGGTTTTTGCTGATGGCGCTGGAGACCTTGTGCAGGTAGTCGCTGCTGGCGTCGGCGATCCGGATATGCAGTCCGGTGATCCCGGCCTTCTGCCTGAGCCAGTTCCGGGAACGCTTGACCTAGTGGGCGAGACGGCGCTCTTCCCGGGCCAGGCGCCGTGCCAGTTTCGCGAAAAAGTTGAGCGGCCGGTACACGGTGCCGTCGGACAGGGTTAGGAAGCGCGCCACACCGAGGTCGCCGCCCGCCATGCTCCGGGACGGGTGCAGCGGCGCGGGGATCTCGGCCTCGGTCTGGACCGCCACGAACCAGTTGCGCCACCCCCTCGACCGTGCGGCTCTGGAAGTAGCGGAGGGAGTCGGCGCAGACGAACTTTTTCTTGAAGACGGGAAAGCGCTGCGGGCTTTTCCTGTCGAAGGCGTCCCGGACCGCCCGGTCCAGGTGCATCAGCACCTGCTGCAGCGGCTGCGATTGGCGCCTTTGGCCAGGAAGGGGAATTCCACCTTCCTGGCCGGCAGCAGGGCCGCAAGAGCGCCGTAGGCGAGGCATCCCTCGCCGCGGCCGAGGCGCTCCTTCTGGAGGGCCCGCGCACGGTTCCAGGCGAAGCGGCAGCATCCGGCGAACTGCCTTTAGGAGCCAGCGTGCCAGATCTGGTCGCGACCCTCAACACCCAGCACCGGATTCTGCAAGTCAATGAGTAAGAATATGGGGGAGCGTCTCACGGTGAGTAATGTCGGAAAAGGCGCTGAATTCAGAATAGAGGTCGGTCCCCGCTCGCTCTCTGTCTCAGCGGGCTCAGCAACCGGCGGTCACTTCTGCCGGCTCGGGCGATCCGGCATAGGGGGAACCGTCATCTTTTTTCTGCTAGATGGTTTGCGTTGGTGGCCAGGTTTTTCTTCTTCAGCTTTTCTATCAGGGTGGTCCGCTTCAGATTCAACAGGATCGCCGCCTCCTTCTTGTTTCCGCCGCTTTTCTGCAGGGCCTGGAGTATCAGGTCGTTCTCGAATTCCTCGACGGCGCTGTGCAGGCAGATGCCGGTCTTGCTGAGCAGCACCGGCGGGACCCGGGCTGCCGCCCTCCCGCCGCGGTACTTCTCGGGGAGATCGTGATAGCGGACCACGCCGCTGCCCGTGACGATGACCAGCCGTTCGACCAGGTTCTCCAGTTCCCGGACATTGCCGGGCCAGGCGTAATTAGTGAGGATTTCCATGACCTGGCTGTCGAATCCCTCGATATTCCGGTTGTTCGCCGCGTTGAACTTTTTCAGGAAAAAATTGAGCAAAAGGGCTATGTCCGCATCCCTCTCCCTGAGCGGCGGGAGCAGGATCGGTATCACGGAAAGCCGGTAAAAGAGATCCTCCCGGAAGAGCTTCCCTGCCACCATCTGGTCCAGGTTCTGGTTGGTGGCGGCGATGATCCGGACATCCACCTTTTTCGGCCGGCTTCCCCCCACCGGTTCCACCTCCCTGGTTTGCAGCACGCGCAATAGCTTCACCTGAAGGTTGGGCTTCATATCCCCGATCTCGTCCAGGAACAGGGTCCCCTTGTCCGCCAGCTCGAAGCGCCCCATTCGGGAGACCACCGCGCCGGTGAAGGACCCCTTTACGTGGCCAAACAGCTCGCTCTCCAGGAGTTCATCCGGAATCGCCGCGCAGTTCACTGCTATAAAGCTCCTGCCGGAGCGCTGGGAAAGGTCGTGAATGGCCCGGGCCACCATCTCCTTGCCGGTGCCCGATTCCCCCTGGATCAGGACGGTGGAATCGGTCCCCGCCACCTTTTCCACCATCTCGAAGAGCGTCAGCATCTTTTCGCTGTCTCCGATGATGTTGTTGAGCTGCTCGCGGTTTTTGAGCTTGGGGGGATGACGCAGGGTCCTGAGCTGCAGGGCCTGGTGCTCCAGACCCTGCTTTACCAGGCTTTCCAGCCTTTCCAGGTTGAAGGGCTTTTCCAGGAAGAAGAAGGCGCCCGCTCTCAGCAGGTTGGCCGTGGTCTCGTTGCTGACGAAGGGACTGTAGGCGATGATGATTATTTCAGGGCGCAGCGACTTGACCCTTTTTACGAACTCGACCCCGCTCGCCTTGGGCATCCGGGTGTCGGCAATCAGCATCTGCCAGTCGCCCTGTTCGATCTTTTGCAGTGCGTCCGGTCCGTCCGGAGCCTGTACCACGTGGTACCCCTTGAAAATCAAAAAAGCCGCCAGAAAATCGAGCGTTTTCTTGTCCTCGTCCATGACCAGTATGCTTGGCGTTTCCATAAGTTTTATATCGGATTCCGGTATCTTATGCTTGGAATTGCGGGTGACGGGGGCCGTGGTATAGCTAACTATACCCTTGGGGCGGGGCGGCTGTCAAGAATATGACAGCGGCTAAGCGGGGAGTGACGTGCCTGCCCCTTTCACTGGCCCAGGGTGTCGACCTGGGCCAGTTTGGGAAAGAGGCGCATCCAGACGAGCACCACGACGAGGGTGCCAATCCCCCCGATCAGGACGGCGGGGACGGTGCCGAAGAGGGCTGCGGTGGCCCCCGATTCGAATTCGCCCAGCTGGTTCGAGGTGCCGATGAACATGGAGTTGACCGCGCTCACCCGCCCGCGCATCTCGTCCGGAGTCTCGATCTGCACCAGGGAACTCCTGATCACGACGCTGATGACGTCGGCCCCTCCCAAGACGATGAGGGCCAGGATGGAGAGGGTGAACGAGGTGGAGAGGGCAAAGACGATGGTGCCGAGGCCGAAGATGAAGACGCTGGTGAACATGATGCGCCCCACCCGGTGCCGCAAAGGGGTGCGTGCCAGGAACACGGACATCGCCAGGGCGCCCAGCGCGGGGGAGGTGCGCAGCAGGCCGAGCCCCATCGGGCCGGTCGACAGGATGTCGCGCGCGTAGACCGGCAGGAGCGCCGTGGCGCCCCCGAGCAGCACGGCGAAAAGGTCGAGAGAGATGGCGCCCAGGATCTCCGGGCGGCTCCTGATGAAGGAGATGCCGGCAAAAAGCGAGGTCAGGGTGACCGGCTCCCGTGGTTTGGGAACGCGCGCGAGACGTATCGTGGCGATGCAGCTGCTCGCCGCCAGAAAGAGCGCCCCCGCCGTCGCGTACACCGTGGTGGGTCCCAGGGCATAGAGCACCCCCCCTAAGGCTGGTCCCACGATGCTCGCGGTCTGGTTCGCCGAGGCGGACCAGGCCGAGGCGCGCGGGATCAATTCCGCCGGAACAAGCCCCGGAACCAGCGCCTGCATGGTCGGTCCCTCAAAGGCACGCGCCGCGCCCGCCACGAAGACGATAATAAGGATCACCTCCTTGCCGAGCACTCCGTGGTAACTGCCGGCCGCCAGCAGCGCGAGAGCCGCACCCTGCACCAGCTGGCAGAGTGCCGCGATGCGCCGGCGGTCATAGCGATCGGCCACGTGCCCGACTGCCAGGGTCAGAAGAAACATCGGCAGGAACTGGGCGAGCCCCACCAGTCCCAGGTACCAGGTGCTGCCGGTGAGGGCGTAGATCTGCCAACCCACGGCGACCGCCTGCATCTGGAAGGCGAGGGTAGTGCAGACGCGGGCCAGCCAGAAGCGCCGGAAGGGGGGGTGCCGCAGTAGGGACGGCGCAGGGGACGAAGATTCGCAAGGCATGGCGGACTCGATTGGCGTGCTGGCTTTGAGCAGGGATGCCGCGTGAGGCGGCTGGTGCCCGGTGGCGCCAGCCACTATCGCCTTTCTGCAAGGGACTGTAAATAGGGTTTTTACCTTGAAGAGGTGGTATACTTAGCTTGGCATTTTCGAAGGTAATATTGACAGGGGAAACGCTTTCTTAGATAATTGATTGGACGAGAAGGTGCGCGCGAAGGGAGCTGCCACCCCTTCGTGTGCCGGAAAAGGAGGAACGTCATGCTTTTGTTCATCCAGCAGCATAAGATTCATCAGTATCCGGTTACCAGACGCTGCAGCGCTGTCTACCGGCAGGAGCAGCTGAGGGACACCATCCCGCACGATGTGAAGCAGTGCCCTTACTGCCTGAGTATCTGGCCCGGTTCGAAGGAGTAAAACTGCCTCACGGCGGTCGAGTCTGAAGCATCATGTACCTCGAAACAGAGAAGGCCGCTCTCCTTTTCAGGTAAGCGGCCTTTCTTCTGCTTCAATGGTGATCCCAAGGGGACTTGAACCCCTGTTACAGGCGTGAAAGGCCAGTGTCCTAACCACTAGACGATGGGACCGTACAGTGTAATCCCTGGCCGGGGCCTTGGGTAGAAGCTGCCGTAGAGACAGCGTTGAAAGTGGTGGGCCGCGCCGGGGTCGAACCGGCGACCAGAAGATTAAGAGTCTACTGCTCTGCCAACTGAGCTAGCGGCCCGGATAAACCGGATTGTAACGTTTACGTCTTGTTCACAAAAAAACCCTGAATGTGTCGTAAAGGAAAGAAAGTCACCTTTTACAAGGAAGGTTTGTCGTCAGAATTCATAAGAGTCCAGCCGATCAAACAAAATTCCGTCCCAACACTAGAAGGCTTCCTTGCTGCATGAGTCACTAACAATATCAGCATTACCTCTCACAAGTCAAGATTTTTATTTTGTTCAGCCCCGTCGTCCAAAAAACCGCTCAGTGTAAACTGGCTGCTATTGTAACTGACTGTTTTAAAGGGTAAACACGGAGCGACATTCTATTCTTTAGTTTTTGCACGATGCGACACGCTTTGATAATGGCGGTGGTTATTACAAAAATGAGTGGCAAGAGTCGTCTTTGTTTTTGTTGAGCGGGAAGAGGTTTTTAGGGAGTCGACAGTGTCGTCACCCTCGCCAGGAGATTGCCGGTGGACGCTGCAGCCGGCTGCAAAAAACTGGGGCCAGACGACCTCCTGATCACCTGGAAATGCCCGATTTACAGAATAAAATTGTCATACTCCAAACAGGAGTGGGCAAAGCTGCCGGAAGAACTGATCCTGAGACAAATCAAGGTGACGATCAACAATCCAGGCTTCAGAACTTATGAGCTTTACAATATCACTACTCTGCTTGACCCCGCACAATATCTGGCGCAGGAACTGGCCGACCTTTACTTTAAACGGTGGGATGTCGAGCTGCTCTTTCTGGACATCAAAACCACAATGGGTATGGACGTCCTGCGATGCCAAAGTCCAGATATAATCAGCAAAGAAATCATAATGCATTTCATCGCAAATAACTGCGTACGACGACTGATGTACGAAGCTGCGAAAGCAGCCGACATTGCGGTCCGAGTTGTCAGTTCCAAGGGGAGCTTGCAAGCTCTTCGCAATTGGGAACCACACTTAAACCAGGCGAAGGTCAGCAAGGCAGAATGTTACAGGCTGATTGGCGACCTATACGAGGCAATGACCAATAGACCAATCAGACAGCGGCCGGGACGTAGTGAACCTCTTTGCATCAGGCGGCGGCCCAAAAGTTATCAGCTTCTGACTGCACCAAGACATGAAATGAAAGAGATCCCTCATCGGAACAGATACCATGCCAAAAAGGCTTAAACTAGCGCCATTCGGGACTGGCCCCATCAGGGAAGGCCTTGAGCGCTTAGTTGTTGACGGTCCACATGGAGGAGTTGCTCATGCGCAGATAATCAAACCGAACCGCGGCGGACGGATGCTGAGTCTCCAGGTAGGCCCCGATTCCGATGCTCACCGTCTTGTCAAGGGTATGCTCGGTCACGGGAAGGACCTCGGTGACATCGATCGCCCG
>Ga0316217_10001085_pt1 | contig 36789 bp, 37 predicted proteins | sample 1anoAmetaG_FD_203633 | JGI IMG/M metagenome (GOLD analysis project Ga0316217, IMG submission 203633) | Freshwater microbial communities from Trout Bog Lake, Wisconsin, USA - 1anoA | ecosystem: Environmental > Aquatic > Freshwater > Lake > Hypolimnion/Profundal zone | place: USA: Wisconsin...
CAAAAAACAACCCGCGCCCCGAAAGGGGCGCGGCGAAAAAAGTAAGTAATGGCCAAGTAGCCGGGTGCCACCGGTCCCTCGCACTTGGGGACCGGTGATGTCAGCCGGTCCTGCACTTTGTTGACATTTGCAGCGATGCGTTGCGTGAAAAGGGATGCGTCCCGCGGCTGCAAGCCACTCAATACAAACGCTTTGCCTGTCAAATTTCGATGAATTCCATTACGCGCAAATAACGCGTGAAACACGCACAAATGCGCACACAAAATTCGCCCTAAAACCACGGTAAGATACTGATAAGAAAAGCTCTATTAGCTTTTAAGGGCTCTTTTCCGGGTCGCGGAAAAGAGCCGATTTTCCCTGTTTTTCCTGCCAAAATCGGGGTTTTTAAGAATAAATCAAGGTTTTTAAGCCAATAAATCTGCCCGTTTTTTTGAATTGTGCAGAAGGGGAAGCCCGCGCTCCCACCCCGCGCCTCAAACTGACAACTGACCACTGACAACTGACAACTGTCTTTGCAGATTATTGCCTTCCGATGCCGCATACTGGAGAGGCAATGGAGTGTGTTGCAGAGGTCGAAAACGGGGTAAAAAAGGGTCCCCCCCCCACCCCCCCTCCCCGCACATTCTCCGTTTATTCGCTTTTTATAGATAACTAAGTCCTATTGAATGAATAACTTGTGATCATGTCTATTGACTGAATAGTAACGCAAAAACCCTCATTTTTGGCCCATTTTTAGCCAAAAAACGGCCTTTTTTGCCTCTAAATGACCATTTTTAAGCTAAAAATCGCTGTTTTTTGCGTGTCTTGCCAGGAATGTCACGAACCGCAAGCATCCGTTTCCAGCGCCATCGCCATCCCGCTAGATATAGTCCCGGAACAGCTCCGGCGAAGGCGCCGCAATCACGCCCTTGCCCACCAGCATTCCATCGTCGCCGGCCACCTTCGCGCCGGCCGCAACCGCAGCCTGCACGCTCGACACATCGCCGGCCATCAGTACGAAACCCTTGCCGCCCAGCGCCATGGCCAGGTGCACGCGCAGCAGCGTCACGTTCGCCGATTTGACCGCCGTATCGGCCACTTCGATGATGCTCGCCGCGGAAAACGTCTCGATCACGCCGATGGAGCGCAGTTCCCTGGGATCGATATCGACGGCGTTGGAGATGGCCGCCAGAACCGCCGGATGCACCCGCGCAATCTGCCGCCTCTCGATCAGCGAAGCGCCGGCGGCAGCCGCGCCCGCCGACAGAGCGGCCTGCACTGAGGTCACGTCGCCCGAAACCACGATCAGAAACTTGCCCGAGCAGATGCTGCGCGCCATCAGCAGTTGAATATCGCCGGCCTTCAGCATCGTATCCTCGACCCCGAATCCGGTGGCCACGCTGGACAGCTCGATCAATCCGATTGAGTTGATTTCAGGCACTTCTTTAGCTCCTTCTGCTCTCCGCACTTACGCTTCAATCACCACCGCGTCGCTCTTCACCGTCACCACGCCGTCGATGCTGGCGTGAATCCGCGCGCCCAGCTTGCCGGCCTCGGGCACGGCCAGCAAATCGCCCACGCGCACGCGGTCGCCGCACTTCACCACCGGAGTCGCCGGCACGCCCGCATGCTGCTTCAGCAGTATCTTCACCGTCCGCGGCGCAAAGGTGTACTCCGTCAGCGGTCCCACATTGTTGAACTCGCCCAGCCCCAGCTTGGCAATCAGCCGGCGCATGGGCACGCGGCGAAACTCCGCCATCGGATGCGGTGTGATCGAGGCCGGATCGCCCTTGAACGTCAGGCCCCACTCCCGCGCCAGCGGCTTCGACTGCACGCAAACCGTCTTCGGGTCTAGATCCTCCGGGCACGCAAACAGGGTGCACAGATTGCACTCGCAGCAATAGAGCGTAGAAACCATGGCATCGGCGCCCATCGCGAATCCCAGCGACTGCATCGCGCGATGCGGCTGAATGGGATGCCCCAGCAGAAACCGCGGGCAGAACTCCGTGCAAAACCGGCACTGATCGCAGGCCGAGCGCCCAATGCGCTGCACATGAAGCCACGGCGCGTTGTGCCGCGTAATGAGCGGATGCGTCGCGGGCAGCACCACAATGCCGCCAGTGGTCTTCGTCACCGGGTCTTCCAAGCTGGCCGCGGGCTTGGCCATCATCACTCCGCCCAACAGCACGCCAAAGTCGGAGACGGTGGCCCCGCCTGCGGCTTCTATAACCTCTCCAATACTGATGCCCACCGGAACCCGCAGCGTGACCGGCGTTTCCACGGCCCCGGCCACGGTGAGATATTTATGGGTCACCGGCCGGTCCAGGCCCATATTCAGCAGCGTCTCCACGTTCGAGACCACCGCACCCACATCCTTTGGCAGCCCGCCCGGCGGAATCACGCGTCCCGTCACCATGTGCACCAGGATGAACTCATCCCCCGCCGGATACACATCCGGCAGCGGCACCACCCGCACCCCCGCCGGCGCCTGGCTCTCCAGCGCGGCAATAATCTCCTGGTACTTCTCCTTGATGCCGATCACGCCCTCTGCCGCACCCGCCATCTCCATGGCCATGTGCATGCCGCGCAGAAAGGGGATGGCGTAGTGATGCAGCAGTTCCTTGTCCTTGTGCAGCAGCGGCTCGCACTCCGCCGCGTTGGCAATCACCAGTGGCGCCTTCGTCCGGTACTTCGCCGCCGCCGGAAACCCCCCACCCCCCGCCCCAACAATTCCGAGCTCCTCCACCCTCTCAACAGACAGGTGCTGCGCCCCATTCCACGCCGGTTCCACCTGCGATCTGCCCGTTTCTGCCATAATTTGGACCTTAATCCTCAATATACGTCAAATATGATGGTTGACTACGGTCAATACAGTATCGTATCATTCACTTTCAATCAAGAACAGCCAAAAATGAAATTCTTAATTCCAAATATCGGTAGCACATCGTTCAAGTTCCGCGTCCTGGACATGCCGGCTGAAACCGTTTTGGCAGAGGGACGCGTAGAACGAATCGGTCAACCGGGCGGCGAGTGTGCCGATTACCCGGCTGCCATCGCCAAATGCATCGCCACGATTGCGGGACCGGGCAAGGCGCTCCAGAATCTGTCCGAGATCGGCGCGGTCGGCTTCAAGACGGTTCATGCCGGTCCGCTCAATGAGTCGCAGTTGATTGGCGACAAATTTCTCGCCGCCATGGAAGAGTTCTCTTTCCTCGCGCCGGCGCATAATCCCCCCTACATTGCGGCCATTCAGGCTTTCCGCCAGCAGCTACCCGGCGTTCCCCTGGTTGCGGTGATTGAGACCGCGCCGTACCGGTTTATGGACGAAGCCGCCACCACGTACGCGGTCCCCTACGAGTGGCGCAGCGAGTTCGGTATCCGCCGCTATGGATTTCACGGCGCCAGCCATCGCTCTGCCAGCGAGCGCGTGCAGGCTTTGCTCGGCAGCAATCATATGCGCCACATCTCCTGCCATCTGGGAGGCAGTTCCAGTGTGGCTGCGTTCCGCAATGGCACTGCCGTGGATGTGAGCATGGGCGCGTCGCCCCAGTCCGGACTGCCGCAGAACAACCGCGCCGGCGACATGGATGTGTTTGCCGTGCTCTACATGATGAAGAAGCTGGGGCTCGGCCCGGACCAGATGGCAACCCTGCTCGGCAGCCGATCGGGCCTGGCCGGCATCAGCGGGACGAGCGGCGACATTCGCGATCTGACGCAGGCTGCCGCCGGTGGCGGCCGGCGTTCCCAACTCGCCCTTGACGTGTTCGTCCACTCCATCCGCCACTATGTTGGCGCGTTCATGCTTTCGCTCGGCGGCCTGGATGCCATCACTTTTTCCGGCGGCATCGGCGAGAACAGCGCGGAGATTCGCGCCGCCGTTCTGAAAGACTTGTCCGCCTTCGGCATCGAACTCGATGAGGAAAAGAACCGGACGTTGAAGGGCGAAGGCGCAATCTCCACCGATCATTCTCCGGTCAAAGTTCTGGTGGTCCCGGCAAACGAAGAGATTATTGTAGCGCGCGAAACAGCAGCCGTTGCCGGCCGCGTGCTGGCAAGTTCAGGGCAAGCAAGGTAGCACAGAGAAATACAGGATTTCTTATGGCAAGCAGAATTACAGCAACGTCGAACTTGGTTGGTTCCATCGAAAGGTCGATGGTCGAGCAGATTGTGCGCCAGGTTGCACTTGAATACCTGGGTAAGGAAAAGGGCGGCGCAGCGCCACTGCTCACAGTCCAGGCATCCTCGCGCCACATGCACGTTTGCCGCGCGGACATGGACGTTCTCTTTGGACCGGGTTCGGAGCTCACCTTTGACCGCCCGCTCTACCAGGAAGGCAACTTCGCGGCCAAGGAGACGGTCACCATTGTCGGGCCGCGCAGTCGCCTCATCTCTAACCTCCGTATTCTCGGCCCCATGCGCAAACAGTCGCAGGTGGAGTTGGCCTTCACCGACGCCATCATGCTGGGCTTTTCCGATATTCCCGTCCGTCTCTCCGGCGACATTGCCGGCACGCCCGGCGCCGTCATCGTCGGGCCCAAGGGCGTGGTTGAACTGAAGGAAGGTCTCATTCGCGCAGCCATCCACGTGCATATGAACCCTGCGGAAGCAGCCTGGTTCGGCGTCGCCAAGGGCGACCGTATGAAACTCCGCATCGGCGGCCAGGCGGGGCTCACCTTCAACAACGTCCACGTACGCATCGACCCCACTTCGCGCCTCAACGTCCACATGGACACCGATGAGGCCAACGCCTGTGGGCTGCACCTGACCAAAGACATCGAACTGCTCAAGTAACACAACGCAATAGATCGAGTAACGCTACTGAAAAAGAGAGGAAGCGATGAAACAAGCGCTTGGAATGATTGAGACAAAAGGCCTGGTCGCGCTGTTTGAGGCAACCGACGCCATGCTCAAATCCGCAAACGTGTCCTTCGCCGGCTGGCAGTCCGTGGGCTCAGGCCTGGTAACCGCCTTCGTTGAAGGAGACGTGGCTGCGGTCAAAGCAGCCACAGACGCAGGCGCGGAAGCGGCGGCGCGCATCGGCGAAGTGATCAGCGTTCAGGTGATCTCTCGCCCTCACGATGAACTGCCGTCGTTTGTACAACAGGATAAGAAAACGGCGCCCAAGAAAGTCTAGCCTGCAAGAGGAAACCAGATGAGTGAAGCAATCGGATTGATTGAAACCAAGGGCCTCGTCGGACTCGTCGAGGCATGTGACGCGATGGTGAAAGCCGCCAGCGTAGAACTTGTAAAAACCGTGCAGATTGGCGGCGGATACGTGACCGCTATTGTGCGTGGCGATGTGGGCAGCGTCCGCGCCGCGGTCGATGCGGGAGCGGCGGCGGCCAAGGTCGTCGGCGAACTCGTGTCGTCGCATGTGATTGCGCGTCCCCACGATGCGCTTGTCGAAAGCATGTTGAAGTAGTTCGGAATCGGAGAAATCAAATGGCCAATGAAGCGATTGGAATGATCGAGACGAAGGGCCTGGTCGCACTGGTCCAGGCTACTGACGCAATGCTAAAGGCTGCCAGCGTGCAATTCGTCGGCTGGAACAAGATCGGCAGCGGTCTGTGCTCGGTCTTTGTCACCGGCGACGTTGGCTCCGTGCGCGCCGCGGTCGATGCCGGCGCCAGCGCTGCCCGCGCTGTTGGCGAGGTGCAAAGCGTGCATGTAATCGCGCGTCCGCATGGCAATCTTGCCACCGTGCTGCCGAAATAGTTGCAGGCGGCAGGGCTTGCTCTGCCGTCGCCCACGAGGGAGCCGCTATGTTCATCGCAAAAGTGATCGGCAACGTTGTCGCAACCCAGAAGAACGAAAAGTTCCTCGGAATGAAGCTGCTCCTGATTCAGCCGTATATCAACCGGGACGGCAAGCTGCAAATCTCCGGGAGTTCCGTGGTTGCAGTGGACAGCGTTGGAGCCGGCGCCGGCGAATGCGTGTTATTCACGCAGGGCAGTTCCGCGCGCTTCACGCCCGCAACCAAGGATGCGCCGGTCGACGCCGTCATTGTCGGCATCGTCGACGCCGTCGAGGTTGAAGGCAAAGTATTGGAGAAGCCATAAATGCAAGTCCAGGAACAGGTCATTGCGGAGATCGCCCGAGAGGTTGTGGCGCGGCTGCGCGTCCAGATGCAACAGCCACAATCCTCCACTGCCGTCCCAACTGCGGCCGCTCCCCGCGACGGAGTTTTCGCCACGGTGGATGAAGCGGTCAACGCGGCTTTTGAGGCGCAGAAGCAGGTCGCGGCCATGAGCCTCGATCAGCGCGGAAAGATGATCGACATCATTCGCCGCATCTGCATGGAGCGCCGCGAAGAACTGGGACGCATGGAACTCGAGGAGACCAAAGTCGGCCGCCTCGACCACAAAATTCTGAAGCTGACCAACATGCGCTTTGTGCTGGGTGTCGAAGCCATGCGCAGCGAATCCCACAGCGACAGCACGGGATTGTGCATCATCGAGCGGGCCCCCTGGGGTGTCATCGGCATGATGCTGCCCGTCACCCACTCAGTGCCCACCATGGCCTCCAATGCCATCAACATTCTTGCGGCCGGCAACACCGCGGTCTTCGGGCCGCACCCTTCCGGCGCACACGTGGCGCAATACGCCCTGCAACTGTTCAACCGCGAAATTGAGCGCGAATGCGGCGTGGCCAATGTTTTGACCACCGTACGCGAAGCCGGTATCGAAGCTTCAGAACAGATTTTCCATCATCCCAAAGTCGCGCTCCTTTGCGTCACCGGAGGCACAGCCGTTGCCCGGGCGGCCGCTAAATCCGGCAAGCGCGTCATTGCGGGCGGCCCCGGAAATCCTCCGGTCGTCGTGGACGAAACCGCCGATCTGGATCATGCCGCGAAATGCATCATCGAAGGCGCATCCTTCGATAACAACCTGCTCTGCATTGGCGAAAAAGAAGTCTTCGTGGTGGCCTCCGTCGCCGACCGGTTCATCGACGCCATGCGCCGCGCCGGTGCATTCCAGTTGGATTCCGCAGCCATCGAACGGCTCACGCGCGCCGCGTTCACCTTTGACGGAAGCGGCGGCGGTTGCGCCAAGGCGCACGTCGCCAAGAAATTTGTCGGCAAGGACGTCGCGGTTCTGGCGGCTGCTGCCGGCGTAAACGCTCCGGCCGGCACCGATCTCCTCTTCGGAGAAACCGAGGAGAACCACACTTTTGTCGTCGAAGAACAGATGATGCCCTTCATTCCGGTTGTGCGCGTCCGCGACGTGGACGCTGCCATTGCGGCCTCAGTCAAGGCCGAGCACGGCTACCGGCACACGGCCATCATTCATACCAAAAACGTCGAGACCGCGACGCGCATGGCGCGCGCCTTGAACACCACTATTTTTGTTCAAAACGCTGCGTCGCCGGCCTCGTTGGGCGTTGGCGGTCCGGGATATTTCAGCCACACCATTGCAACCCCCACCGGCGAAGGCATCACCACTCCGCTCACGTTCACGCGGGAGCGCCAGATGATTGTCGGCAACGCATTGCGGATCATATAACCATGTTTCTTGCGCGCATTGGCGGCACCGTAGTTGCGGCAGTCAAACATCCGACTTTGGTTGGCTGCCGGTTCTTGCTCGCGCAACGCCTTGAAGCCGACGGCAGCGCGGCCGTGGAACCCATCGTGATTGTGGACTGGCTTGGCGCGGCCAGCGGCTCCACGGTCATGGTCTCCACCGATGGCGACATTGCACGGACGCGCCTTGGCAATACAACGCCGGCGCGCATGGTGGTTGCCGGCATTGTGGATCCGGTGCAGACACCCGCAACAGCGAGGCAGGAGCGCGCATGAGACTCGGCATTGTTCGCGGTCACATCACGCTCAATCCGGCGGTTCCGGCATACCGCGGCAGAACGCTCGTGGTGCTGGAGCCGGTAACCATGGAGAATCTGCGCGCGCGCAACGGATTGGGCGGCGGCAAGTCCCTGGTTGCCGTGGATGAACTTGGAGCCGCCAAAGGCCAGATGGTGGCATTTACCGAAGGCCGCGAGGCCGCAAATCCATTCTGGCCCAGTGCCGTGCCCGTGGATGCGTATTGTTCCCTGATTGTGGATTCCATCAATGTTCATTCATAAGCAGCTTTTTTTAGGATCAGAGGTGTGGAAGTGAAGAACGAAGCGAAGAGCATCGATATTTCAAGTAAAAAACTGGTGTCGCTGCGCGATGCCCAGGAGGCCCACGCGGCAGGCGCAAACCGTGTCCTGATCTGCGAAAGCTGCGTCGTGACCCCTTCGGCACGCGACTTCCTGGCCCAGCACAATATCGCACTGGCTGCCAGCGGCAAAGCCAAGGCCGCAGCTCCCGCCGCGTACGGCGACTCCGCGGCAGCCCCGGCTTCCAGTGCGAAAGCCGCCAACAGCAGCGCTTCGCAAAACCGTCCCGCCGCCAATCCGCGCCTGTTTTTTACGCCGGAAGCTGAAGCCATCAAGAAGGAAATCTGCGCAGTCGGGCGCAAGCTGTGGATGCGCCAGTTTGTCGACGGCAACGGCGGCAACATCTCGTATCGCATCGGCCCCAACGAGGTCATCTGCACGCCGACCCTGGTAAGCAAGTACGACCTGACGCCCGAAGATCTGAGCCTGGTCGATCTTGAAGGAAATCAGATTGCGGGCACCAAGCCGCGCACCAGCGAAATCTTCCTGCATCTTGAAATCTACAAGGCCGTGCCGGAGGCCAAATCCGCTGTCCATTGCCATCCGCCACATGCCACTGCCTACGCCATCACCGGCAAAGTTCCGCCTAACCTCGTCATTCCGGAGTTTGAAGTCTTCGTCGGCAAGGTAGCCATCTCGCCGTACGAAACACCTGGCACCGCCGCCTTTGCCCAGACCGTTCTGCCCTTCGTCAAGCAGCACAACACGGTGCTGCTCTCCAATCACGGCATTGTCTGCTGGGCCGATACGGTGACCCACGCCGAGTGGTACGCCGAAGTGCTTGAAACCTACTGCTGGACCCTGATGCTGGCCGCGCAACTCGGCACGCCCATCTCTCACATCTCCCAGCAGCAAGGCGCCGATCTGCTGGCCCTCAAAAAGAAGCTCGGCCTGCCCGACGCCCGCTTCGATACGTCCCGTATGAAAGAGTGCCAGCTCTCCGATCTTGAGGTGCCGGGGTCCATCGCCCTCACGCCAAATCCATGCGACGGCAACACCGGCAAGCCCGCGGAGTCGGATCTCGAGGCTCTGGTAAAGTCCGTCACCGATGCGGTCATGAACACCCTCGGAGCCAGTAGGTAATACGCAAGTCAGAACGCGAAGGGCGCATCTGCAAAATAGACGCGCCAAAGGATAGTGGGACTCAGCGACGACACGATGAAAGCTGCTGAACGGCAACTCAGAATCCGCCAGATGTTCGAGTCCCGGGATTTCCTTGACCTGGAAACCCTGTGCCGCGAGCTGGACGCTTCCGAGTCCAGTGTCCGCCGCGATCTGGACATCCTGGAAGAGGAGAAGGCGCTGCGCCGCGTCTATGGAGGCGCCGTTCCCTTCCAGCCTCCCCTCAATCGCGCGTTCGATTATGCGGAAGAAAGTGTGCGCTCCAGCAGCGAAAAGAGCCGCATTGCCAGGATGACCTCGGACCTCATTGAAGATGGCCAGACCGTAATCCTCGATGGCGGCTCAACCGTTGCCGCCGTCGCTCGCGAACTTGCCGCCAAATCCCTGCACATCATCACCAATTCACTGCCCATTGCCGAAAGCCTCGAATCGCTGCGCAACATTGAGCTGACGCTGACCGGCGGCTATCTCGATCCCCGCCTTCGCGTCATGCTCGGCCCCTTCTGCGAACAGATGCTCAGCGCCCTGCGCGCCGATGTCGTCATCATGGGAATCGGCAGCATCACTGAGGCTGGTTTCAGCAACAACAACACTCTCGTCGTTGGCTCGGAGCAGAAGATGATCGAGATAGCAGACAAGGTAATCATCGTCGCCGATCGCTCCAAGTTTGGCCGCGGCGGCATGTTCCCCGTCGCCCCGCTCAACGCCGCCGATATCGTCGTCTCCGACCGCGATCTTCCCCCCGGATATGTTGAATTGCTTACTCGCAGCGGCGTTGAAGTGCTTCTCGCCTGAATCCGTCTGTGCCAGCCCTGTATCGGTAGACTGGGAAGTGGCCAGGGTTTCGTGATGGAGGCTCAATGCAGATCGCCGCGCAAGACGTTCTCATTGTCATCGACGTACAAAACGATTTCTGCTCCGGTGGCGCACTTGCCGTCCCCGATGGCGATGCCGTCATCGACGTGATTCACCGCATCGCGCCCAGCTTTGCGCACATCGTTCTCACTCAGGACTGGCACACGCCCACGCACTCTTCATTCGCAGCAGTCCATCCCGGCAAGCAGCCCTTTGAACAGATCGAGTCGAGTTACGGAACCCAGACCTTATGGCCCGCGCATTGCGTGCAGGGCAGCAAAGGCGCGGAATTTCACCCCTCGCTCCACCTTCCGCAGGCTGAGCTGATCCTGCGCAAAGGCTTCCGTCCGCACATCGACTCCTATTCCGCATTCTTTGAGAACGACCGCGTTACGCCCACCGGCCTCGCCGGTTATCTCGCCGAGCGCAACCTGACCCGCGTCTTCCTGGCCGGCCTGGCCTATGACTTCTGCGTAGGTTATTCCGCCCTCGATGCGCGCTGCCTGGGCCTGCCCGCCGTCGTTCTGCGTGACGCTTGCCGCGCCATCGACTTGGACGGCTCGGTTGCCAAAATCGAGGCCGAGTTCGCCAGCAGCGGCGTTGCGGTGATTGAAAGCACGGCGCTTATCGCCTGATCGTTCCCGTCCCGCGTAGAATCGCAACAGGTTTGGCGGATTGTCTCCGCCTCCGCAACTATGTCCCGCAACTTCTACATTCTGGCCGCCACGCTGGTGTTCTTCGCGCTGCTTTCAGCGGGCATGTCGCTGGTGCCGTCCGGCTTCCAGCCAGGCTTGCCGGCCAATGCCTCGTTGTGGCGCACGGTAGCGCTGTTCCTGCTGCTGTTCGGGCTGATTTCAGCGCTGTTCGGCGTCATGAGCCACTTGTTCGAGCAGGTGGACCGGCGCAACGAAGAAGCACGGCTGGCCGCACGACGGAAACGGCGAGGAAGCCGCGAGTAGATTTCCCGTATGCGCGGTCGAGCCACCGCACATTCCAGGACAATCGCTGAAACACTTGAGCTGGGCCTTTGAGGGTTCTTCCCGACGGCACAGGCGGGGGAAATTCAGTTGGCACAAACACGCGAAAAGGCAGCGATTTTTGGCTTAAAAACGGCCTTTTTGAGGCAAAAAAGGCTGTTTTTTGGCTAAAAATGGGCCAAAAATGAGGGTTTTTGCGTTACGAGTCAGTCAATAGGCTTGATCCCAAGTTATTCATTCTATGCGACTTAATCATCTACAAAAAGCGAATAAACGGAGAATATGCGGGGGGGGTACCTTATTTGACCCCGTTTTTCGACCTCTGCAACACACTCCATTGCCTCTCCAGTATGCGGCATCGGAAGGCAATGATCTGCAAAAACAGTTGTCAGTGGTCAGTGGTCAGTGGTCAGTTGGCAGTGGTCAGTTGGCAGTGGTCAGTTGGCAGTGGTCAGTTGGCAGTGGTCAGTTTGAGGCGCGGGGTGGGAGCGCGGGCTTCCCTTTCTTCACGATTGAAGAAACGGGCTGTTCCGTGGCTGAAAAACCGTGATTTTTGCCTTGAAATCGCTGGATTTGGCATGAAAAACAGGAAAAATCAGCCATTTTCCGCGACCTGGGAAAGAGCCTATCTGTGGCTCATAGTGCTTTTATTATCAATAACTTACCGTGATTTAAGGGCGAATTTTGTGTGCGCATTTGTGCGTGTTTTTACGCGTTTTTTGCGCGCAATGGAATCCATCGAAATTTGGCAGGCAAAGCGTTTATTATGAGCCGCTTGCGTACGGGAAACGGATACCTTTCCACGCAACGCATCGCTGCAAATGTCAACAAAGTGCAGGACCGGCTGACATCACCGGTCCCCAAGTGCGAGGGACCGGTGGCACCCGGCACCCGGCTACTTGGCCATTACTTACTTTTTTCGCCGCGCCCCTTTCGGGGCGCGGGTTGTTTTTTGGGGGGGCGCGCGTTTCCCCGGGTTTCACCCGGGGCTATTCTCGGTTGTCCCTCCGGGACAAAAAACGATTGTCGCGGGCGGATGGAGTAAGCAAATCCTCCGTAGAGCGCGGCAAGAGGAAGACTGTTGACCAACTTGTTTGTGGAAGGGTCGAAGATTTGGCCGTTGCCGCTGTATACGCAGCCGGTCAACGCGGAGGCGTGGTTTCCCACCCATTTCACGATAAGACTGTGAAATGGATGGGGCAAACGGCCGGTAAAACCATACCCTTCGTGTACTGACATCACCGGTCCCCAAGTGCGAGGGACCGGTGGCACCCGGGGTGAGGCGTGGGGTTCGTGGTTTCTCACCCCTGGGTTCTGCCTCTGTTGTTCTATGAAAACTGCGAGAACGAACAACCGCAGTCATACATGGCCCTACAGGCCACCCTAGACCATTAAGATTCGACGGTTCTTGCTGATCCAAATCTAAAGGACTTAGCCGAATCTTTAGGGCAGATTCTTCACTCACCACCCCCGAACTGAAAAACGTTCGGGGCCCCGTTCGTTCAGAATGACAGCCTCTGTTTGTTTGTTAATTTTAGTGACGGAATGACTGCCTCGATTAACAGCCTCGAATGACAGCCTCTGTTTGTTAATTTTAGTGACGGAATGACTGCCTCTAATGACAGCCCCGATTAACAGCCTCGAATGACAGCCTCTGTTTGTTAATTTTAGTGACGGAATGACTGCCTCTAATGACAGCCCCGATTAACAGCCTCTAATGACAGCCTCGAATGACTGCGAGCGTGGGGCTCCCGGCAAACAACCGGGTGCGCGCGGGTCAGTCGCTGCCCAGGGGCTTGGCGGCGGTGCGGGCGTCGGGAAGGCCGAGACGCCGCTTGAGGGCCAGAATCTCCTGGATCTTGCTGTCGGGGATGAAGGCCAGGGGTTTGCCGATCTGCTGCGCGATCAGGTAGGTCTTGCAATAAGTCTCGAAGGTCTCGACCAGCCACTCGGCGTGGGTGACGGTGTCAGCCCAGCAGACGATGCCGTGGTTGGAGAGCAGGATGGTGTTGTGGTTCTCAACAAACGGCAGAACGGTTTCAGCAAAGGCCTGGGTGCCGGGGGTCTCATAGGGGGCGATGGCGACGGGGCCGATGGAGTTCTCGACTTCAGAGAGCAGGCCGGAAGGCGGCGCGGAGCCGGTCATGGCGTAGGCGGTGGCGTAGGGGGGATGGCAGTGGACAACGGCGCGGGCGCGCGGGTTGGCGTTGTAGATGGCCAGATGGAGGAGGAGTTCGCTGGTGCGCATGCGCTGGCCGGCGAGGATGTTTCCGTCCAGGTCGGATAGACAGATATCGGCCGGCTCCATGTCGCGCTTGCTCATCATGGTGGGGGTACAGAGCAGGTAGGTTGAGCCGAGGCGGACGCTGATGTTGCCGCCGTTGCCGTCCACATACTGGCGCTCCCAGAGCTTGCGGCCGACCAGGATGATCTCCGCGCGCAGGGCGTGCGCCTCAGGGGAGGCAGCCAGGACCAAAGGCGAGTTGCTGTCGGGCTGCAGGCCGCACTCGTCTGCTTCCATGGCGGGCTGTGCTGCATTCCTCATCTCGACCTCGAGCGGAACCGTCATCTGCTCCATGAATCACCTCACGCGGGGGCTGCTGAAAGCCGCCCGTCTACGGGAGCTTGACCCGCTCCCGCCAAAACCAGAGAGTGCGCCGGACTTGTGGTGCGCCGGCAAGTGCAGACACTGAACCTATGCCTTCATGATGGGCAATTCCGGCCTCAGATCGGCTCCGCTCAGATGCTGTGTACTCAGAATATCTTGACCGGGGCCCAAAACAAAGCGGCAGACCGGAAAACTCCGGTCTGCCGCCTGGGAAAAAACAACTGCGCGTCTAGCTTTTGACGAGCTGGCGTTGCAGTTGTTCGAGGGTTTTGCCCTTGGTTTCCGGGTAGAACAGCAGGACCACCACGAACTGGATGAAGGTGGCCACGGCGAAGATGATGAACGGCGTGCCGGGACCGTACTGGTGGGTGAGCACGGGGAAGATCAGCGCGAGGATGGAGTAGACAATCCAGTGGCTGGCGCTGCCCACGCCCTGTCCCTTGGAGCGGACCGAGGTGGGGAAGACTTCTCCGATGTAGACCCAGATGACGGCGCCCTGGGACATGGAGAAGAAGGCGATGAAGGTGACCAGCAGGGGCAGCAGCAGGGCCTGATGGGCCTGCGAGATGAAGACCCAGGCCACGCTGGACAGGCACAGGAAGGTGCCCGCGGCGCCGACCAGCAGCAGGCTCTTGCGCCCGAAGTGGTCAATGAGCGACATGCCGACAAAGCAGAAGATCCAGTTGGTGAGGCCGATGGCGATGGCCTGCACGTCGCCGGAGATCATGCTGAAGCCGGCGGCGTGGAAGATGTCGTGGACATACACCATGATGGCGTTGATGCCGGCCAACTGATTGAATGCGCCGATGGAGATGGCCAGGAACAGCGGATAGCGGTACTTCCACTGGAAGACGGCTTCGTGCGCCGAGGCGTTCTCGGCGGCGATGGCGGACTGGATGTCGTCCAGCTCCGACTTGGGATCGGGCGCGCCCATCTGGCCGAGCACCATGAGGGCTTCGTCAATCTGGTTGCGCGAGGCGGACCAGCGCGGCGAGCGGGGAATGGTGAACAGGGCCAGCAGGAAGATGGACCCCGGCACCAGCACCACCGCGACCATGGCGCGCCACTCGATGGCGCCCAACTGGGCGAGGCGGACGAAGTAGTTTGAGGTATAGCCGACCAGGATGCCGGTGACCACGTTGATTTGGAACATGCCCACCAGGCGTCCGCGCCAGAGGGCGGGCGACAGCTCGGCAATGTAAACCGGGCAGAGCACGGTGGCCGATCCGAGGCCCAACCCGGCCAGGAAGCGCATGGCCAGCAGCATGGGCCATCCGATGGCGAGCGCCGTGCCGACCGTGGCCAGCAGGTACAGGGCGGCGGCCCAGCGCATGGCGGTGCGCGTGCCCAGGCGCTGGCCGATGACACCGGCCACAAAGCAGCCGATGACGGTGCTGATGGGGCCCATGGCTACGGTCAGGCCCTTTTGGAAATCGCTCAGCGCGTAGACGCGCACAACCGAGTCGATGATGCCGGAAACGAGAACCAGATCGAATCCGAAGAGCAGGCCGCCGAGGGCGCCTGTCATGGTAGATTTCATCAGTTTTGAATTTGGTCGCATAGCCTCTTACCCCTCAAGTCCCAGATAATCCTACACACTGGCCTTGAAACCGGCAAACAAACAAATCACAACACTGGAAAGGGTAGTGCGCAAGCGCGCGAAGGAGGCTTATAATCGCACGATTCAAGGATTCCCCTTCAAGGAGATCGACCCTCATGCAAGGAATGAGCACCCCCCTGATCGGCCGTATTGCCCTCACAGCAGCTTTGCTGGCATTTGGTTCCACGCTCACCGCGCAGACGGCGGAGTGGAAGTCCTACAGCTATCCGGCGGATGGATTCAGCGCTTCCTTTCCTTCTCAGCCCGATCTGCAGAAGCGGGATGTGCCCACTGATGCCGGCAGCTTCCAGTTGCGCTCGTATATTGCGCAGGAGGGCTCAGTGGCCATGTTCGTCGGAGTATGCGATTACGGAGCGGCGGTCACGGGGAAGGACCCGGACGCTCTGCTGCAGGGAGCCAAGAACGGCGCGTTGCAAAACTCCAAATCGCACCTGTTGAGCGAGCAGAAGATCACCCTCGGGGTTTATCACGGCGTGGAGTTTGAGGCCGAGAGCGATGCGGCGCATTTTTCAGCGCGGGTCTACATTGTAGGGACCACGCTTTACCAGACCCTGGTGGTGTACCCGCTGGGTGCGCCTTATGCCGGCACCACGCGTTTTCTTGACTCGTTCCAGTTGATTGCGCGGACCAGCAACTAGCGCAAATTCACAAATTGTATATAGGAAGCAACATTCCCTCGGGGGCTAAAGCCCCGTCCCTGTTGCGACCTCTGTGGCGCGGCTGAAGCCGCGCCCTTTCAAAGACACTCTACACCAATAGTGAACCTGTTCTAACCTTCAGAGTGCGCATCGGAGGGAAGCACCGCCAGCACGCGGCAGCGGTGCTTTCCCGCCGCGCTCCAGGCCAGCGCCATCTCGCTCTCCATGTAGGCGCAATCGCCGGCTTCCAGCACCTCGTGCATGCCGCCGGCCTCCAACTGCAGGCGGCCTTCCAGCACGTAGACCAGGCCGCTGGTTTCGCGAAAGCTCTCGACGGCGATGGTGGCTCCGCCGGGAGGAAACTCGATCATCTGCACGGTCAGGCGGGATGCCTCGCCGGCCGCGTTCAACGGGGTGAACTTGACCGATTCCGGGCCGCGCCCGTTGCCCTGCAGGTGGGCCTTGCGGGTGATGGAGAGCGTGTGCCGCGCGGGTTCGGCAAAGAAGTAGCTCATGCCTACGCCGTAAACCCGGCTGATGGTGGCCAGGGTGGGCAGAGTGGGAATCATGCGGTCGGTTTCCAGCTTGGAGAGCAGCGCGGTGGAAAGCCCGGTCTCAGCCGCGAGCCGCGAAAGCGTGAGCCGCTTGCGGGTGCGCAGGGAACGCAGCTTCATGCCGATGCAGTAGGGCGCCAGCGACCACTGGGCGTAAGAAACAGATTTTGCCATTGTCCACTCCTCGAGAACCTGACCTCAGACTCACACCTAGTCTGGCAGACCTGAGCCCGCCAACTTCTGAAGGATTTCTGAAGTCTGGCTACGAGGCTGCCTGCCGGCCTGGCGCAGAGGCGCGGGTTATCATTTCAAAGAAGAACGGAGATCGCGGGCCAATGCGCTCGGCCTGACGCAACCGTATATTTTTCCAAACAGATACATAACCGCCAGGCGGCCGCGCATCGCTGCGCGCCGCATCTGGAAAAGAGCAGAACCGCTGCCGGCCGGCGCCGCAACCGGTTCTGACAATGCTTGAAGTGAGGCAATCTTCCGCATGACCGGGTTTCCAGCACGTACATCCTGCCTTTCAACCGGTGTTTATTTTCATTCAGGTTTTAGAACCTTGCTGCTGGCCGCGGCCCTGTGCTGCGCTCTTGGCGGGTCCAGGCAAGCAGCGGCAGAGCGCAAGCAGCCGGCTGCCACCCCGGCGCCCGATGTGCTGGTGCTGAGCAACGGCGATGTGCTGCACGGCAAATTCATCAGCGAAGTGGGTGGCAAAGTCACGTTTCACTGCGATCCGCTGGGAGACATCACTCTGGGGTGGAACAAGATCAGGGAACTTCATGCCAGCCAGAAGTTCGCGCTACTCAACAAGAATGTGAAGCCGGGCCGGATCAAAGACGCCGGGAGCATACCGCTGGGTACGTTCGATGTGGTCAACCAGACAGTCACACTGCACCCTGCCGCGAGCGCCGCGCCGGTGCGGCGGCTGCCTGTAACGGACGCGCAATTCATCGTCGACGAGGCCACGCTGAACAAGCAGGTGAACCACGCGCCGGGTTTCTTTTCCGGATGGAACGGCGCGGCCACGGCCGGAGCCGCCCTGGTGTCGGCGACGCAGAATCAATACACGGTGTCGGGGGGCATACGGCTGGTGCGGACGGTGCCTACGGTGAGCTGGCTGGAGCGCCGCAACCGCACGTCCGCGGACTTCAGCGGGTCGTTTGGCAAGATTACGCGGCCCGGCTACTATTCCGCGGGAACGTACGTGCCGGAGGTGGCCACCAAATCCGCCATCTCGCATCTGGATGCGGAGCGCGACGAATATTTTTCACCGCGCTTCTTTGCCCTGGCGCAGACGGCATTCGACCACAACTTCGGGCAGGAACTGAATCTGCAGCAAATCTACGGCGGCGGCATCGGGTGGACAGCGCTGAAGACCCAGAAGCAGGAAGTGGACGTCAAAGGGTCCATTCAGTATGAGAAACAGAAATTCATCAACGGCGCGGCCGGCACCGACAAGAACCTGGTCGGCTCCACCTTTTCGGTGAATTACGCGGCGCACTGGAAGCGGATGACCTACACGCAAGGCATTGCGTATATCCCCGCGTTCAACCAGTCGGTGGCGTATTCCGCCAATGAGCGAAACAGCTTTGCGTTTCCCGCCTACAAGAGTCTCAGCTTCTCGATGGGCACGGCGGACAGCTATCTGAACAATCCGCCGGTTTCATTGCCGCCCACCATGCGCAACTCCTTTCAGTTCACCATGGGCCTGACGTACGCGATCAAGTCGAAGTATTAGGCCGGTTGGCAGCTTTGTATGGGCCGGGAAATGGTTCACGGACCGGATCCGGCGGCGCGGCGGAGTCGCCTTGCCGGCCCGGCTCCCGGCAAGGCCTGTGGAAAACCGGGCCGCTTCAAATCGGATTTCGACGCCACGCATGGTTACCGGCTGACGGCCGTCGATTACCGATTCCCGTTCTGGGATTGCTGATAGGTAAACAGGCAAATCGACTGATTTATTTGCACCTCCGCGCTGTCCCGCACCAGAGCGATGCGGACTTTGAGAGGGGCTTGCCTGATTAATCGCTGAAAATGCATTCAAATGCCAAATATTGAGAGAGATGCGTAGATTAGAATCTGTTTACTGATTAGTAATTTAGTAACCACTTTTTAATTACTTCAAGCAGAAAAAAGACACAGAAAGCGACTTCTCGCGGCTTCCAGAACGTGGATAATCAGCGAGTCAACCAAAACACTGAAAGCACATATCGCAGAAATTTGCCGGGGTTTCCGTTCATTTTAGTTAACGCAATTGTCCCGTCACTTGGCCTTTGCAATTCCTGTTGTGTGTGCCCAGCGTCTATGACGTAGGGGGAAGCTCCGGCAGTCAGGTTGACCAGGATTCCGAGGAGCGCGTGGATCGGATGCGACAGCCATTAACAGCAGTGCCCGGCTCGCGTGAACCGGGGTCCCCGGCGGCCGAGTCTGGCCGCAGGGGTGGTGAACCGGGGTTTCCGGCGACTGAAACTGGCCGCGGGGACGAGAATGCGGGTTTCAACTTTGGCGGCTTCTGCCTGAAAGCCGACGGCACGCTGTTGCGCGGAGAAACGCTGGTTCATCTACCCCCCAAAGAGCTGGCGGCGCTGCGTCTGCTGCTGGCCCATGCCGGTCAAATCGTGACTCCCATGCAATTGCGCCAGTCCTTGTGGGGCGACGTGCATGTGACAGCGGACAGCGTTCCCAAGTGCCTGTCATCGTTGCGCGCCAGGCTTGAGCCGGAAGAGTGCATTCAGACCGTCTACAAGCGGGGCTACCGCTTTTCAGCCGAAGTGCATCTCCTGGGCAGCAAGCCGGACGGCTCGCTGCCGCGGCTGGCCATTTTGCCCTTTGCCGTCGAGTATGGCGTTCCCGATCATCTCGGCTCGGCCATTGCCGAGGAGACCATCGCCCGGATGAGCGGCACGCAGCATCCGGTGGTTTCCATACTGGCCCAGGATTCAGTGTTTACGCTTGCCCGCCGCGGGCTCAGCGCGCAAAAGGTGGGCCAGACGCTCAAGGCCGACCTGGTACTGACGGGAAGCGTGCGCGCCCTGCCCTCGCATTACCGCCTGCGGGCCGAAATGATCCGGGTTGCGGATGAAACCCAGATCTGGGTTGAAGATCTGCTGGTGGAGCAAAGCCGCACCGCCGGACTGGAATTGGAACTGGTCAACAGCCTGGCGTACCGGCTGAACACCGGCATGGCCGGCAACCGGGGCAGCGGCGATGCCTCATCGGGAGGCTTGACCATCTCCGCGGCCGCCGCGCCGGACACCGGAGGCGAGTACGATTCCGAGCATCGGGAGGCATACGAGATATTCCAGCGCGCACACCATGAATGGCAGACGCTGGAACGCCACCGGATGCAGGATGGACTGCAGCATCTGCTGCGGGCGGTCGAGCTGGATCCCTCGCTGATTGCCGCGCGGGTGGATCTTGTGAACCTGTGCGTGACGCAATCGTTTTTTGGCTTCATGGCGCCGGCCGTAGCCGCGGACCAGGTGCGCCGCACGGCAGAAATGGGGTTCCCGGCCTCCGCGATGGCCGCAACAGATTCAGGCCGCCTGGGTGAAGAGATGTTTCACGATCTTCCCACGCGCGCCGAAGCGATGCTGCCGGCGATCGGCTGGGTGAGCCTCCATGTGGACCACGATCTTCCTGCGGCACTCCATGCGTTTTCGCTCTCGGCGCATCTGCCCCACGATCCCTGGACCACGCGCGTGCGCATCATGACAGCGCTGAGCCGGCACCGCTTTGGCGAGGCGATCGCGATGCTGCGCGCGGCTATACAGCTTGACCCCTTTTCGCCGTGGCTGCACGCCCGGCTGGCCTGGGCGCTGCATCTGAACCGGCAGGGGGCCGAAAGCCTGGAGTGCATCCGCCACACCATTGCGCAGTTCCCCGACCATGAAGGCGCCAAGCTGTACGGAGCCATGCTGATGTCGTTCGGCGGAGAGGCGGCGCAGGGCATTGAGCTTGCCCACGATCTGGCGCAGCGCCTGCCGTATTTTGACCTGGCCACCGCCGTCCACGCCTATGCGCTGGCCTGCGCGGGCCGCGGGGACGAGGCGCGCGTGATTCTGGAACGCCTGCAATGGTTGAGCCGGGAACGCTTCGTTCTGAGCTCGTTTACGCCGGCCGTTCATGTTGCTCTGGGAGACTACGATGCCGCGCTTGCGGATTTGCGCACCGCGGAGGAGACACGCTGCCCCTGGTTTTTCCAGATGCTTGCCGATCCGCGCCTGGAACCACTTTACAGGCGGCCGGAGTTCAAGCAGATGCAATCCATCCTGACCCGCATGGAAAACGATGCGGCGCGCGAGTCAGAGACGGAAGTGTAAGGGGCCGCGCGCTCCGAGGCAATTTCTGGAGAGTGGGGCCTGGCGGCTTAACGGCTGGCGAATTCGGAAAATGCGGCGCCCGTTGCGAGAGTGTGCATCGGTTTCAGGCAACATGCACCCGCCTGTGATTTGTGTGCTGAATCACACTTTTTGCCGGGGTCCACGGGTGTACACTGCCCTTCGTTGTCTTGAAGACAGAAACATGCCCGTAGAAGAAGAAATCAGTATGTTGAGTTACACGCGCGGCCCCAGCCGCCCTTTGCTGGAATTGACTATCGGCGATCTGCTGCACCGGACCGCGGACCGTTACCCCGACCGGCTGGCGGTGGCTTCGTGCCATCAATCCAGGCGTCTGACCTGGGCAGAGTTGAGCGAGGAAGCCGACCGCGTGGCCCGCGGTCTCTGGTCGCTCGGCATCCGCAGGGGCGACCGCGTGGGCCTGTGGTCCACCAACTGCATCGAGTGGCTCATGATGCACATGGGCTGCGCGCGCGCCGGAGCGTCTCTGGTGAACGTGAACCCGGCCTACCGCTCCCACGAGCTGCAGTTCACCCTCACGGGGTCGCGCATGAAGGCGCTGTTCCTGTGGCACAAGGACAAGCACGCCGATTACGAAGACATTCTGGCGCGGGCGCGCTACGGGCTGGATGTCGAACTGGAACATACCATCTACTTCGACTCGCCGGAGTGGGCGGCGCTGCTGGAGGCTCCAGGCCAGCTTCCCGATCATGTGGCCGTGGACGACGTGGCCAATATTCAGTACACCAGCGGCACCACCGGGCTGCCCAAGGGCGTGATGCTCACCCATCACAACGTCGTGAACGACGGTCAGTTTCTGGCGCAGGGATTCCACTACACGGAAGTGGACAAGATCGTGATGCCGATGCCGTTTTTTCACTGCTACGGCTGCGTGATCGGCACCATGTCCGCGCTCAACTCCGGCGCGGCGCTGATTCTGCCCAACTGGACCTTCGAGGCGCGGAGCACGCTGAAGGCTGTCCAGGAGGAGCGGGGAACTTCGCTGTACGGGGTTCCGACCATGTACGTGGCGGAGATGGCGCTGCCGGACTTCAAGAGCTTTGACCTGACCAGCCTGCGCACCGGCATGATGAGCGGCGCGCCCTGCCCCATCGAACTGATGAATCGCGTTCTGGACGAGATGCACTGCAAGGAACTGATCATTGCCTACGGCCAGACGGAAACCTCGCCGGTGTGCACCTTGAGCGACGCCGGCGATTCCATCGAGGTGCGCGTGAACACCGTGGGGCGGGCCATGGCCCAGACGGAAATTCAGATTGTCTCCACCGTGACCGGAGAAACCCTGCCCACCGGCGAACAGGGCGAAGTGTGCGCCCGCGGTTTTGTGGTGATGAAGGGTTACGACGGCGATCCGGAGGGTACGGCGAAGGTGATCCACGCCGACGGCTGGCTGCACACCGGCGACCTGGGCGTGATGCGCCCGGACGGCTGCATCCACTTGACCGGGCGTTCCAGGGACGTGATTATCCGCGGCGGAGAGAACATCTATCCCCGCGAGGTGGAGGAGTTTCTCTACACCCACCCCAAGGTGGGCGAGGTGCAGGTGGTGGGCATTCCGGATGCGCGGCTGGGCGAGATTGTGGCCGCCTGGGTGCGGCTGGAGCCGGGCGTGGAAGCGACTGAAGCCGAGATCCGCGAGTGGTGCCAGGGCCAGATTGCCTATTACAAGATTCCCGCGCACATTCGCTTTGTGGACAGCTTTCCGACCACGCTGTCAGGCAAGATTCAGAAGTACAAGATCCGCGAGTTTGAGATTGAAGCGCGCGGGTTGCAGAACGTGGCGAACGCGGCGACGGCGTAAGGCAAGAGAGCCGGGGGCGCCCTTCCCTGCGATGCTTTTGCATTTGCCGCAAGGGTGGGCGGCCATGCACCGCCGCCAAGCAGTTTTCCATTTTCAATTCGAAGCTCCGGCCTTAAGCGAAGGGCAGCAATCATGCAGACGGATGCCTTCGTTTACGCTATGCTGTTTGCATGGAATTGATCTTCGAGGTGCGCGAGGCAGAGGAAGGCGGCTACGTGGCGCGGGCGCTGGGGCACGCGATCTTTACCGAAGCCGAGACCTGGGAGGAGTTGCGCCGGAACGTGCGGGAGGCAGCCAGCCTCCACTTTGAGGGCGTGGCTGAAACTCCCAAGATTATCCAACTGCATTTTGTCAAAGATGAACTGATCGCGGTTGAGGCTGCATGAAACTGCCGCGCGAGGTCTCGGCCGACCAACTGATACGCGCACTGAAACACATTGGCTATACCGCAATCAGGCAGAAGGGAAGCCATGTGAGGCTTTTCCACGAAGAGCCGCCTGCCCATTCGATCACGGTTCCGCTTCACAATCCGATGAAGACAGGCACTTTTCACGGGATTCTTGTCGAAGTAGCCCAGGCACAGTCCATTTCAATCCAAAGCATCCTGGACCTGCTTTAGACGAATGGCCCGGTAGACGGGTACTCCGCCATTTCGAGCCGCAAATGAACGAGTGCCCCATATCCCGTAATGGGACCTGGGGCACTCGCATTTGCTTCAGGAACAGTATTTTCGCGGCGCGTTACTTGACCCGGGTAGCCGTGAACTCCACCGCCGGGCGGTCGCCCATGGTGCGGCTGAACTTGATGCTGTCGCCGGCGATCTTGCCGGTGTAGACAATCTTCATCTCGTTGCCGTTGAAGTTCATGACCTGGGCAAAGGAGATGTTGTCGCCATCGATCTTGCCTTCCGAGATGTCACCTTCGCCGCGGGGGCTGGTGACCTTGCCGGTCAGGGTTGCGCCATCGACATGAAAGTCGAAGGTTACGGTTTGCGTGCCCCTGGGCGTGGTGATGTCGGCGGTCCATTTGCCGCCGAAGTCAGCGGCGAGAACGGCGACGGAACCGAGGGTAAGGAATAGAACTGCGAGCAGTAGCTTGCGAATCATGGGTCTCCTCCGTAGAGTCCGGAAAATGCTGGCGGAGAAGGCAATTACCCCGCCTGTGTTGAGGGACGTGGGGCTTTGTTGAAAAGTCTCAGGATACGGTATTTTCAGCGCGTTTGACGCCGATGCGCACCCGCTTGCCGTGGCGCATGGCGGGACCGGAGTTACGCCTGCGGCTTGTCGCGGCGGATGGGCACGACCTGCTTGCCGTACAGTCCGCGCATGGCGTTCCAGCGGATGATGGCGATCTCTTCAAGCATCTTGATGCCGTCTTTGATGTAGCTCATGCGGGTGCGCTCGTCGTGGGCCCAGCTCACCGGCACTTCGATGATCCAGAAGCCGCGCTTGATGGCGATAAACAAAATCTCCGGATCGAAGCCCCAGCGCTCGATGGTCTGCAACTGGAAGACGGTTTGAGCGGCGGCGCGCGTAAAGGCCTTGAAGCCGCACTGCGTATCGGCAAAATCCAGGCCCATCACCATGCGCGTGACGGCGTTGAAGCAGCGGCCGAAAAACTGCCGGTAGAGGGGCTGGCGATGGGTCTGGCGGCCTTTTTCAAGCCAGCGCGAGCCGATGGCGATGTCCGCTCCCTGGGCGATGGCGGCAAACAGGCGCTCCGCTTCCTCGATGGGCGCGGAGAGGTCGGCGTCGGTAAACATGACCACTTCGCCGCTGGCCTGCAGCAGCCCGTGGCGCACGCTGTAGCCTTTGCCGCGGTTTCCGGGGTTTTCAAGCAGGTGGACTTCCGGAGCATTGGCGGCAAACGCGCGCACTACATCGGCGGTGTTATCGCGGGAGCCGTCGTTGACCACGATGACCTCCGCATCCCAACCGCGCTCCCGGATGCAGGAAACCACCGACTGCAGCGCCGCCTGGATGCGGGCGCTTTCGTTGTAGGCCGGGATGACGATACTGCATTTCGGAAACTGTGCCACGCCAATAACCACCGCTGGACAAGTGTCCGGGAGGAAGTGCCGGTCTGGTATCCACGGAAAGACTCAGACATCATACCGCACCGGGCGAACTGTGGATACGCAATTTGAATCCGGCGGCGAATTTCCGGCAACTCGCTGATGCGCAAAGGCTAAATTCCACAAGAAGGCTTGCTTTTTCGCGCTTTACCAAGCACAATCCGGTTATTCTGTGAGCGGAGGCCTAGAAGCTATGACAAAGGCAGATCTGGTGGAAAAGGTGACCGGCCTGGGTGACCTGACGCGCAAGGACGGCGAGGTCATTGTAGAGACCATCTTCGGTTCCGTGATTGGAGCCCTGCAGAGCGGGGACAAGATTGAGATTCGCGGTTTTGGATCGTTTCGCATCCGCCAGCGCAATCCCCGCATTGGCCGCAACCCGAAGACCGGCGAGCGCGTAGATGTTCCTGCCAAGCGCGTTCCCTACTTCAAGCCGTCCAAGGAACTGCGCGACCTGGTGAACCCGGGCGAGGCCGCCAAAGCCTCCTGACCGGGCGCTACTCCCGCCAACCAACTGAAACGGCCGCCCTTGCCTCAGCTTGCCTGAGGTGGGGCGGTTTTGTTTGCGCGTGAATCTATTTGCGGATGCCGATGACGCTCATCATGCGTCCCGCATGCCCCTGGCTGGCGCGATGCGAGAAGAACAGATCCGTCTGGCAGTTTGTGCAGCCGCCGAGGGATTGAATGGCGCCGGGCTTGAGGCCGGCGTCCAGCAACTGGCGGCGGTTGGCCTCCACCAGGTCCAGATGCAGGCTGGGGCCGATGGGCGAATGGCCGGGCGCGCGCTGCGTCAGGAACAGCATGGGGTACTTGTTCCGCACCACATCGGCGGACTCGACCTCGTGAAACAGCTCCCGGGCATAGATAAACTGCGACTCGAAGCCGGAGAGAACCTCTTCGCCCACGGAGTAGCAGCAGGCGCCGATGCCGGGACCGATGGCGGCCACCATGTCTTCAGGGCGGCAGCCGAATTCCAGCCTCATGCGGCCGACGCCGGTTTCCACAATGCGCTTGACGGTTCCCCGCCAGCCGGCATGGAAGGCAGCCACCACGCGGCGCTTGCGGTCGGCCACCAGCACCGGGATGCAGTCGGCGGTCTGGATGGCGAGCAGCAGGCCCGGCTCCCCGGTGATGAGTCCGTCTGCTTTCCACCCCAGCGACGAAGACCTGTCGCCGGGGACCCCGGCTTTCCATGGCCGTTCCCGGGCGGCGTCGGCCGCGGTGACGACGGCCAGCAGGTTCGAGTGAAACTGACGGAGCGTGACCAGCGGCGTGGCCGGGTTTCCCGTAATCGCCTCGGCCAGAAGCCGGCGGTTGGCGGCGACTGTTTCCCGGCCGTCATCGCCGGTAAAGCCCAGATTCAGTTCGCCGGGCGCGTCTTCCGCGCAATAGCAGCGGCTGAGCCCGCCCCTGCGGGTACTGAAGCCGTGCCATAGCCAGGGGATTTTTTGCCGGCCGGGTTTCTGCCATGCGGACGCCGCCAGCCACTGAACGCCGTTCGGAGCCACGTGGGGCGCGGGCGCGGGCTTCAACAGCTCTTCCGGCGCAGCGCGCTCCATGCGCACGCGGCGGGTGACGCCGGCAGCCTTGCCGCGCAGGTTGCGCACCAGGCCAGCCTCAAGAAACAGGGCATCGATCGCCTGGAGTTCAGGGTCGGGAGGAGCGTTGGGGATGGAAGCAGACCGCATCACTCTCATTTTACCCAGACGCAATTTTTTTTTGGATTGAATGGAGAGAGCAGATGGGCCTGCCTTCCGGCAGGCCCGCTCCAGAGGCGTTTGAAGGAGGGGGTCCAGGGGGGATTTAGAGGAAGAGGTCCATGAAGGACCTGAAAAGGCGTGGGTACCTTCTAGGAAGGGTTGAATTTCGGGGAAGCCTCTGCTTGTTACATAGTGAGATGCATGGAAGTAAAAAAGGTTGCAACAAGACAAACTGGGTCAAATAAATAAAAAATAAAAGCTCTGACCCGGCCGCCGGGCTTTTTACCTGTCTGGCACCCCTCGTATACAAAACAGCAATAATCAACTTGCATCTATCAGATAGAATTGGCACTCTCTTAAGTGTGAAGCGGTGGCAATACATCGTCCTGCTGGGGATTCTGGTCCTCGCGGGCGTCTACGTCTACCTGCACCGGCAGGAACTGGGGCTCGTATCCTCGGTGACGACCGGGGCCGACGACGGTGTGCCTGCCGACATGAGCGCCACGGCGGCGCACCCGGCGCACATTGTCTGGCAGCAGGTGGACCGCACGCCGGAAGGCTTCAAGGTGGAGATGCCCACCGACGTCAAAGACATCCAGATTCCCGCTTATAACGAGCAGGGCGGAGCGGATCAGGTGAACATGATCTACTCCAACGCCGACGCCGAGACCACATTTTCAGTGGCCTGGGCGGACGATCCGCCGGTGATGCGCGTGAGCCGAAGAAGCCCGCAACTCACGCTGGACACTGCCCGGGACGATGCCCTGCTGCGCACGCAAACTTCTCTGATGAGCGAAAGCAAGAACGAAATTCAGACCTTTCCGGCGCGGGAATTTGCGGCACGCAACGTGGGCGGAGGCGTGATGAACTCCCGGCTGATCTATGCCGGCACGCGGCTTTACATGCTGATTGCGGCCTTCCCCTCGGCCAGCGCCCGGCGCGATCAGGACGTGGCGCGCTTCTTCAACTCCTTCACCATCCTGAACAAGTAGTTCAGCCCGCGGCAGGCTCTCAGGCGGCGTGTGTCTCAGGCGGCACTGGACTTTGGCCTTGCGGCCTTCTCAATGAAATACGTGATCAGGCCCACGGGCAGGAAGCGGACCATAAAAGCTGTGCACCGGCCGCTGAGGCTGGGCAGAATGGTGCGCTGGCCGCGGGCCAGGGCGGCCACGGCCAGGCGGGCCACATCCGGGGCGGGCTGCATGCCGCCGGCCTTGAAGAGTTCGGCGTGGGCCACGTCGAAGAACTCGCTCTCAGTGGACCCCGGGCAGAGCGCAGTGACTTTGACGCCGAAGCGGGCAACCTCGGCGGCCAGGCCCAGCGCGAAGAAGCGGTCAAAGGCCTTGGTGGCGGCATAGGTGGTGATGTAGGGAACCGGCTGAAAGCTGGCTGTCGAGGCCAGGATCAGCACCCAGCCGCGCCGCCGCTCCACCATGCGCGGCACAAACAGCCGCGAAAGCCGCACCACGGCCTCGCAGTTGACGCGCACCTGGCTCAGTTCCTGCTCTACCGGGCTGTCATAAAAGGCGCTGTACTGGCCCAGGCCGGCGTTGTTGACCAGAATATCCACGCAGAGGCCGGCGCCCTCCGTGGCGTCGTAAAGTTGCTGCGGCGCGGCGGGATCGTTCAGGTCCGCCGTGACAATGCGCACCTCGGTTCCTTTGGCCGCGAGTTCGGCTCCAAGCGCTTCAAGCCGGTCTTTGCGGCGCGCGGTAAGAATCAGTTTTGCGCCGAAGCCGGCGAGTTCCCGCGCCAGCGCCGCGCCGATGCCGGAGCTGGCGCCGGTGACCAGCGCCCATTTGCCTTGGAAGTCCTGTGTGTTTGCCATCGCGGCTCCATGATAACGGAACATTATCGGTTGAAAGCGGGAAACTCCCCTGCGAACTCCTCATTCAGCCACTTGCTGAAGGCTGAAAACTCCTCGTCGCGGCCCAGGAAGTCGCGGACCATCTGCCGCCCCGGTTTCGATCCGCCTTGCTCCAGGACCGTTTTGCGATAGCGGCTGCCGGCGTCGCAGCCCAGCAAATCGTGTGGGTCGAACTGGGCAAAGAAGTCCAGCGCGATGACCTTGTCGAAGGCGTAGGTGTAGTAGTTGGACGAGTAGCCGGTGAGGTGGCCAAAGCTGGCGTACATGCGGTTGCCGTCCATCCAGATCCACGGTTGCAGAGCCTCGTGAAGGCGCCTGGTGGTGGCGTCCAGATCGAGGCCGGCGGGGTCCTGGTCGTGCAGGTCCAGCGAGAGGGTGGTGTAGTAAAGCTGCGAACGGACCCAGTCCGCGCGCCCGAAGGCCCCCGCCAGCTTCATCTTCCGGATGGTCTCGGAAGGCAGAATCTCGCCGGTTTGGTAGTGACTGGCAAAGGCCTGGAGCAGGCTTTCGTCGCGGAAAAACTCCTCGAGCATCTGCGAGGGCACCTCAATGAAATCGCCCTCGGTGGCAAAGCCGGAAAGCCCGGCCCACTCCGTATGCCCACCCAGAATGGCGTGCATCAGGTGGCCGAACTCGTGGAAATAAGTCACCACGTCGTTGTATTGCAGCAATCCCGGATCGTTGTGCTGATTGGATTCGCTGGTGCTGGATTCCATCTCGCCGCCGGGGAAGTTGCAGATGAGCGCGGCCTCCGGCAGGGCGCGGCCGCGCACCCCGGTCACAATGGGAGCGGCGGAGAACCACTTGTCCTTGCCCTCGCGCGGGTGCATGTCCAGGTAAAACCGGCCCACCTGGTTGCCGCCGTCGAAGACATCGAAGACGGAGACGTCCGGGTGCCAGGCGGATGCCGTCGAGCGGCGGAACTCGATTTTGAACAGCCGCGCCGCGGTTTCAAGCACGCCGGCCTCGACCTGCGCGTAAGGGAAATAAGGCCGCACCGACTGCGAGTCGAAATCGAACGTGGCGCGGCGGAACTGCTCATACCAGTAGCCGCGGCTGGTCATGTCAATGGACGTCAGACCGGGCTGCCGCTTACCGGCGAAGTCGAGAATGAGTTCGTGCTCGCGCAGCGCGCCCTCGCGGCTCGCCTCGTCCAGCCGGGCCAGAAACGTCCGCACATTGCCGGCCGAGCCCATCATCTGGTCGGCGGTGGCCAGGTCAGCCCAACTGCGGAAGCCCAGCACCGTGGCAATCTGCTGCCGCGTGGCCAGCAGGTCAAGAAGAATCTGCTTGTTGGCGGGGTAGGCGCGGGTGTTGTAGGCCAGAAACATGCGTTCGCGCAGCGCCGCGCCGGTGGCAAAGGTCATGACGGGCTGCATGTCGGGTTGGTCGGTGGTCAGGGTGACGCGGCCCTCCGCATCGGGCTGGTGGCGGGCCAGGTAGTCGGCGGGCAGGCCGTCCAGCTCGGCCGTCGTGGCCTCAATGGTCTTGGCGCCCTCCTGAATGTTGCGGCCGAACTCAAGGGAAAGCCGCGTAGCCTTCTCATGCAGAGCCTGCAGATGGTCGCGGGTGGCCTGGTCCTTGTCCACGCCGGCCAGCCGGTAGCCGAGCAGCGTGCGCTGGACATAATGCTTCGTGGCTTCGCTCGAGCCGTCCAGATCGATGGCCGCCAGGGCTTCATAGACTTGGCGGTTCAGGCTCAGGGCGCTGCCCGCCATGGCTACCCGCTGCGCCTCGTGCTGGGCCTGGTCGCGGACCTCGCGCGCGGCGGCCACGGAGTTGAGAACCCCGGCCTGCGCTCCGGCCAGGTTGAGCTGCTCCAGGGCTTCGTCATAGCGCCGCAGGGAGTTCTCAGGCGTGCGCGGGCCTTCCACGGCCAGCAGTTCCGCCAGCGAAGCCTCGCAGGCGGCCAGGCGGGCGCTAACCCAGGCGGACAGCGCTTCAGCGGACGTGGCTCCGCCTGCATTCCAGGCGTGACGGTCTCCAGTAACGGCAGCGGCGGGGTTTTCAACAGGCATTGTGAGCGGACTCCTCCAAACTTCTAGGGTGCCACAGCGGGCCGGGTTGAGGCACAGCCTGGGGTTAAATTGCGTAATATTGCCTTATCTTGTTGCATCCCAACCGAAACCACATTAATATGCGTCAATTGATAAGTATGCCTCGCTCTGGTTCCATCACGGCTGAATCAGCTTTTGCGCCCGCGGTCCCACGACTGCGCGTGGACAAGCTCTGCGTGGCGATTCAGGCCGATTCTGCCGCGGAAATGATGGAGCGGGCGGAGCAGGCGCTGCACGACTCCAAATTTCTGGAGTTGCGTCTGGATTCGCTGGCCAAGCCGGCTGCCGCGCTGCCCAGGGTGAAGGAATTCCTGACCGGGCACCGGGATGTAGTTGCCATCGCCACCTGCCGCCGCAAGGCGTTTGGCGGGCACTTCGTGCGGTCCTTGTCTGAGGAGTTTGCGGTGCTTCTGGCCGCCGCCGAAGCCGGCTGCTCCATCGTCGATCTTGAAGTGGAATCGGCCGAGGAAGCCCGGCCCACGCAACTGGCAAAATTCCGGGATGGGCTGCGGGCAGTGGGCACTTCGCTGCTGATCAGCTTTCACGATTTTATGAAGACCAAGGGCCTGGAGCAGGCCGCGGACCGGATTGCCGCTTTCGAGCCGGACTTCATCAAGGTGGTTTCGACGGCCCGCACGCTCTCGGACAACCTCGCTGTCCTCAAGCTGATTGAAGACCGCTCGCTGGCGTCGCACGTGGTGGGCATCGCCATGGGCGAGGAGGGCCTGGTCAGCCGCGTTCTGGGACCGCGCGCCGGTGCGGCGTTTACCTTTGCCGCCTTCAGCGACGGCACTGAAACCGCGCCCGGCCAGGTGGCGGCGCGGACGCTGCTGGACTTGTACCGCGTGGAGCATCTCGACCAGGCAACGCGGATCTTCGGCGTGGCCGGCAACCCCATTGCCCACTCGCTTTCGCCGCTCATGCACAACACCGCCTTCCGCCGCGAGAGCGTGAACGCCGTGATGCTGCCCTTGAAAGCGCGCTCGCTGGACGACCTGCTGACCCTGGTGCGCGAGCTGCCGCTGGGCGGGGTGGCCGTGACCATGCCGCTGAAGCAGGAGCTGCTGCCGCACCTGGCCAACATGGACCCGCTGACCGCGCGCATCGGCGCCTGCAACACCCTGCGCACCGGCGCCGACGGCAAGCTGTACGGCTTTAACACCGATGTGGCCGGCGTGGTGAGGCCGCTGGAAAAACGGCTCAAACTGAAGGGCGCGCGCATCGTGGTTCTGGGCGCGGGCGGCGCGGCGCGGGCCGCGGTCTTCGGGCTGGTGGAGCAGGGCGCGGAGGTTTTCATCGTCAACCGCACCCACGAGACGGCCGTGGCGCTGGCCCGGCAGGCCAAGGCCAAGGCGCTGAAGCAGGAACTGCTCAAGAAACACAAGTTTGACGTTCTCATCAACACCACGCCCTGCGGCATGGTGGGCGTGAAGCAGGCGCTGCCGCTGGCCGAGAGCGAACTGAACGCGGGCCTGGTGTTCGACATGGTCTACAACCCGCTGGAGACGCCGCTGCTGAAGCTGGCCAAAGAGCGCGGATTGGCCACCGTGTCCGGGCTGGAGATGTTCGTGCAGCAAGGCGCGCGCCAGTTTGAAATCTGGACCGGCAAGCCCGCCCCGGAAGCCGAGATGCAGCGTGTGGTGGAGCTGGCGCTGCGCAAGCGGGCGTAAAGTCGCAATTTTCCTGCAATGTCCGCATAGATAGCGCGTTCCCAGCTTGACTTCAAGCAAATGGTATATACAATAAGGCTATAGGAATCGTGTACGATCCCGGGAAGAACGAGCGCAACATCCGGGAGCGTGGACTTTCCTTCGAGCGTGCGGATGACTTTGATTTTTCGACGGCGCTGTTTGCAGACTACGTTCGAAATGGAGAAATGCGGCGCATCGCCGTTGGCTATCTGGACAAGCGGCTGCACTTGCTCTGTTATATCCCCAAGCCGGACGGAATCCGCGTGATCAGCTTTCGGAAGACGAATAAGAGGGAGGCAAAACTCTATGGCAAAGCGCAAACCATTGATTGATGAAGACGGAGAGGTTAGAGAGATAAGAGCCGAAGATGTTGCCCTCTTCAAGCCTTTTTCCGCGCTGCCCGGGTCGGAGCGGAAGGTTTTGCTGAAGCTTGGCAAGCGCGGGCCCCAGAAGGCTCCCAGGAAAGTTCCTATATCGATCAGGCTTTCTCCCGACGTGGCTGAGGGCTTGCGTTCAACCGGGAGCGGATGGCAGGTTCGAGCGGATGAAGCGCTCAGATCCTGGCTGGCTGAAACAAGAGGCGAGCGTACGGCCAACGCCGGTTCAAACCGCTCCTAGTTGGAAACCGCAGCGAGCTGTTCTTTATTCCCGATCGTCCCAACCCTATGAATGCTTCTTCTTTGCTGCCTTGGCGGACTTTGCCTTGGCCTTGGCTTTTTCTTCCGGATCGTGGGTGATGGGAATGGGCGCCAGGTCGGGGCCGATGCGCTGCACGCGGGTGTCAATCATCTCGTAGTTGATGGTGCGCGGGGAGACGGGGCGCGTGATGCCGGTGGCCGGATCGGTGGAGATGTTCAGGTTGCTGCCCAGCAGAAAACTGAAGGTGGGAACGCTGCCTCCGGGGCCGGGCTGCGATGAGACGCGCAGGGGCAGATAACCCTCAATGGGATGCACCCGGAAGGCGGTTTCATAGCGATGGCGGCGGACGCTCCAGGTGAAGACGCGCACCTGGTCGAAGTCGTAGGGCAGGCCGGAATTGGTTGGGCTGAGCGCCATCACGTATTCCGGAACCTGCTGGTTGGGGGTGGTGGCCTCGGAGTCGTGGACGGTGGTGAGCACGTAGACGCCGACGATGCGCTGGCCTTCCGCATAGGCGCCAACCTCGTCGGGCACTTCCACATCCACGCGCCCGGCCAGCAGCCAGCCGCTGCGGCCCTGGGTGTCGCGCACCAGCCACCAGTCTTCCATGATGACCGGGGGCACGTCGGCCGGGGGAACTTCAGGCTTGGCGGGGGCAGGCGCCGCGGCAGCGTGAGGCGCAGGCGTCTTTGCGGGCACGGGCGGTTTGGGCGCGCTGGGCACTGGAGGCGCAGAGACTCCCGGCGCGGGCGACTTGGGAACCGAGGCGCGGGCCAGAAGCTGGACTTTGGTGTTTTCCTGGAGCAGGTAAAAATGCTCCGTCTCCCGGCCGGGCAGCAGGTGCAGATACAGGTCGTCGCGCAGGATGGCGGTGGCCACCACCGGGTCCTTCTGGTGCAGGCTGGCAAGCTGGGTAAAGGCATCGCCGGTTTTGGCGTCGATGACGGCCCGGTCCTGAATCCAGCCGATCTCGTTCTTTTGGGTCTTCACCTTGAGGAAGCGCCGGCCGTGCTCGAGAACCTCGAGCTGCTGGCCGTTGACCACCTCGGCCACGCGATTGGAGACCGCCGCGACCCGGTCGCGCAGGTACACCTGGCGCACCGCGACATACACCATCTCGTGCTGCTGATGGTGAAAGCGGTTGCAGCCCGCGACCAGCGCCAGAAGGCAGCACGCAGCCAGCATGGGCAGCGTGAGCAACAGCTTTGTAGCAGCACCGCGGCGCCTGACGAAAGGGACGAATGAAATTGGAGAATGCGTGGACACAACCGGTGGCGTTCCACTAGAGGATAGCACTGTGGAACCGTTGCCAGTTGCCAGTTGCCAGTTGTCAGTTGTCAGTTCCCGGTCTTGCCGGCGGTCTCGGCGGTGACCGATCTCTGAAGACCGATCAACGATGGGGAGAAAGCGTGGACCAGGAGGTCCACGCTACAGCCGGCCGGGAGGCCGGCGGTACATTCTGCGCGGGAGGACTGAGCTACATTCTGCCCGGGAGGTTTCATCTCCGGTGGGCCGGCAACGCCGGTGGCCACTGACCACTGACAACTGGCCACTGATCACTGTTATTACGGTGCGGCGGCAATGGCGGCGGCGCCGACCGGGTCGGTCCCGGTGGTGCTGGTCAGCACGGAGGTGAGAGTGCCCGCGCTCATGGTGTAAGCCTCCAGGTCGGGACTCCCGGCAAAATCCACCGCCAGCAGGAAGGTGCTGGTTGAGTCTTCTGCCAGGCCTATCAGGCCGGTGGCACCGGCTGCAACGCTGCCGACCGAGGTCAGCCCGGAGGTTGCGACGGAGTAGCTGGCGATGTTGCCGTAGGCGCTGCCGCTGACCGATTGGTTGGCCACGTAGACGTATTTGCCGTCTGCCGAGGGCAGGATGGACGAGGGGCCCGTTCCCTGGCTCGGGTACGGTGAGGCAATCGGGGTGACGCCGCCGCTGGCGATGGTGAACGCGCGCAGTCCGCCGGATTGGGTGGCGGAGAGAGCCGCGGATTCACCCACATACAGCAGCCGGTTGGTGGGGTCCACGGCCACCGTGTTGGCGCCTCCCGAGGAGTTTGTCAGCGCAATGTTGCCGGTGCCTCCGAAGGGATTGGCGTTGCCGGGATTGAAGTTGACGATCTCCGTTCCGCCTGAGCCCATGGCGACAAAGACATAACAATCGGCGCAGGTGCTGGAATCGGTGGGGGAGATGGCCAGTTGAATCGGAGTGGCAGAGGGCAGAGCCACGTGCTGCTCGCTCTCGCCGGCGGCGGCCAGGCCGCCCGTACTGGAGCTGATGGCGACGGCGTTGAGTTGAGCCACGCCGGAGACAGCATCCACCAGCCAGCCGTTGGTGGCGTCCACCTGCATGGTATAGGCCGGCTCAGAGGAGACTGCCTGGCTGCTGTTGCCCAGGGTGAGCGCGCCGGTGGAGCCAATGTTGTAAAGGTAGATGCCGAGTCCCGTGCTTACATACAAGAATTTATCGTTGGGCGCCACGGCGATGGCCAGGGGCGAGGAGGGCGGCGTGACGGCGCCGATGGTCGTCAGTTGCCCGGAGGCGATCTTCAGGGCGACGATCTGATCCGTGGTCTGGTTGAGCACGTAGAAGACGCCGCTGGAGCCGGCGTTGGAGGTGCATGTGGCCGAGCCCGACGTTACCTCAACGCAGACGGTGGTGCTTTGCGCAACACTGCCCGAAGTGCCGGTAACCGCGATGTTGTAAGCGCCCGTGGTGGTTGTGGACGTGGTGGTTGCCGTCAGCGTGGAGGATTGCGCCGTGGAAGCGCTGAGCGTGAGCGAAGTGGGAGAAAGGCTGCAGGTCGCGGGACTGACGGCACTGGAAATACTCGTGGTTACCGCGCAGGTCAGCGCAACCGTCCCGGAAAACGAGCTCCCCGGCGTTACGGTAATCGTGGCGGTGTTGCCGCTGGTTGCGCCCGGGGCCAGCGCCAGGTTGCCGCTGTTGGCCAGAGAGAAGCTGGTGGAGCTGCTGCCGCTGGGCGCCTGCCAAAAATCTCCGCATCCAGCCAGCAAGGGAGCTGCCGCCAACAGCAACCGTGCCCATCTTCCAATGTTCATTGCCGCTCCTCAATCCATGATCAACAGGCCAGGCCGCTCGCCGGTTTCAATTCACAAGAGTAACGCGTCCGTACGCGCCTTGTCCCGATGATGAGTTAGACGGCAAGGGCGGCTATTGTGCTGAATGGAGAGACGCGGGCGGCGGGACATTCGCTCAGTGCGGGGTTTATCCGCAAATTGAGCCAGCATCGTAGCGCCCGTGCAGCCGGTGGGTCAGGAGACCCACCGGACAGCCGGCCGGGAGGCCGGCGTTCCCTTTTTGCGGCCAGGCTCTTCGTTTCTGCGGGGCGCTTCAGACGGCGGCTTCGACAGGGTCGGGCAGGGACTGGGCCTGCGCCTGAACCTGGTCGAGGACCGCGCCAATGGCATGCACGACGGCGGCCACGCGCACTACGGCAGCCACCAGTTCTTCCGTCGCGCCTTTTTCGCGGACTACCTTTTCATGCGCGTCCACGCACTTGCCGCAGCCGTTGATGGCAGAGACGGCCAGCGCCCAGAGCTCGAAGTCCACGTCTTCCACGCCGTGGCCGCGCAGGCCGTTCATGCGCAGGCGGGCGGGCATGGATGCGTACCTGGGGTTGGAGCTGAGGTGATGAAAGCGGTAAAAAATGTTGTTCATGCCCATGACGGCGGCCACGGTTTGCGCGGCTTCATAGGCTTGCGGGGAGAGTTGGGCCGAGGCGGCGGCCAGAGCGGGGCCGGTGAGCGAGGCGCTGCGCGTGGCAATCGCGGTAGCCGCGACGGTTCCCCACAACTGCTGCGCGGTCAGCTCGGTGTTGTTGCGCACCAGCGAGGAGTAGTTCAGCTTGAGGTCCTTGGCGGACGGGGGAAGGCTGTCAATCAGGGCGTCGAGGGTCATGGAATCTCCGGGGGACTAAGGGAGTTAGGGACTAAGGGACTTAGGGACTAGTGTCCTGAGTCTAAAGTTCGCGTACAAAATCGGGCGACGGAATCGAGGATCTGGTCTGCAGTTTTGTGCCAGACGAATGGCTTTGGATTTTTGTTGTGGTGCTGTATGTAGCTCCT
>Ga0316217_10001086_pt1 | contig 36779 bp, 20 predicted proteins | sample 1anoAmetaG_FD_203633 | JGI IMG/M metagenome (GOLD analysis project Ga0316217, IMG submission 203633) | Freshwater microbial communities from Trout Bog Lake, Wisconsin, USA - 1anoA | ecosystem: Environmental > Aquatic > Freshwater > Lake > Hypolimnion/Profundal zone | place: USA: Wisconsin...
AAGAAATCCGGAAGCGCTGCCACGACTACGCGATGAAGTACGTCCAGCTCCAGGGCACCAGCTTTCAGCGCCTGGGCGTTTTCGGCGCATTTGACCGCCCGTACCTGACCCTCGATCCGCACTACGAAGGCGGCATTCTGGACGTGCTGGCCGAACTGGTGCAGCGCGACTTGGTTTACCGGCAGAAAAAGCCGGTGCACTGGTGCACCGCCGACCGCACCGCACTGGCCGAAGCGGAGTTGGAATACGCCAACCGCAAGGATCATTCGATCTATGTCAACTTTGCACTGAACACCGCGGAGCAACGCTGGCCGGGCGCCTGGGGCGCCGCCGTAGCACCGTGCGTGATGATCTGGACCACCACGCCCTGGACCCTGCCGGCCAATCGTGCGGTGGCGGTGCATCCCCGGTATGAGTATGTTGTCGTGGAATACATTGCGGGCGGCCAGACCCGACAGTCGGTTATTGCCAAAGACCTGGTGGCCAAAGTGATGGGCACGCGCCACTTGACGCCCGTGCGCATCAGTGAGCCGCTCACCGGTGCGGACTGGGTGGCTCTGCAGCCCACCTATCATCACCCCCTTACCGGGCGCGAACAGCCGATTGTCCTCGCCGAGTATGTGACCTTGGAAGACGGCACGGGCCTGGTGCACACCGCCCCGGGGCACGGTGCCGAAGACTATCAGACCGGCAGAAAAAACAACCTCGAAATCTACAATCCTGTTCTCCCCGATGGGCGTTACGACGACACGGTGCCCGAGTTCCTCAAGGGCCAAACCATCTGGGATGGCAACAAACTGGTGCTGGCCAAACTCGAGGCCTCCGGAGCCCTGTTCCATCACGCGGAATTTGAGCACAGCTATCCGCACTGCTGGCGCTGCAAAAAGCCCACGATCTTCCGCGCCACCGAGCAATGGTTTATCAAAGCCACGCCCGGCACCACGTTGCTGGAGAACGCGCGAAAATACGTGGATGGCGTCAAATGGATCCCCGCCTGGGGCGAAAACCGCATGGCCGGCATGCTCGAAACCCGGCCGGACTGGTGCATCTCGCGCCAGCGCATCTGGGGCGTGCCCATCCCCGCGTTCTTTGATGACAAAGGCAACGTGCTGCTGACGGAAAAATCCGTCCGCCACATCGCCAACTATTTCCGCCAGCATGGCGCCGATTCCTGGTATACCCACACCCCGGCGCAGATCCTCGGCACAGACCTGGCCGCACTGGGTTTCCCCGCCGGCACCGATGCCAGCAAACTAGACAAAGGTCAGGACATTCTCGATGTCTGGTTTGAATCCGGGGCCTCGCACCATGCCGTCCTGGAAGGCACGCATCCGGAACTGGGCTACCCGGCCGCCATGTATCTTGAAGGGTCCGACCAGCACCGCGGCTGGTTCCAATCCTCCCTGCTCGAAGCCGCCGGCTACAAATCCCAGCCCCCCTTCCGCGAAGTGCTCACCCACGGCTTTATCGTCGATCAGCATGGCAAGAAAATGTCCAAATCCGAGGGCAACGACATCAAAGTCGAAACCGCCCTCAAGGAATACGGCGCCGATATCCTGCGCCTGTGGGCCTCCTCCGTCGATTACCAGAACGACATCCCGCTCTCCAAAGATCTGCTGGCCAAGACGGCCGACGCCTACCGCAAGATCCGCAACACCATCCGTTACCTGCTGGGCAACCTTTACGATTTTGATCCGTCCCGGCACCTGGTGGGCTCGGTGGCCACGTCCATCGACGCCTGGATGATCGGCCGCGCCAACGCCGTCTTCGCCGATACCTATACCGCGTATGACACGTACGAATTCCACCGCGTGTTCCGCAACCTCTATGAATTCTGCAATGTCGAAATCAGCGCCATCTACGCCAAGGCGATCAAGGATCGCCTGTACTGCGAACTGCCTGATTCCGCCAAACGCCGCGCCAGCCAAAGTGTGTGCTATCAGATTCTGGTACGCCTGGTGGAACTGGTCGCCCCGGTGCTGGTATTTACCGCCGAAGAATCGTGGGCCGCCATTCGCCACCTGCCGGGTGGTGCCAGCCTCGATGCCAGCATTCACCTGCGCACGATGGCCGGACCCACCGCGCCGGCCGCCAGCGACGAGGCGTGGGCGGCGCTACTGCCACTGGTGGAGAAGGGCAACAAGCAGCTCGATGAACTCAAGAAATCCGTCGGGCTGGGCAATGCCCTGGATGCCGAAGCGGTCATCATCGTGCCGCAGGTCGGCGACCAGATCACCCGCCACATCGCCGCCTATGGTCCGGAAATCGAAGACGCCCTGGGCGTGGGCTTCCACCGCATCGAGCATGGGGAAATCTGGGATATCAAGATCCACGACACGCGCAACGTCTACCCTTCCTGCGCCCGCTCCTGGAAACGTCGCCCCGATGTCGGCAGCGATGCAACCTATCCCGATCTGTCCGCCCGCGATGCCGCGGTGGTGCGGGTCTTGCGCGGGGGATAATAACCCCCGTGTCCAATGTGCAGCACCCGGGGGCGCTGCGACCAATCGCGTCGCGTTGCGACGGCGCTAAACGGGGCTCCGTGCGCCAGCCGCGCTGGCCCGCTAAATGCCAAACTTCTTGATCAAATGACACATCAGGGCGGTCGCCGCATCCGGGGTATAGCCCACGACGCCGTCGATATCGTGGCCGACCAGCGCGTTGCTGATATCCTCCCGGCTCCAGAGCACGCCCCAGCGTCCCTTGACCTTGATGCCGCGAATGTGCGGGTTGCCGCCCTTGTAATGGGAACCCTCGGTCTTGATGGCATAGGAGCGGTAACCCCAGGGGAGCGCCTCGCCACCCTGGTAGAGGGCATCGCCGGCCGGTATTTCCGCGGCATTATTGGCATCGTCGCCGAAGATGGCCGGCAGCTCGATTTCCACGCCCTGCTGAAACCCGCCGGCCGCCCCGGCGGCATCGAGTACCAGCAGGCCGCCGCCTTCCACAAATTTCTTGAGTTCATCCCGTTGTGCCGCGTTGAGGGTAAACTTTGTCGTGCCGGTCATGCAGGCCACCTTGAAACCCGCCAGTTTGTTCTCGCCGAGCTTCACGGTCTGCAGTTGCAGATCGATATGGTTGTGGTTATGCAGCACCGCCGCCAGGCGCCGCCAACCGCCGGGCTCCGGATTAAAGTTGCCGGCATATTCCAGCCGCGCCACCTTGGCGGTCTTATCGGCATGGCTGCCATCCGGGTGCACGATACTGGTTACCCCGTTGCGCGTCAGCGCCCGTCCGGAGGCATACAAATAAATATTATCCGTCAGGTTAAACGCTTCGGTATTGGAAACCAGATCCCCCTGCCAGGCTTTGCCGTAATCGACACTGGGCAGAATCATCAACTCGCGTGCCCCGTTGCTTAAACCCAGGACCGGCAGGCGGTGGCGGGCGTCAGAGCCCCGGAATTGTTCCCGCGTAAAGATGGCATGGTCATCGGGCAAGGGCCGCATTTCGTAGGTGGGAAACAGTTTGGCGCCCAGGCTCTTGAAACTGTCCAGGAACAACCGCGACGCCCCATCGGGATTGCCCAGGATCAGCCCGCCATCTTCCACAAACTGCCGCAGTTTGGCCAGGTCCTCGGCCCCCAGATCCAGCTTGTGGTTCCCGCTGATATAAAGAATCGGGGCATCCTGCAGATCGTCGGCCGGGGTATCCTTCAGGCTCACGACGTGCCAGTTCAAATCGCGTTCGGTCTGCTTTTCAATCCAATGGGTGATCTTGGCAATGTCGCGTGGCCGTTCGTTCCACGGACCCGGGAGGCGTTTGCCCCCCTCCAGAAAATCGTATTGCACCTTGTTAAAGGCCAGCGGTTGGCGCCCGCGCGTCAAGAAGAACATGGCAAAGGCGGTGGATGGAACATTGTCGTGGTTATGCCCAAAAAGGCCCCCGCCAAACGACCCGTCCTTTTCCTGGTGCTTCACCAGCCAGTCGGAACCTTCGGCGTACCAGTCGTGCTTGCCAAAATATTTATAGCCGCCGGCCACCCCGATGCGTTCGATGCCATAGAGCGTGTAGGTCTGGATGTCACCGCGGATTCCGGAAAAAACCTTGTCAAAGTTCTGGCCCAGCCACTGCATGCCTTTATCGATGGCGGGATTGCTGATGTTGCCGCCGGGTTCCAGCCCCTCGCGCGAGTGCACGTAGTCCTGGGTGATAAACAGCGTGGCGACGCCCGCGGCGGTCATGGATGGGGTGACCAGCCCTTCGTCACCGCCCACATGGACCTTATAACTCCAGCCACCGCTGGCATCCTGGTGGCGCTGCCAGACGCGTTCTTCGATCTGCCAGTACTTTTCCGGCACTTCAAAACCAAGTTGCGCACAGGCCCACATGCCCAATACGCCAAACTGGCTCACGCTGTGATCGTATTGATCCGGCTTCCCACCGGGATAGAAGTAAAGGCCCACCGCTTCACCGGCAGTGCGGTATTGCTCCAGATACAGGCCATCGAATTTGGCAATCTTCTTGACTTCCTCGGTGCGCGGCAGCAGTTCGAGCACCTGGTCGCGCTGGCAGAGCGCATAGATGCAGCCATGCATCGGAGATTTCAGCAGCAGCTCAATGGCCGGCTTGAGCCGTTCGTCGTTGTATCTTTCCCCAGCCGCGAGCTGGGCATGGACGGCAATGGCGGTCAGACCGCCCCAGTCGCCCCCATCGAACTCATTGGGATGCACCAGGGGAGACTTCGGCTCGGGCGCCACTTCCCAGTTGCCGGCCTTATTCCTTTTGGAGTAGAGAAAATCCTTCGCTCTATCGATGGCGGTATCGATTTCCTGCGGTGTCGCGGCGTACAGGGTCGTGCCCATCCCGAGCACCGCCACGACGGGTACCACCCAGCGCCGGCCAGCCTTGCTCATGCGTATGCGACCTCCATCAAATCCGCCATAGTGTAACATATTCCAAGGGCCATCGACAGACGCCTCCCCGATAACGCCGCCCCGATGGCTCCGGCCTGCCTATTGCATCGGGTAATTCCTGCCGTGCGCTGCTGTCTGTTTGGCCGGATACACTGCCGGGCAGAGCGCTGCGGATGGACAAGGTGTCGGCAGTGTCCGGAATGTTTGCAGTTCCAATTTCTTTCGCCCGTTCCCGGGCAGGAGGGTAACCATGGTAAGTCCGCAGAATATTCCCACTTCCGTAGCGTCAACGTCGGGCATTCCTGTATTCGATCGCGGTATGGTGCGTGAGGAACTGGTCATTCATGAAGTTCAACCCGGCCTGACCGCCGGGCGTCCGGCGCTGTCGTGGAGCGCCCCGATCGGCGGAACACTGTTGACGGTGGCCCTGCTGATCCTCGCGACGGCCGGCGCCAAGGCGCTGGACATCCCGGCCTTCAACGGTGGAGTCTATGGCTGGGGCGCAGGGATATGGTCCTTCCTGGCCGCGATCGTCGCGTTCACGGCCGGCGGCTGGTTCACCGCCTGCCTGATGCCGCGCACCGACGCCCGTTATACCACGCTCGGGGGCCTGCTCACCTGGGCACTGGTCGTGCCGGTGTCCCTGCTACTGGGCATCCACATGCTCGGCGGTATGATGCCCGCCCATATGATCTGGGCGGATAGCAGCGCGCCGCTGCTCCAGGGAAATGCGCTACCGACGCTACCCACGTGGGACACGCCAGGTGCCCACTGGGGCACGATGCTGGCGCTGGCGGTCGGCTTGCCGTTTGCCATCATCGGCGGCCTGGTGGGCGCCTACCTGAACGTCACCACGCTGCCGGTACCGCCCGAGACGCTCCCCACGCCCCGGCGCCGCACCTGAGGCCCGCGGCCTGCGGCGGTCATAAACAAAAGCCTGCTGGTGCACTACGCACCAGCAGGCCCGGTTGACTACTATCCACCTGGCATGAACCACGCGAGGCGATCCCGCCTTCATCCCGGCGGGGTCGATTCGAGTTCTTCCTGCGTCGGTTCGCGCTTGGCCACCAGTGCCCCGGCGGACCGCGGCTTGACGATCCCTTCACGCACCACAGGCCCCTCCTCGTCCGGGGCCGCAACGGTGGAACTGCCGCGCGGCATGGCAATCACGCCCGTGCGGGCCAGTTCCTTGATGCCGAAGGGGCGCACCAGTTCGATAAACGCGTCGAGTTTCTCCTCTTCGCCGGAAAGTTCAACCATCACGGTGTTGTGGCCCACATCGACCACACGGCCGCGAAAGAGCGAAGCCAGTTCAATAACTTCCGTCCGTTTGCCCGCGGGCGTAGCCACCTTCACCAGCATCAGGTCGCGTTCAACAAAGGGCAGATCCTTGTAATCGCGCACCCGGACCACCGTCACAATCTTGGCCAGTTGTTTGCGCACCTGCTCCAGGATACGGTCGTCGGCATTGACCACGATGGTCATGCGCGAGAGCGACGGGTCTTCCGTACGTCCGACCACCAGCGAGTCGATATTAAAGCCCCGCGCCGAAAACATCCCGGCCACGTGCGACAGCACGCCCGGTTCATTCATCACCAAGGCCGAAATCACGTGTCTCATTAAAAACCTCCGAGGATTCGTTAAAGGGGTTCATGGGGTCCCTGACGTGGCCCGGCAAAACCAAGTCCACCGTACGGCCGCATGAACCCGTTGAATTCAATTAAATAATTTACCATTTAACCATTTACGTACGTTACGCCAACGTGCCCAGGTCCCGCGTCGCATTGGGCACCATCGTGCCGACCACGCCCAGGTCCATCTCGTGGAGAGCCTTGCCGCTGGCCACCATCGGGTAGACGTTCTCGTTGGCCTCGCAGAGGAAATCCACCACGCACGGGCCGTCGTGTTTAATCATCGCTTCGACCGTCTTAAGCACATCTTCCTTGCGCGTGCAGCGCATCCCGCGGATCCCGAACGATTCGGCCAGCGCCGCAAAATCCGGATTGACCATCTCGGTATTCGAGAAGCGCCCGCGGTAGAACATCTGCTGCCACTGGCGCACCATCCCCATGAAATTGTTGTTCAGGATCGCCACCTTCACCGGCAGCTTGTACTGGGCGACCGTCGCCAGTTCCATCGCGGTCATGATGAACGAGGCATCGCCATCAATATCGATGACCAGTTCGCCCGGACGCGCCACCTGGGCCCCGATGGCCGACGGCAGGCCAAAGCCCATGGTACCCAAGCCGCCGCTGGTGATCATGCTGCGCGGCATGCTCCAGCGGATGAACTGCGCCGCCCACATCTGGTGCTGGCCCACGCCGGTGGTAAAGATCGCCTGGCCCTTGGTCACCTGGTTGAGGGCCGCGATAATCGCCTGGGGTTTGGCCAGGGCCACATCATCCTTGAAGGTAAACGGATACTTGCGTTTCCACTCCTTGACCTGCGCGAACCATTCGGTGCGTTCGCGCCGCTCGATGTACTGGAGCATGTCCTGGAGGCACAACCGGGCATCACCGACCACCGGAATATCCACCCGCACATTCTTGCTGATGCTGGCCGGGTCGATATCCACATGGATGATCCGCGCCTTGGGCGCAAAGGCCTTGAGGTTGCCGGTCACGCGATCATCAAACCGTGCCCCGATGGCAATCAGGCAGTCGGATTCCTGCACGGCATAGTTGGCATACGCCGCCCCATGCATGCCCAGCATGTGCAGGCTGCGCGCGTCGTTTTCGTCAAACGCACCCAGGCCCAGCAGTGTGGTGGTGCAGGGAATGTTGCCCTTGTCCGCCAACGCCCGAACTTCCTTCCAGGCGTTGGAGATCAAGGCACCCCCGCCGACATACAGCACGGGCTTTTCGGCGGCATTGATCATCTCCGCCGCCGCCTTGGTCATCTTGCTGTGCCCGGCGTTGCGCGGGCGGTAGCCCGGCAGCCACGGCGTATCGTCCACCGCGTCGGTAATGGGCGTGGTAGTCACATCCACCGGCAAATCCACCAGCACCGGCCCGGGCCGGCCCGTCGTGGCAATAATGAACGCCTCGTTGATCACCCGCGGCAGATCCCGGACGTTCTTGACCAGGTAGGCACGCTTGGTGCAGGGGCGGGCAATCCCGGTCACATCGGCTTCCTGGAACGCATCGTTGCCGATCATATAAGTGCGCACCTGGCCGGAAAAGACGATCATCGGGATCGAATCCATCGCCGCGGTGGCCATGGGCGTAATGGTGTTGGTGGCGCCCGGGCCGCTGGTCACGATCACGATCCCCGGCTTGCCGGTGGCGCGGGCGTAACCGTCGGCCATATGGCCGGCGCCCTGCTCGTGCCGCACCAGCACGAAATTGATCTTGGCATCATAAAGTTGATCGAACGTGGGCAGGATCGCTCCGCCCGGATAGCCGAAGGCATCCGTTACGCCGTGCTCGGCGAGCATCTGAATCAGGATCTGCGCCCCGGTCTTGCCGATGTACCGGGACGTCATCCCGGTGGGATGGCCCAGGACTGGCAGCCCGTTGGCATCCTGGCGCGGCGTACCCGCGCAGGTGCAGCCGCAACCCGAGTCGGCATGTGGAGTAGATGCGGGAATGGCCGTACCGCTGCCGGTACGCGCCCCGGTGGGGGAACTGGTGGTCATATTGTCCTCTACAATCTCGGCTGCAACCGGTGGGTTTATTGGCGTCCGCATATTGCGAATTACACCAACGCCCACACAGGCCGCCGGAATTCTTTACGGAATCAGGCTGAATTGCCCCATGGAGAGGAGCCATTCGTTCCTGTTGTGATCCATAGTCTACTGCATCGACAGGCCCAATGGAAGCCCCGCAGGAACACCCGTCACGAATGCACGTTTTGCGGGACGACATTTCCGCGGGGACGGTCGACGGCCTGTTGCCTAAGCCGAAATATAGTCGAACCGGAAACGTTAAGTAGATATCATGCCCAGATGACCTGAGGCTCCCGCAAGCGGAAGGTTCCTGTCGAAGTCCGCCTGACACTGAGGTGTTGTGTGATGAAGGCGAGAACGATTGCACTTATGGGGTTGATGCTGGCATCGTCCGCCGCGTTGGCGGGCGCCGCCGAGATCGATGCCATGACCAAAGCGCAGGCCCAATGCGCCACGGCCCAGAAGGCGGTTCTGGCGGCCGAAGCGGCCGTCGTACCCGTGAAAAGCGCGATGCAAATTGCCGACGCCGCCTACGCCACCGCGCAAAAAGATGCCGACGCCAAACGCCAGCAGGCCACGGAGGCCAAGCGACTGGCCGGCGAAGAGGGCGTCAAAGAGTTGCAGCAGGCCGTGGCCAACGTGCCCGCGGCCAGCACCGCCTTGGCTGACGCGATCAACGCCAAGCCCGCCTTGGACAAGGCCTTGGCCGACGCCCGGGCTGCGGCGCTGCCCCTCCAACAAGCTTACGAAGCCGCCGCGAAGGCCACCAGGGAGGCGGAGGTTCTGGCAAAGACCGCGGCGGACGCAGCCAACAAACTCGATGGCGACGCCCAACGGGCTACCGCCCAGGCCGCCGCCAAGCGCCGCGCGGCGGACGCCGCCCGCGCCATCCTGACCCGTGCACGCCAAGGCGTGCAAAGTATGCAGGACCAAGTCAACGCCCTGGCGCAGCAGCGGACCGAAGCCCAGATGCAGCAGAAGACGGCCGATGAGGCCATGGCCAGCGCCACCAGGCAGGTCGCGGCGGCGACAACCGCGTACCAGTCCGCCGCACAGGCGGCCGACGCCATGGCCAAAGCGGCCGCGGCGTGCGCCGAGGGCCCCAAGGCGCAGCAAAAGGCGGCGGCCGCCGCCGCGGCCCAGCGCATGGCGGCCGACACCGCCCAGACGTCCCTGACCCAGGCACGGGCCACGCTCCAGAATCTACAGAATCTGGCCGCTGCCGCGGCGCAGAAGTTAACCCGGGCAACAACGCAGAAGACCCCGGCCGATACGGCCCTGGTGAACTTCCAGACCCAGTTAGCCGCCGCCACAACCGCGTGGCAGGCCGCCGAGCAAGCCGCCCAGGCCGCGGCCCAGTTGGCCCAAGAGAAGAATCAGGCGGCCGCACAAGTCGCCGCCCAGCGCCGGGTGGCGGCGGAGGCCGTGGCCGCCCTGGCGCAAGCCCGCCAAAACGAGCAACAAGCACAGGAGCAAGCCCTGACTGCCGCGCCGAGCCAGAAGCAGGCTGCCACCGCGGCTCTGGCAATCGCCCGGAAGCAGGTGGCCAGCGCCAAGGCCGCCAACCAGGCCGCACAGGATGCCGGCAAGGATATCCTCCAACGCGATGCGGCCAGCCAGCAGGCCCGCACCGCGGCCCGGGAACAACGCCAAGCGGCAGTCGCGGCCCGGGCCGCCCTGGTCCCGGCGCAGCAGAAACTTGAATATGCGGCGCAGCAGGCGAGCGCCGCCGGGCAGAAAGTGCTGCAAGCCGAAGCCCGAAAAAAAGCGGCCGAAGAAAACCTGGCCAGCCTCACCAAGCGGATCGCCGCCGCCAAGCAGAGCTACGTGACCGACGAGCAAGCGGCCAAGGCCGCCGAAGCCGTCGCGGCGCCGTTGAAGGCTCAAGCCGACAAAACCCGGGCGGCGTATGCGGCGGCCGTCCAGAGCCTCGACGAGCAGCGTGCCTTGGCCGAGCAGGCCAAGGCGGCGATCTACCGGCTGGGCGCCGGCATGCAGGTGGCAAAAATCATGGAGTCTGGCACGGTACCAGTGCCGGCCAACCGGATCGATGAAATCGTGTTTGCCAAGCTCAAAACGCTGGGCATCAAGCCGATCCTCTGCTCCGATGCGGTGTTTGTCCGGCGGGCCTATCTGGACCTGACCGGGACCCTGCCGTCGGCCCCGGAGGCCAAAGCGTTCATTGCCAGTTCCGACCAGAACAAACGCGGGGCCTTGATCGATCGGCTGCTGGTGCAGCCGAACCATGTGCATTACTGGGCCATGAAATGGAGCGACATCCTCCGAATCAAGGCGGAGTTTCCCGTCAAGCTCTGGCCCAACGCGGCGCAGGCCTATCACCGCTGGGTGTGGGAAGCGCTCGCCCGGAACAAGCCCTACGACCAGTTCGCCCGGGAGCTGCTCACGTCCAGCGGCAGCAATTTCCGTGTAGGCCCGGTCAACTTCTACCGCGCCATCCAGGACAAGACCCCGGAGGGCATCGCGGCGGTCGTGGGCCTGACGTTTATGGGCACGCGCGTCCAGTTATGGCCGGAAAGCCGGCGGGCGGGCATGGCGGCGTTCTTCACGCAGGTTGGCTACAAGCCCACCAGCGAGTGGAAAGAAGAAGTTGTCTTCTGGGATCCCCTCCACATCAGCGCCGTGCCCGGCAACAGCGCGCCGGGCGTCGATTCGATCGCCAAAGCGGTGACGACCACCAACCAGATTCCCCAGGCGCTGGCCCAACCGCTGCCGGAAAACGGGCCGCTGGCGGCCGTGTTCCCGGATGGCACCAAGGTCACGATTCCGCCGGACCGCGATCCCCGGGAGGTGTTTGCCGACTGGCTGATTCGGCCGGAGAATCCCTGGTTTACCAAGGCCGTCGTCAACCGTACCTGGGCGTGGGTGATGGGACGCGGCATTATCCAGGAGCCCGACGATATCCGGGACGACAACCCGCCGGGCAATCCCGAACTGTTGGCCTACCTCCAGAAGGAACTGGTATCCAGCGGCTACGATCTTCGGCATCTACAGCGGCTGATCTTCAGCTCCACCACGTACCAGTTCTCTTCGCTGCCGCGCTTCCCCGCACCCGAAGCCCGCGCCAACTTCGCCAGCTACCAGTTGCGGCGCGTGGAGGCCGAGGTGTTGATCGATGCCCTCAACAACATTACCGGCAGTTCCGACCTTTACACCAGCGCCGTGCCGGAGCCCTTTACGTATATTCCCGGCGACATGCCGGCGGTGGGGTTGGCCGACGGCAGCATCACCAGTTCCTTCCTGACCTTGTTCGGACGGTCCGCGCGGGCGACCGGCGTGGAAGGCGAGCGCGTCAACGAACTGGCTTCGTCTCAGTGGCTGCAACTGCTTAATTCGGCCACGCTCCAGAGCAAGCTCCAGAATGGCCCAAAACTCGCGGCCCTGCTTTCCGCCGGCCGCTCACCGCAGGAAATCACCGAGAATCTTTACCTGACGATCCTTTCGCGTTTTCCCACGGAGACCGACGTGAAGGCCGCCGCGGAATACGCCCGCACCGGCGTGACCAAAGGGCACGACGCGTGGATCGACCTGGCCTGGGCACTGATCAATAGTCCCGAGTTTCTTCTGCGGCACTGATGGCTGCCGGCGCGGTGCGCTATAACGCGTCCGCGTGCGTTAGTCTCAAGAGCAAAGTGGAAATCAAAGGAGAACCAAACCATGAACACCAACCAACCACAGGACAGCCACGAACAACTGTCCCGGCGCGAGGCTATGCGCCGCAGCGTTTTGGGCGCAGCAGGTATGATCGCCGCCGGCAGCCTGAGTTCCCGCGCCTGGGCGGCCGAGAAGGCGGCCCCGCCGAAAACCGCTGAAGAGAAAGCCGCACTGGAAAAAGCCGCCCGGGAGAATATGGCCCAGGAGAAAGCCCTCCGCGACGCGGCGGCCAAAGCCAAGGCCCTGGCCAAAAAAGTCAAGGCCAAATCAGTCATTCAGATTTTCTTGTGGGGCGGCATGTCGCACAACGACACCTGGGACCCCAAGCCCGGTTCGGGCTACGACTACATGGGGGAGTTCGATAAAGTCATTCCCACCAATGTCGATGGCATCCAACTCGGCGCGCTGTTCCCCTACCTGGCCAAGCAGGCCGACAAGTATGCCTTGATCCGCGGCATGACCCACGGCAATAACGGCCACGAGACCGCGGCCTACCTGATGCAAACCGGCCACCTGCCCGGCGGGCGCCTGGCCTATCCCAGCATGGGCGCCATCTTCACCTTCTTCAAGAAAGAGCAGTACAAAGGACTGCTGCCGCCGTACGTTGTGATGCTGGAGGCCGCCGGACGTTTTTCCGAGGAGGGCTTCCTGGGTCCCGCGTACAAACCGTTCGCCACCGGCGGCGATCCCAACGCGCTGCGTTTCGAGGTGCAGGGTATCGTCAACCGGGGTATCAATGACGAGCGCCAAAGGGCCCGCCGGGATCTGGACGACAAGACCAATCTCCTGGGCTTTGGCCTGGCAGACGCCCCGGAGATCGCGGCCGCCGAAACGGCCCGGCAGAAAGCCTACGGGTTGATCCTGGGCAGTGGAAAGGAAGTCTTCAATCTGGACAACGAACCGGCGGCCCTCCGGGAACGTTACGGGCGCCACACCTTCGGGCAGGAATGCCTGGCGGCGCGGCGGATGGTCGAGGCGGGCGTGCCCTACATCACGATCAGCTTTCCCGGTGGCTGGGACACGCACTCCAACCACTTTGCGACGATGCGGCGGCAGTGCCCCATGCTCGACCAGGGGCTGGCCACGCTGCTGGCGGATCTGAGCGAGCGGGGCTTGCTCGATAGCACCTTGGTCTGGTGCACCGGCGAGTTCGGCCGCACTCCGAAGATCTCCTGGGAGCCGCCGTGGAACGGGGGACGTAATCACTTTGGCGACGTCTTTACCGTGCTGGTGGCCGGCGGCGGATTCAAGGGCGGGCGCGTGGTCGGCGCGTCGGATGAAAAAGGTGAAAGAGTCAAGGAAAGGCCGGTCTATCCGGCGGACCTGCTGGGCAGCATGTACCTGCTGGCAGGCATCGACGCGAGCGCCAAGCTGCCCCATCCCTGGGGGCTCGATGCGCACGTGTTGGACACCGAAAACGAAGGCATGAAGTCCGCCGGGCTTCTCGAAGAGATCATGTAACCCGCGGGCCTGAGCTTATGTAACCAGCGGGACGGAGATCATTTCCTGCTTTGTCGGCTCGCGCCCCAAAGGGGCGGTATATGAAAGCCCAGGGCAAGCGCAGCGCCGCCCTGGGTGTGGTACCACGTAAACCACCGAGCCCTGAAGGGGCGAAATTGGGAAGTTCTTTCGGGCCTGTGGAAATGGAGAGTTTCATGCGCAAACTCATTCGGCTGATGATCTGGAGCCTGGTCATCCTGCTTGCCGCGGCATCTTCCGCCCGGGCGCAGAGCCAATATATTGGTTATGTCTACCCCGCCGGCGGTCAGCAGGGGACGACCTTCCCGATCCGATTGGGCGGGCAGGCGCTCGCGCATGCCAGCGGTGTGGTGGTCAGCGGGGAAGGGGTGTCCGGGCGGCTGGTCGATTACTACCGGGTCATGAACAATCAGGAAATCGCGTTTCTCAACCAGCAACTCAACGAATTGAAGAAGGGCGCCGTACTCAGCGACGATCTGGTCGCCCGGATGGCCTGGTTCGAGTTTCCCGCGGCGATCGGCCCCATGCCTGCCGCCGGCGAAGGCGAAATGGTGGTTTGTCCCGTATGCGGCCAACTGAATAAGGCGGGCGATCGCGTTTGCCGCAACTGCGGTGCGGTGCTGCCGCAACCCCAAAATACGCCCCCGGGCAAAACTGCGGCGCCGAAGCCCCCGGTACTTTCGGAGAAGGATTTGGCCCGGGAGAGGATGATAGAACGGATCCAAATGCGCTTCGCCCAGGACGAGCGCAACCCGGCCGTGCGTTCGCAGACCGAGCTGGTCTTTGCCGAAATCACCGTGGCGCCAAACGCCAAACCGGGCCGGCGGGAGATCCGCGTGCTCACCCGGCGGGGCCTGTCCAACCCGCTGCCTTTTTACGTGGGGCAGGTGCCCGAGGTCGCCCGCAAACCGATGAAGACCTGCCAGCTCCCGGTGCTCGGCAAAGAGTACCTGGCCCTGCGCAAAAGGCCGCCGGAAGAAGAGGAGTTGCGCATCACCGTGCCCTGCACGACCAATGGGCAGATCGCCCCGGGCGAGGTTAACCGGTATCGTTTTGCAGCCCACAAAGGCGAGCACCTGGTCATCCAGGCCCTGGCGCGGGAGTTGGGGCCCTACGTCGCCGATGCCGTGCCCGGCTGGTTCCAGGCCGCGCTGCGCCTCTGCGACGCCGACGGCCATGAACTGGCGTACAACGACGATTTCCGTTCCAACCCCGACCCGCTGATCTACTTCACGGTCCCCGCCGATGGGGAGTACGTGCTGACCATCCACGAGGCGCTGTTTCGCGGCCGGGAGAGCTTTGTCTATCGCATTACCATCGGCGCGGTGCCCTTCATCACCAGCATCTTCCCCCTGGGCGGGCGCGTCGGTGCGCCGGTCAAGATCGAGATGGCCGGCTGGAATCTGACGCCGGCCACCTTGGCCCCACCCTCGCCGGAGGCGGGACCGGGCGTCCATCTGCTGGCGGCCACCGCGGGTAAATTCGTTTCCAACGCGGTTCCATTCGCCTTGGACACGCTGCCGGAGTGCTTCAAGGATCCCGGCAACGATCCGCAGCACCCGCAGAAAGTGACGCTGCCGATCATCATCAACGGGCGCGTGGAGCGTCCGGGCGGCTGGGACGTTTTCGCGGTGGAAGGAAAAGCCGGTGCCACACTCGTCGCCGAAGTTTGCGCGCGGCGCCTGGGCTCCCCGCTCGATTCGTTCCTCAAGGTCACCAGCGCCGATGGCCGGATCATCGCCTTCAATGACGATCATTTCGACGCCGCCTCGGGGCTCAATACCGATCACGCCGATTCGTACCTGATGGTGACACTGCCGGCCGATGGAAAATACTTTGTGCACCTGGGCGATACGCGGCGCCAGGCCGGCAAGGAGTTTGCCTACCGGCTGCGCCTGAGCCCGCCGCAGCCCGATTTCGCGCTGCGGGTACTCCCGTCCCGCATCGCGCTCTCCAGCAAGGCGTCCGCGTCGGTGACCGTCTACGCCATCCGCAAGGACGGCTTCGATGGGCCGATCAACCTGAACTTCAAAAACCTGCCCGCGGGGTTCCAATCGCCAGGCGCCACCCTGGCGGCCAAGCAGGAGGTCGTGGGCTTAACCCTCAAGACCAGCCTGACGGCACTCGAACAGCCGGTGAACCTGACCATTGTGGGCACGGCCAAAGCCGGGGACCGGGAAATTATCCATGACGCCGTGCCGGCGGAAGACAAAATGCAGGCCTTCCTCTGGCGGCATTTGCTGGCGGCCGATACCCTGCCGGTCGTAGTCTTCGATCCCGCCTACCAATCTCCCACCGAGCGCCTGCGCCCGGCAATCCGTGACGAGGATAGGCCCAAGGGAGTGCAGCCCACGCTGACCCGGGCGTCCGTCGAGACTTATGTCCGGGAGATCGAAGGCCTCTATCAGGAATGGTTCCTGACCGACGAATTCGTCAACCGCGAGATCGCGACCACCGAAGCCCGGTTGATCAAATAATCGCCCCGGGGCAAGGCGTCGACGTGCCCCGCCCTGACCATACGCCATAGGTGGCATCGCCCAAGGCCGATGATATAATGCCAACTCAGGTGTAATCCGCTCCCGCGGGCGTAGCTCAATGGCAGAAATTGATATTGCCTCATTTATTAGCCAATAATGCCATTTTGGCTAAATGTCTGGCCAAAACTACTATTCGTATTATGTTCGGAAACTGCCCTAAGTCCTTTGTTTGTGTTGCGGCACTCTACCCCGTCCCATTTTGGCCCGTTTCCGTGTCAAGAAACGTGGTGGTTTTGGCCACGGTTTTGGCCACCAACTGAGCGCACGCCCTCTCGGCACCAATATTGACGGCCGCGTGGCGGGCTTGAGGCGTAGCTCAGCTTAGGCGGCAAGGGGGCTCAGCGCGCAGTGCTTCCATGGTCAGACAGCCCATTCGGGCTCGAAATCATCAATTTCATCAGCGGAACCATCGAATTCTACTTCCTCCCACCCCTCACTGAAGACATCATCAATGTCGAGGGGAAGCATACCGTCTTTATACATGGTGAAGAAGAAGCCAGATGTTGGCCCCCGCACGATATCTTGGCGGGGAGCCATAGCGCCATGTTCAGTCCGTTCGGGCCGCATGGTCATCTGGCGTGCGATCTCCCCAGCCGAGAAGGCCCACTGGTACCATTCAATCATCGTGACTTCCCAAACCCGGCAGCGATGATGCTGAGGCATGGGGTACATCACGGGCCGTACGTGGTCCAAGGCCACCAGAATGCCAATAGCTTCGCGGATCGTAGAGCCGACGCGGGCTTTCGGACCGGCCAGCCCAAAGTACTTCCAGAACCCGGCAATGGCCGACGTGGGGCACTGGCCAGCGCTCAGGACAATGTTCTTCACTAAGGTGCATTCTGCCAAGGCCAACATCTCGACCGTGAGTAACGGCTGTTTCTTCTGCCGGAGCCGTGCATTCGCCTGCTCCACCATCGTACCCGCCCCCTGCCCCACAAGGCGCCGCTGTACCGCGTCGAGGTCATCGTTGTCGAACCACGCGTCAGCATCGGAGGTAGCAGAGGGGGTGTGCTTCCCAGCCTTTTTCTGATTCGTTGTCCGAAGCATGAAATTCATCGCTCCCTGGAACCGCTTGACGCGGTAGGTATTGCGATCCCCCGTGCCGAGGCCATTCTCGTCGTAGAGGACCAAGGCCAGTTCCAGAGCTTCAGCCCGCCGCTCCCGCCGTTGCTCTATGGTGCGGAGGCCGAGGAGCTGGAACGTCCGGCTGATGCATGCCCTGGCATTCGCCAGTTTCTCACCGCGATCCACAATATGACGGGTGACCTTTCCACGCCGGGCTGGTCCGATTAGTGGCTTGGTGGAGGTGGGGGTCGAAGGGGTCGGAGTCTCATCCTCATCCTCGGCGAGCAGCGCTTTGCACCGAGCTTTCTCTTCATCGGCGAGCTTCTTCTCCCCATCCGCTGCTGGGGCGCCCAGTTTGATGATCCGTTCGATCATGCAAAGTGTAATGATCGCGTTCTTCAATTTCTCGATGTCCTGCATGTTGTTGACCGTGGGGCACCGTACCGGCGTTATCATCGTTCCGATGACCCGTTTCGGGGCGAACGGGATACCGTGGATGTCGTGTGTCCGGCCGTTGTCGTCTGGTGTATGGTCGGCGATGATGTAACCACCAAACACTTCTATGCGAGCCTTCCCGTTTGTTTTCGATCGGGCGAACCCCTGTTCCAAATAGAGGCCCTGCAGGCCATCGTGGAGCTGTTGCACCTTCCGGTTCAATTCCTTTCTGTTGGTGGTGGGCGTTCCTTCATCCCCCCTTGGTATTGGTAACCAGAGGTAGAGCGACCGGCCGTCCGGGCTATCGCATCCATACAAAGGTCCACCCTCGAAGAGCGCCCGCACCCACTCTTCGATCTGCGGGGCGTCCTTTTCATGATCATGGCAGTCAATGTCAATGCGAACTAGCATTCTGTCGGACCATCGCGAGCGAATGTACAGCGTTTTCAGCCCCGACAGATGTTCCTGGATATTGCGGAAAGTTAGTTCTGGGATTTCGCAGGCTCCGACAATGCCCTCATATTCCGGGTTAAGCTGGCGGATTTGCCGCGTGTAGGTGAATGCGAAGTGCCGATTCAGCTCGTCACGTCCCCGTTGCACGACACCTGGGTACTTGCCTTTGACGCCGTAGGCGATGGTGTCGGTGTGCGGGCGCAGAACCTTCCACAGCGCCTTGGCAAGCTTTTCATGCTCAGTTGGCAAAAGGCGGGCCCGGCCGGTAGCAGCGACCGGGCCCCAAGGATGCAACGGGCGAGGGCCCGTCGGTGAAATAGATATGGGTTGTTCCGCCTTCACCTTGCATCCTTGTCTGCCCCTGCTACGGGGTCTCTACTTGACTGTAAGCATCTCGAGCAGGCAATTAACCATTGCCCTCAGGAATTTGCTGGGAGCCGCCTGATGCTGTAATGCCCAATGGTATGACGCCGTGATGACCACATTCGCTATCAGTAGCACCAGAATCCCTGCAAAGATCGGCCAGGGCACCGACAAACCAACCAAGGCTTATGCTCATGTCAGTCATCATAAAAGGGCGGTCCTCAGCAACACGTGACCAGATCGGACAGACACCCATCACAATTCTGCGAATAAGTTGTTTAGAGGGTTGCGACAGGTGCCACTCTGGCCACCAGTTCTGGCTTGTGGTCGAGGTCTAGGCGGGTGGCTTCTCAGGTAGTTCCGCCGCATCCCTGACGGTGTTGGGGTTGGTGTGCGGACTAGAGGTTGTGGACCGTCTGATCGCGTACGGCGCTGGGGCCACACCTACCTGAACCTGTGGTTACGCTGGCGACCCCCTGTTCTTCTGTCCGAAGGATCCGACGGAATTGGACGCCATCACCAGGGGGATGTGGGGTATTGGTTTGAGAAGCCACCAGTCCTTAACCGAGTCGCGCCGTCACATGTAAGCGCCTTTACTGCCAAGCATTACGGATGATCGGAGGGCATATTGCGGTCGGGTAATGCAATGATACAGACCAAGTCCCCGCACGCAATCAGGAACTGAATCGAAAAACAGACAACTTCGCAATGTCAAAGGGCGGATTTGGGGGCTGAATATTTGCGCTTGCGCAACGTGCCTGCGGCACCATCATGGAGAGTGGAATTTCAACCCAGCGCGATGCTGGTTGTGGTCAAAACGGCAGTGTGTCCCCCAGTAGTTCGTCCTCTGCCAAATTCGAGAAGAAGATCTCGGCCGCGGCTTTGATTTGCTGTGGAATGGTCGCATCGAGACGGTCGATGGCCGACTGGAGGGCCGGTTTGGGGCGCTTCCATGCCCGGGTCGGCAACCAGGCAAAGGAGTAATAGCCATTTCCTTCTGGGTTCAGGGCGAAGCTGAGCGTCATCCAGAGTGCATCCGATGTGCTATTCAGGGTCTCGCGCTGAAGATTGGGACCGCCCATCAGGTGAACAAGGTTCCAAGCCTTCTTGTCATTGAGGACAACGATGGCCAAAAAGCCTGGCCCTGTTGGAACACGGGATCGGTAGTGGGTGGGCCCAGAAAACCACAACTCCCCCAACTGAATTTGATCTATCAGCGTATCGAGCATGTTTGCACCTTAACCCCGGACGGACACGGCGGTCATTCGGATAGTATACCGACCATTTTCCAAACATAAAGGGTTCGGCAATATGCAATCGTGGGAAGATCTCAGGGATCTCCCGGAGAAGTGATGGGCGGTGGTCTTTTGGCAAAAGGTCCGTGTTGTCCGAACTGTGGGTTGAACGCCCACCGGCAGCCAAATACCAGAACCCCACCCTTCGATTGGCGTTTAGTGCGACCGTCGCCTCTATATTGGTCACCAGACCGCCCCAGGGCCCTGCAGTTTGGCGTCCTTCCGTACCTCCAGCATTCCAGCCAGCCCAAGGATGCCATCGGCGAGCTATTGATGGCCATGGTGGTGATAGTAGGACCATCGGTCCCAGCCATGGTCGACATGGGTCGGGTCTGACGCCTCTGACGGAACAACCTGATGCTTCCACATTAATTACCCCGCGCTTTGGTGGCACCCCAGCGGGCTCCGCTGTAAAATTCGGCCATCCTAGCGCACCATGTCGACGTGCCGGATTGGCCTGTGGCACAGGCCGGATCCGGGCATGTCATCTGCGCCGGGCGCGGGTCATACGTGTCGGCATGACGGTCGGCAGGTGAAGGAGCACAGCATGGAAATCAGCGGCCTGAAACAAAATGTAATCGTGCGCGGCACCCTGTTCCCGGAACCGGTCAAGGTGCTGATCGTCGAACCCATGGGCGATGCCGTTAAGCTCATCGGCGAGGGCGTCAAATCCGGGCAGGTCCACAAGTTTGTCCTGACCCGCGAACAGATCAGTTCCCTGTCTGCCAACCCGGAAACCGAGCCCTTTGACGGCGACCCACTGAATTTCCGGCTGGGCGTCGAGGCACTCCGCCTTGGCCTGGCCTATGAATACGACCCCTACTTCGCACTGTCCATCGCGCGGGTCGATCCCCTGCCCCACCAGCTTGAAGCGGTTTACGACTACTTCATCAAGCTGCCCCGCATCCGCTTCCTGCTGGCCGACGACCCCGGTGCCGGGAAGACGATCATGGCGGGCCTGCTGCTCAAGGAACTCAAGATCCGCGGCTTGGTCAAGCGCACCCTCATCGTCACCCCCGCCAACCTGACCTTCCAGTGGCAGCGGGAAATGAAGGATAAGTTCCGCGAAAACTTCGAGGTGGTGCGTGGCGACGTGCTCCGCGCCAACTATGGATCAAACCCCTGGCAGGACAAGAACCAGGTCGTCACGTCCGTGTCCTGGGTGTCCCGCATCGACGAGGCCAAGGAAAGCCTCCTGCGCAGCCACTGGGATCTGATCATCGTGGATGAAGCCCACAAAATGTCCGCCGCCAGCAGTGACCGGAAGACCTTGGCCTACCAGCTCGGCGAATCCCTTTCGTCCATGACCGACCACTACCTGCTCATGACCGCGACGCCCCACAAGGGCGACCCGGAGCATTTCTGCCTGTTCCTGGAACTCCTGGACCGCGACGTGTACGGCGATGTCAAAAGCCTGGAAGAGGCCATGCGGCGCAACAGCGCGCCGTTCTACTTGCGCCGCACCAAGGAAGCCCTGGTCACCTTCCCCGATCCGGACACCGGCAAGGTCAAGCGGCTGTTCACCAACCGCACCGTCAAAACCATCGAATTCCAAATCGACAATGAGGAACTGGAATTTTACGATGCCTTGACCCGGTACGTGGAAGACCAGTCGATCAAGGCCTCCGCCACCGATTCGGCCACCGGGCGGGCGTTGACCTTCACCATGGCCATGTTGCAACGCCGCTTTGCCTCCAGCGTGTATGCCGTCCGCCGGTCGCTCGAACGCATGCGCGACAAGCGCCAGCACATCCTTCAAGACCCCGAGAAGTACCGCGCTGACCAGATCACCAATCGCCTGCCCGACGACTTTGATGACCTGCCCGAAGACGAGCAGAACGAAATCACGGCGGCGCTGGAAGATGCCGTGGCCTCAGTGGACCCGGCCGCCCTCCAGGAAGAAATCCTGCAACTGGGCCGCTTGATCGACCTGGCCCGCAGCCTGGAACACCGCGAGGTCGAATCCAAGCTCCAGCGTCTGCGGGAAGTGATCACCGCCCAAGGCGTGTTCCAAGACCCCAAGATGAAGCTCCTGATCTTCACCGAGCACAAGGACACCTTGGATTTCCTGGCCGGCGACGGCCAGGCCGGGCGCCCCCTGGGCAAACTGATTCAATGGGGTCTGGACATTACCCAAATCCACGGCGGCATGAAGATCGGCGACCGCGATACGCCCGGCTCACGCATCTACGCCGAGCGTGAATTCAAAGAAACCGCACAGGTGCTGGTGGCCACCGAGGCCGCCGGTGAGGGCATTAATCTGCAATTCTGCTGGTTCATGATCAATTACGACATCCCGTGGAACCCCACGCGCCTCGAACAGCGCATGGGCCGCATCCACCGCTACGGCCAGGAGAAAGACTGCCTGATCCTCAACTTTGTATCCACCAACACGCGCGAGGGGCGTGTGCTGCACAAGCTCTTCGAGCGCCTGGAGCAGATCGAGACCGACCTGGACCCCAACCACACCGGCAAGGTCTTCAACGTGCTGGGCGACGTGTTCCCGTCCAACGGCCTGGAAAAGATGATCCGCGAGATGTACGCCCGCAGCCTGACCGAGACTGCCATCATGGACCGGATCATCGAGGAAGTGGACACCCAGCGGTTCCGGCGCATCACCGATTCCACCCTGGAAGGCCTGGCCCGGCGTGAGTTGAACCTTTCCGCCATCGTCGGCAAGTCCGCCGAAGCCAAGGAACGGAGGCTGGTGCCGGAGGTTATCGAAGATTTCTTCCGCCACGCCGCCCCCATTGTCGGCGTCGAAGCCAAAGCCACGCGCCCGGACAGCCACCTGTACCGTGTCGGCCGGGTGCCCCGGTCGCTCTGGCCCATCGGCGAGCGCCTGGAACCCCGCTTTGGAAAACTGGGCAAAGAATATAAGCAGGTCGTGTTCGACAAAACCCTGCTCCTCAAAGACCCCACTGCCGAATGGGTAACCCCCGGCCATCCGCTCTTTGAGTCCGTGCGCGAATGCCTGACCGACCACGTCAACGGCGATCTGGCCCGTGGCACGGTCTTCTATGACCTGCACCACCCGGCCCCGTACCGGCTCGACGTTTTCTCCGCCGCGATCCGCGATGGCCGCGGCAACCAGCTCCACCGGCGGCTCTTTGTCGTCCAGTCAGATGCCCACGGCGCCATCACCATCCGCCAGCCCACCATCTTCCTGGACCTGGCGCTGGCCCCCCGCGGTACCCCAGTGCCAGCCAGCGATGGGCTGCCGTCCCGCGGCAACCTGGAAGCCGTCCTAGTGGACCAATCCCTCAACGGTTTCCTGCAAGAAGTAGCCGCCCAGCGCGTGCGCGAAACCAAAACCATCCGCGAACACGTCAAAATCAGCCTTAATGAACTAATCCACCGCCAGAATATGACTCTGGCCCGCATGGTTGAGCAGCAGCAGAAGGGCGACAACTCGCCACAACTCGCAGGTAATATTGCCCAGGCCTCCGAGCGCATTGATGAATTGAATAACCGGATGGATGATCGGCTACAGAAGCTGGACCAGGAACACCAGTGTGCCATCAGCGACATTGAATTTGTCGGCTGTGCTTGGGTGTTGCCGCACCCGGAGCGCACGTCCCCCGCCATCGCCCCCATGGTGCGCGACGACGAAATTGAACGCATCGCCGTGGATGCGGTTATCGCCCATGAGCGAGCGGAAGGCCGCGTGGTGGAAAGCGTCGAATCCGAGAACCGCGGCTTCGATCTGCGCTCCCGCAAACTGCACCCCGAAGACCCCATGACCGCCATTGAAGTCCGTTTCATCGAAGTCAAAGGCCGCGCGGGCGTCGGCGAGGTGGCGGTGACCCAGAACGAATACGACACTGCCAAGCGGCTTAGAGGCGACTACTGGCTCTACGTGGTTTACAACTGTGGCAGCAAGCCCGAGGTGCATGTAATCCGTGACCCGGCCACTCTCACCTGGCAGGCAGTGATGGCTGTCGAGCACTACCGCGTTCCGGCTCAGGCGATACTGCGCCAGAGCGATGCATCGTACCATGATGTTACTTCGCCTTGACTCTTAGTGGAGGCTTTCAATGAACAATGAGGAAGTCCATCTGGCACGAGAGAAGGCTCTTGCAGCACTTGATCCTCGTTCCTATACAACATTTGATGCCGCTCGCCAGATGGCCTGGGAGTTTGAGAAGATTCTGAACAGCCTTGGGATCACAATCCCGCACAAGTCCAACTCAATGCTGGCAGAGACAATATTGGAGTTGGGAGAAATGGAAGAACAACGTCTCGGACGACAGAAGATTAATCCCACTCGCGACATCCGACCATCGCAGCGAAGGATCGTAGGTTTGATCGACATAATGTCCCGCACGATTAAGGCGTACCAACAAGGGCGCATTGAACAGTTCAAAGCACATTTGGCTCTCTTGCCGGATTGTGAATTCGCGCAGAATATCGAATTTCGAGGCGGATGGGGTCAGGCTGTCGCTGAAGACAAAACCAACAAAGTATTTGAGTTGCTCCTCGGATTAGCGTGTGGCCAAGTCGGTAGTGATCTTATAATGGATCCGCCAAACGTGGTCGCAAGCAAGAATCCCGACATCCTGGTGACAATTGGGGGGCGGCGATGGGGATTTCCGTGCAAAGTGGTGTATGGAGCCAACCCTCGCAGCTTCCTAGACAATGTGATCAAGGGGGTTGACCAAATTGAGAAGTCGCCCGCAGACACGGGAATTGTGGTCGTTAACTTGAAGAATGCGATCCAACACGACGACTTCTGGCCGGTGCTCCGTTACGAGAAGGACGAGCCTATTTTTGGCGTGCACCCGAATGAGGATGTTGCGTTTGATCGACTGAAGGCCTTCGCTGAGGATTGGCATGCGAAGCTTGTTGATGCAACTACCACGAACGAGATTGATGTTGCAGTTCGCGGGAAGAAGAGCAACACGGTCAAAGGTGTCTTGCTGTTCCTTCAGACTACTGTTGGCGTGACGAAGGAGGGGCTGCCGGTGCCGACAAATCTGGGGATTCTCAGTCTCATGCGATTTGGACAAGTAAGCAATGCGGATATGCAAGTGTTCGAGCAACTTAATGCCGCTCTTCGTTTTCAGTAGAAGCCCTTAAAGAGAAAGCGATGTCATACCCAAAACGTCTTATTGAAGTCGATTTACCCATCAAGCGTATCTCTGCGCACGCGCGGCGGGAGAAGTCCATCCGGCATGGGCACATCTCGACACTGCATATGTGGTGGGCGCGGCGGCCGTTGGCAGCGTGCCGGGCGGTACTCTGCGCTTCACTGTGGCCTGACCCTGCCGACCCGCTGTGTCCACAAGCATTCCGCGCGGCGGCAGCGCGGGAAATTAGGGCATTCTGCCAGATGGTTTATAAGGGCACCGACCTAACCGCTCTATGCGATAACGATGCGTGGAAACGCTACGGCGCCTTGGCCAAACGCAAAGAACCCCTCGACCTCAAGACGTTGCCGGCGTCCCTGGTGGCTACGGGCAACGGCCAAGCGAAGGACTCAACCGATCTGGGGCTACTACGTGATCTGCTGCTCGACTTCATCGCCGATTTCGCCGCGTGGGAATCGTCCACCAATGAAGCCTTTGTGACCACCGCACGCAACCTGACCCAGGCGGCCCACGAGGCCCTCGGTGGCGCTCCCGGTACGCGGCCACTGATAGTCGATCCCTTCGCGGGAGGGGGATCGATACCTTTGGAGGCAATTCGGATTGGGGCAGACGCCTTTGGCAGCGACCTAAACCCTGTTGCCGTACTGCTGAACAAGGTCGTGTTGGAGTACATACCCAGATACGGTCAACAACTTGCCCAAGAAATCCGCAAATGGGGCCAATGGGTTAAGGCTCAAGCGGAAAAGGAACTCGGACAATATTATCCAGTAGAAAGTAGCGGAAATACGCCCGTCGCGTATCTATGGGCGAGGGCAATTCAGTGCGAGGGGCCCGGCTGTGGCGCCGAGGTACCACTGATCCGATCGTTGTGGCTCGCAAAGAAAGGGCGAGAATCGGTAGCCCTGAAGTTTGTCCCGAGGCCACGAGCGAAGCGGGTTGATTGCGAAATAGTCACTCATGCCAAGGCGGCAACGGTGGGTGATGGAACTGTCAAACGTGGTTCGGCCACTTGCCCCTGTTGCGGCTATACCACGCCCGCGGCAAGTGTGCGACAGCAACTTATCCAAGCCGAAGGTGGTGCTGATACCAGCAAACTGTTGACGGTCGTATTTCGCTCAGCAGATGCGAAGACGTATCGTCAGCCTACGGAGCGGGAGCTACTTGTAGTCAAGCGGATGACAGACGGGCTCAAACGAGCCGCCGTCATTCCACCTATACCACTACCCTTGATGAGTGGCGTCTTCAATGTTCCACTTTACGGAATAACTCGATGGGATTTACTGTTTTCCGCACGACAGTTGGTCACAGCAAACGTCCTCGTCCGCCATCTCGGTCGGGTTGAACAAGAACTAAGAAATAGTGGCGATCCTGGACTCTCATTGGCCACTGAGGTGCTTTTGCACCTTGCTTTTGGAAAATATCTGGACTTTCGGAGCACACTGTGTACTTGGATCACGGTGGGGGAGAAGATCGGGCACACCTTTGGTCGCCAAGCGCTCGGAATGATTTTCGATTGGGCGGAAGGCGTGCCATTTGGAGACATTAGTGGCAGTTGGGAACGTTCCATCGAGTACATCGCGGAATTTGTTGAAATGGAGGCCAAAGCCAGATCCAAGCCGGGCGTAGCGGAACAGGTAACCGCGCAACGTCACACACTCCCTGATGATTGTGCCCAGGCGTTCATCACTGATCCCCCTTATTACAATGCCGTGCCCTACGCCGATCTGTCTGATTTCTTTTATCCATGGCTTAAACGTAGTTTGGGCCCTCGGTTTCCATCGTTGTTCATTAAACAAGTCGCGCCGAAAGATGATGAGATCTGCGAAATGAACGGATGGGACCCCGTTAGGTATGCCCGCAAGGACGCCAAGTTCTACGAAGACGGGATGCGCTCAGCCTTTGTTGAGGCAAACAGATATTGCATACCCACTGGCATCGGGGTAGTCGTCTTCGCTCACAAAACAACCGCAGGGTGGGAGAGCCTCTTATCTGCGCTCGTAGACTCGGGACTGATGATAACAGCGTCATGGCCGATCGATACGGAACGAAGCGGCCGTCTTCGCGCGATGGGCTCAGCGGCTTTAGCGTCATCCGTTCACCTTGTCTGTCGCCCTCGTGAAATCGCTGCCGGGCCCGTGAATACTAATTCCGTGGGCGACTGGCGAGAAGTGCTACAGGAACTACCCAAGCGCATTCATGAATGGATGCCGCGCCTGGCAGCCGAGGGCGTTGTTGGCGCTGACGCCATCTTTGCCTGCCTTGGCCCGGCGCTGGAAATCTTTTCCCGCTATAGCCGGGTTGAGAAAGCCAGCGGCGAAAAGGTCACGCTCAAGGACTACTTGGAGTACGTTTGGGCGGCCGTGGCGCAAGAGGCTCTGAAGATGGTCTTTGAGGGGGCCGACGCCAGCGGCTTTGAGGAGGACGCACGGCTTACGGCCATGTGGCTTTGGACGCTCTCAACCGGCAACGGTAAGGAACTAGCTCAGGCGGGCATGGAGGATACCGAAGACGGCGACGACGCCGAGGATAATGGTGACACTGGCAAGGGCGGTGGTTACGTACTGGAGTATGACGCCGCCCGCAAGATCGCCCAAGGACTTGGCGCGCACCTGGAAGAACTGGCGGGCGTGGCTTCCGTCAATGGGGCCAAGGCACGCTTGTTGGGTGTGGCCGAACGTACCCGCCATCTCTTTGGCAGAGACGAAGCCGATACTCCCGGTGCAAAGAAGGGCAAGAAGAAGTTGAAACAGGGCGACCTGTTCGCCAGCGTTGAGGACATCGAAGCGGAGGAAGGTAGTTGGGGCGAAAAGAGCGTGCCGAAACTGGGCACAACAGTGCTGGACCGCGTCCACCAGAGCATGATCCTGTTCGCCGCCGGGCGTGGCGAAGCCGTGAAGCGGTTCCTGGTCGAGGAAGGCGTCGGCCGCGACACCCGCTTCTGGAAACTCGCCCAAGCGCTCTCTGCCCTGTACCCCACCGGCACCGACGAGAAACGCTGGGTGGACGGCGTGCTGGCGCGGAAGAAGAGCCTCGGATTTTGAAGGAGTGACGATGTATTGGTTTAGAAAGAAACGAATTTCAGACCTTCCCGCGCTGCCATTCGCAGAGATTAAGCGGCGAACCAAGGTTCTCGTGATCGACGATGACCCGGACAGCTTCCCTTACGGCCTAATGCGGCGCGAGGGCTATTCCGTTGAGCATTGGCCGAAAGTTGAGAGCGTGACGCCTCTTCAAGAAGGACAGTACGACATAATCATCCTGGACATCCAGGGTGTGGCGACTCATATATCGCCGGACGACGGTCTTGCCGTTCTTGAACTCATCAAAGACGCAAACCCAAGTCAGATCGTCGTTGCGTTTTCCTCTCATTCCTTCGATCTCAGCAAGAACCGGTTTTGGCGGCGAGCGGATGATTCGCTCTGCAAGCCTGTTGATCTTGCGATGTGTAAGAGACTCGTGGATTCGTTGATAGAGAGCAAACGGACGCCGCAGCACTATTGGGCATCCGTCGTCGCCATGCTTACGCAGCAAGGCCTGACTCCAAGGCAGATTCAACGTGTTGAGCATCATGTAGCGTCCGCGCTCGATAAACGTGATATCAATGGCGTCTCTGGGTCATTAAAACGGGTCGTCGACCACGCCGATACGGCGGTCAAGGTCGTCGCCATTGGTGTTAAGATTGCTGCGTTATTCGGGCTGTAAGGGAGGATGCTGTGATAGATCTTGTGCGGTTGCTTTGTCCTTATCCGACTATTGATGATGACGGAAAGCTAATGGATGGATTCCTTGTGACGCAACCGAATGTTTGCCGCAAGTGCGCGGACAAGCTCTGTCGCGACATGAGCAACGGTGACACGTCGGAACTGATCATGCATAAGATTTGCGCCAAGGGCCTTTCTTGTTTGCTCGTGCGATCTGCGTTTGGGACGCTGACGTGCAATGGCATTTTACTAAAAGAGCACAATCTGTCATGTCCTCCACAACTGCGTAAGCAAATCCAAGAGAACAAGATTGCTTTGGCAGAGCTTCAGCGGTGGTATCAATCGCTGATGACTGCCATCCCTGTCATTGAAGGTCAAGCTGGTAAGAACGTGGTTGATGCGGTGAATTCGCTTCATGATGTCACGACCGGTGTGAGCCTGGTAATGCGAAACGCCGAAGCGATCATTACCACTTTACCCGGCGATACCGATGAGGCAAGGATTGAGGGGGCGCCGGACCAGCTCAAATCGCTGCTAAAATCTGTCCAGTTGCTACATCGACGTCTCCTCATGCCTTCGTACGTAACTAATCCCCAATCCGCCTCTCACGGACAGAAGCGGCGGACACCGATTTACAAGATCTTCCACCGTATGGTACGCCTATTCGAACAATTGGCTGCAAAGAAGAATGTTCAGATACGTATGGGTGGCTATTCCATTGCGACGCCACCGTGCTATGAGTCGTTCGAGACAATTGCGTTAATTCTTATCGATAACGCCATAAAGTACTCCATCTTCGGGGGAATTGTTACTGTATTGGTGAGTGACACTCTTCAGGGCGCGGTGCATGTGATGGTTGGGTCAGACGGTCCGCCCGTTCCTGAAGATATGCGAAGTTCTATTTTCGAACCACGCGTTCGTGCGCCGAGGGCAAAAGAGTTTGCAGCGACCGGCTCGGGTTTAGGGCTATATATTGCGAAAGTTGTGGCTGACGCACATCAGGTCAAAATTTCCTACACATGTACTGGATTAAATGCTGACGGAAAAATCGGGCATAACGTGTTTGCTTTTGACATCGGCCCTTAATCGGGGAAGGATCGCATCTCTACTGCCGTGGTACATCGCAGGAGCCAGTGTTGATGAATGGAACGATGCCCGCAAGCCCCAGCACTTCTGGACCCACTCCGCCCCGCCTGCGCTTCTTCCATGCCAGTGGCCATGCCAGCGCCCGCGCGGAATTGGAGCGGCTGATTCAATCCGGCACGCAGAGCTTTCAGGCTGCGGTCTGTTACTTTACAAAGCCCGGACTAATCCTTCTCCGGCGGCACGCCAGCCATCTGTGCCAGCCGGGGAGTTTCTTCGTGGCCAGCGTGGATTCTCCCACCAATCTTGACGCCTTGGCTGAGTTGTACCACCATGCGCCGGACCATGTATTCATTCACTTGGGTGGACAGACCCCCAAGGAGCGTAAAGTTGGGCGAGCCCTGATGCACTCAAAGGTGTTTCTGGCCAGAGGCACCCAGGACGCGGAACTTTGGGTGGGAAGTCACAATCTGACGGGGCAGGGCATCGAGGGGGGCAATATCGAGGCCGGGGTTCACGTGGTGGCCCGGGCGGATGATCCGGTGATAATGGATGCCGCGACCCACCTGGAGGTCTGCAGGTCTACCGCAGAGCTATTCGACCCCAGCCAGATGGAGCGCTACCGGCAGATTCAGGAAGAGCATATGGCCATCCCGCCCTGGGTGACCAGGCAGCCTTTGCTGATCCTGCATGCCGAGGCGGCGGCACCGCCGACAAATTCCACGTTCACGGTCCACGTGCAGATTGTGCCGACGGATTTTGACGAGGATTTCCAGATGGATGGCGCGGCGCGGCTTTTTATTCATCGGCAGGGCGCGTTACAGCGCGGCATACCTGCGGACATGTCGCATGCCACGCTCTGGACGGGCACGATTACCGCCGTGGTACGGACGGCACGGCATCCGAAAAAGCCAGGGACGCGCGGGACGTTCCCCGGCGCGGACTTTGATATTGATATTCCCAGTGTTACTTGCGTACCGGAGTTGGTGGCCGGTGGCGCATCGAAGATCCCGGCGACGTCGCAGATTATCCTGCGGATTGCGGGGCCGTTGCCCCCGGGCGAGGAGATCTACTCGTTAGACGAGGCCCCCGTGAAGAGCCTTTTCCTGGCGGACGATGCGGGGCAGGACCTGCATGATGTGGACCAGGAAATGGCGGGAAGCTTTACGCCAGAATCGATGCGGGATGGAAAACTGATTTACCGGGCGGTGCGTGGCGTGAAACAGGAGATCAAGGTTGCCGGGTACAAGGAGACCATGCGGACCGATGCGCCAGCACTGGGGAATGCTGAGGACGGGCAATTGGACATGATTGTGTTTGATGAGAAGCAGCCGAAGCGGGCGCTGGACGTGTTTTTCTATAAATCGAAGTACACGCTCAGGCCGCGGGAGCGGAAGCCGTAAGGTGGTGCGGAAGGAGTGGTCAGAGTTTGGGTTTTCGTTTGACGCCCACGGGTTGCGGTGGGACGATACCGGATGAAATAAGAAAGCATGAATAAACCGGAAGTTTCAGGGCAAAGCGTGTCCGCGCGGCGTGCGGCCGCCATGGAAATAAATCAGGAGATCATTGCATGATTTCAGTTACCGTCACCCCGCGTAATCGCGAGAACATCTATGGGTTGCTGGTCAAAAAGGAAGTCGAACTGCGCCGCAAAAGCCGGGGCACGCTGCACCGCCTGGGGGCCAAGCGAAAGGGCGAGGAGAAATGGGTTCACAATTCCCATCCGGGGTGGGTGCGCTTTCAGCAATGCCTGGGCGGCGTGCTGGTGGCCCAGGTGAACTCCAAGGCCGCAGACGATGAATGGCAGTTGTTGTCGTCGTTTGTCGGCTTTCTTCATCGGCATTTCGAGCAGAACATCAGCACGATCAACCTGAGCTACGGAGAGGAGGAAGGCTGATGGCAAAACGTTGCTCAAAGATACCACCACCCCGATTCCCGTGGTCGGTCTTGGCCAGTATTCCGCTGGAGAGGCTGCTGGAGGCGAGCGAACTTGTGGGGCACGAGCCGAAGCAATTTCTTGCGCCTGGACGGTTGGCCGTTGAGCTAATACGCGAAGGCCTCGAATGGTCGATTCTGGAACAGTTGAACGCGCGGGAATTGCACCTCATCGGTATTACACTGGGCATACCGCTTGGGCGAGTCTCAAAAGCCGCTATGATCGCCAAATTGATCAAGCCGTATCACTCGAAGCTGAAACTGCAGAGGTACGGCGACGATTTGCCTGAGCAACTCACGGGCAAGGAACGCACGCATTTGGATGAGGCCCTTATCGAATGGGCGAAATATTATATTAAGGCCGCCGACGACGACGGGGAATACGTGGCGTTTACCGAATTTCGTGACGACATAACACCGGTCGAAAGCACGGTGCGGCTCATTTGTTCACTCTGGCCAGACCTCCACTGGCCGGATTGGCTCTCGTGGCAAACGTACGGCGGCCCGTCGGGGCCCGGGCCTTGGTGGGTACTCCGCCATTTCGACGACACCCCTGAATGGTTGGGCGCAACCCTGTACCTGAGGGATCCGTGGGATTTTCCGTTTGCCTGGATCTTCCAAAACTCCACTAGCGATACGGTGGGTTTTACGATCGAAAGATTGCACTCCAAGACCTTCCGGAAACGTGATCATGAGGATCTGGCTCGCGCAATATTGAACGGTATGGACGATGAACGCGCTGGGCCCAATTTCTGCTTAGCCTGCCACCCAGAGCGCCACGGATTGGCAGCGGTAATCAGGAACCCAGATTCATTGACAGAATACGATGCAAACATTTATAAGCGGCCGGCAAAAGATGGCATATATTGGTTTTGAAAATGGACGGACCTAATCAATTTGGAGTAATGGGATGCCCCTTCAACCCTGGTACAAAGTTGCCATACCGCGCGAGGACTTGCGTGACAACAAACCGCTGGACGCTTCTGAGTTTGCTGTCCACCTTGACCACGTGCGCGATAAGCGTGCGCCCGAGGACTATCAGAAGCCCGACCGGTTCTTCAGCCGCACGTACCTGACCAAGAATCTGGTGGACCTGGCGGCGCAGACCGTGCGGCGCCTATCGGGTATCAAGACCGAAACTTCCGCCGTGTTCAACATGACCACCCAGTTCGGCGGCGGCAAGACCCACGCCCTCACCCTGCTGTACCACCTGGCACGCGGCGGCGCGGAGGCCAAGGCTTGGAAGGGCGTGGACACGATCTTGGACAAGGCGGCCGTGGCCAACGTGCCTAAGGCGGCCACGGGCGTGTTCGTCGGCACGGAGTTTGACTCGATCACCGGTCGCGGCGGCAATGACGGCACCCCCCTGCGCAAGACCCCATGGGGCGAAATTGCCTACCAGCTTGGCGGCGATGAAGGCTTTGCCGTCGTGGCTGAGCACGAAAAGCAGATGACGGCCCCGGCGGGCGACGTGATCCGGCAATTCTTGCCCGCTAAGAAGCCCTGCCTGATCCTGATGGACGAGCTGATGAATTACGTCAGCCGGTTCCGCAAGAGCGGCATGGCCGGCCAGCTTTACAACTTTCTGCAGAACCTGTCGGAAACTGCCCGCGGCCAGGACAACGTGGTGCTGGTGGTCTCGATCCCGGCGTCGGAACTGGAAATGAACGCCGAGGACCAGGCCGATTACGACCGCTTTAAGAAGATGCTCGACCGGCTGGGCAAGGCCGTCATCATGTCCAGCGAGGGCGAATCGTCGGAAATCATCCGGCGACGCCTGTTTGAGTGGGACGGCCTGACCAAGGACGCCGAACGCACTATCGCCGAGTACGCCGACTGGGTAGTGGAAAACAAGAACATGATCGGCGACTTCCCGACCGACCACGCCCGCGAGGCATTCCGGGCCAGCTACCCCTTCCACCCCACCGTGCTGTCGGTCTTTGAGCGGAAATGGCAGCAACTGCCGCGCTTTCAGCAGACCCGCGGCGTGCTGCGCCTGCTGGCCCTGTGGGTCTCCAAGGCTTACCGGGATGGCTACCATGGGGCCCATAAAGACCCCCTGATTGGGTTGGGCACCGCCCCGTTGGATGAGCCCTTCTTCCGCACGGCCGTATTTGAACAGCTTGGGGAATCGCGCCTGGAGGGTGCCGTGACCACGGACATCTGCGGCAAGCGCGACTCCCATGCCGACCGGCTGGACCGCGAGGCCGACGAGGCCATCAAGGAGGCCCGGCTACACCGCAAGGTGGCCACAACCATCTTCTTTGAATCCAATGGGGGCATGTTGCGCCACGAGGCCACCGTGCCGGAGATCCGGCTGGCGGTGGGCGAGCCGGAACTGGACATCGGCAATGTGGAGACCGTGCTGGAGTCCCTGGGCGAGTCATGCTACTTCCTGACCGTGGAGAAGAACCGGTACCGCTTCGGCCTGTCGCCGAACCTGAATAAGTTGCTGTCGGACCGGCGGGCCAGCATCACGTTGCCGAAAATTGACGAGCGTGTGAAGGCCGATATCCAGAAGGTGTTCAGCAGCGGGGCCGGGATCGAGCGCGTCATGTTCCCGGAGAAGAGCGGCCAGATACCGGATCGCCCCGTGCTGGCGCTGGCGGTGTTGTCGCCCGAGTTTACGATGGATGATGCCGACCGGGTGCGAAAGATGGCGGAATCCATGACCCGCGAATACGGCAAATCGGGCCGGACATTCAAGAGTGCTTTGATCTGGGCCGTGGCCGACTCGGCGCAGGCCATGCGCGAGGAGGCCCGCAAGGCCCTGGCGTGGGAAGATATTAAGGAACAGGACGAATCACGCCTGGATGAAAGCCAGAAACGCCAGCTTGAGGAACAAACCCGGCGCTCCAAGCGCGACCTGACCGAGACGGTCTGGCGCAGCTACAAGACGCTGCTGCTGCTGGGCAAAGATAACGAGCTGCGCACCGTGGACCTGGGCCTGATCAATTCCAGCCAGGCGGCGGACTTGGTCAGCGTGATTGCCAAGCGCCTGCGCGAAGACGGGGACATTGAAAAGGACATCAGCCCGAACTTCCTGGTGCGCAAGTGGCCCGCCATGACAGAATGGAGTACCAAGGCGGTGCGCGACGCGTTCTTTGCCTCGCCGCTGTTCCCGCGGTTGCTGAACCCGGACACCGTCAAGGACACCATCGCCCGCGGCGTAACCAACGGCCAACTGGCATACGTGGGCAAGCGGCCGGACGGGCGGTACGAGCCGTTTATCTTCCAGCAAGAGATGCAGGCGGGCGAGGTCGAGATCTCCGACGACCAGTTTATTATTACGGCCGAGGAGGCCAAGAAACACATCGAGCCGCCCAAGCTCACGTCGCTGGTGATCCAGCCGACCCAGGCGCGGGCGGAACCGGGCAAGCGTCTCACGTTCCAAGTGCAGGGCCTCGACCAGTTCGGCCGCTCAATCGCCCCCGGCACCGTCACCTGGACGGCCACCGGCGGCCAGATAGACGCCCAAGGCGTGTTTGCCGCCGGCGGCGACGAAGGCAGCTTTGTGGTCCGCGCCAAGGCGGGCGCGGTCGAGGGTACGACCAGCGTGTTTGTTGCCAAGGCGGGCGGCGTAGTGCCCCCGCTGCCGCCCAAGCAGATGCACTTTAAGTGGGCGGGCGAGGTGCCACCACAAAAATGGATGAACTTCTACACCAAGGTGCTGGCCAAGCACGCCACCGGCGGCGGCCTGAAACTCAAGGTCAGCGTCGAACTGGATCCCGAGGGCGGCGTCTCAGAGCAGAAAGTACAGGAGGCCAAGGCCGCCCTGCGGGAACTGGGCCTGAATGATGACGTGCAGACAGATTGAATAATCGACGGTGGCATCGTCAATTGGCGATGTCAACAAGAGGCGGCTAAGGTCATGAGCTTCAAGCGAATTGGAAAACGAAACATCGCGGGTGAAAAGGGCATGGGCCTAATCCACCGTATTGTGACTCAGTTGCAGTTCGGTTTTCATCCTACGAACCAAGCGGTTGAAGCCGGTATTGATGGCATTATCGAGATCCGCGAAGCCAGTACAGAGCGCGCGACAGGACAAATCATATTATTCCAGAGTAAGGTAATCTCGGGACCGTTTACCGCTGAAACACCAAGTTCCTTTGAGTATCTCTGCAAACCGGATGACCTTGACTACTGGATGGGCAGCAACGCCCCAATCATCCTGATCGTGTCCCGACCTGATTCTGATGAAGCATATTGGGTACTGATTAGGGACTACTTCGCGGATATTGAACGCCGGAAGTCACGTCGCATTACGTTCGACAAGCAAAAGCAGCGGTTTGACAAGACATGTGGGGCTGCGTTGACAACACTTGCGCGCACAAGACAATCGGGGCTTTATCTGCCACCAGTCCCACGGAACGAGGCCCTCTGCACGAATATGCTGCATGTCAACAAACTCGCGCCATTAATGTACGTGGCTTCAACCGATCATCGTAAACCAGAGGAGATTTGGGCGATCGCCAAGGAAAAGGAATTGTCCCTTGGCAGCGAATGGTTCCTAACCTCGACGCAAATCATAAGCTTTCATGACTTACGGGATGATCCGTGGCGACAGTTTTGCGATAGAGGAACGGTGGAAACATTCGAGACTGACGAATGGTCTGGTTCTGACGACCCGGATCGTCTGCGTGAGTTTACAAGGATGCTCGGACGATGTCTGCGCGCCAAGCTTTGGGGCCTCGGCGTTGCGTACAACAAGGATGCGAGTTGCTACTTCTTCCGCCGTGGGTTACACAATTCTAACAGGCGGTTCGCCTACCAAAGTCTAACGCGTGAAGCATCCCGCACGGTCTGTGGTTTTCATCAGGGAAAACAAGGCGGGCGCGGGTACTACATGCACAGCGCATTTAAGGGGCAATTCCGGCGCTATGAAGGCACCTGGTTTCTTATTGTTACCCCCACCTATTTTTATACCACAAACAGCAAAGAACCATACCCGTATGGGTCAGAACTGCTCAAGGGCATCAAGCAGCGTGAACGCCATCCCGCGGTATTTGGCCAATTACTCATGTGGGTAGGGCTCCTTACGCAGAAGCCGGACCTATTATCTACGGAATGTCAGCGCCGGTCTGAAAATGCGGTAAATCCGCCGGTTTGAAAATGGGGTGAATTGGCCGGTGCGAACATGCTGGTGCA
>Ga0316217_10001087_pt1 | contig 36764 bp, 32 predicted proteins | sample 1anoAmetaG_FD_203633 | JGI IMG/M metagenome (GOLD analysis project Ga0316217, IMG submission 203633) | Freshwater microbial communities from Trout Bog Lake, Wisconsin, USA - 1anoA | ecosystem: Environmental > Aquatic > Freshwater > Lake > Hypolimnion/Profundal zone | place: USA: Wisconsin...
ACGAGGGTTGGGCATTGCTTCGCTGCATGAAAAGTCTCCTGGTTGCGCGTAACCAGTGTATCATATAATTATTGTGATTGCAATAGGAGGTTTTTCAAAGGTCTCAATTGCCGAATGCCAAATTAAAAATGCAAGACCTGAGCCGCGATTCTTCCGTTCATTTGGCATTTGGCGTTCGGCATTCGGCATTGATCCTGAAATTGGCCGGCAACCTTTTCCACTATGTATGGTATAAGATGGTGTTGTTCGAAGGAGATTTGCTATGTCTTTCAAGATGCCGATGACGCGATGGATAGTCATGCTGCTGGCGGCGCTGGTGCTGGCACCGGCGACGTGGGCGGACGATTTTGTCAATCCCAAGGCCAACATCCCGCCCCAGGCCGCGCCGCAGCGGCGCAATGGCGGCGAGGGCATGCCGCCGCTGCCGCTGCCGGCGACACCGCTGCGCCGCAGCGAGAAGAAGCGCCAGCCGACGCCGCCGGCGCTGATCGGCAGCATCAGCTTCTCCAAGGCGTCGCTCAAGGGCACCAATATCGATTGGCAGACCACGATTATCGACATCGAAAAATGGGTGGATTTCACCAATACCGCGCTGGGGCAACGCTATCGTTATGTCGAAACTAATTTCAGCACGTTCTCTTACGACCCGGCGGAGTTGCCGATCCTGTATTTCACCGGCTGGAAAACCCTGCCGCATTTTGACGATGAAACCATCGCCAAGCTGCGGCAATATCTGACGGACGGCGGGACGCTGGTGGTTCACAGCAATTGCGGCCGGCCGGAATTTAACAAGTCGTTCATGCAGGAAATACAGCGGATTTTCCCCGATCGCGAATTGGCGCCGATCAACCGCGATCACCCGATTTTCTCGGCGTATTACGACATCACCAAGATGCATGTGCGCAAGGGTTTGGCGCCGTGGGAAGAAATGCCGCCGTATTTGATGACCGTCAATATCGGCACCCGCGCGGCGGTGATTTTTTCGCCGATCGACCTGTCCTGCGGCTGGGATGCGGATACGCACCCGATTGAAGGTGGCGTGCTCTATAGCCAGGCCGATGCGCTGCAGCTTGGCAGCAATATCGTTACCTACTGCCTGGCGGAATATCAGTACGGGCGGTTTTTCGCCCACGCCAAGGTGTACCACCAGGAAACCGACAAGACCCGCGACCAATTGGTGCTGGGCCAGATCGTGCATAACGGCGACTGGGATTGCACGCCGCACGGCTTGCCGAATTTGCTGAAGATGATCGACCAGAACACGACCATGCACGTGCAGTTCAAGCGCGTGCCGGTTGATCCGGCCCAGACCGATGTATTCCAGTTCCCGGTGCTGTTCATGGTGGGGCAGCGTGATTTCCAATTCTCCGATGAAGTGGCCAAGCGTTTGCGGCAATACTGCGACCGCGGCGGCACGATTATCGTGGATGACGCCATCGGCTCCAGCGAATTCAACGCGGCGTTCCTGGGCCAGGTGAAGAAGATTTATCCCGAGCCAGACAAGCAGTTGAAGGTTTTGCCGCCGGAGCATCCGATTTACAACTTTGTGTACAACGAAAAAGAGATTTCGCTGGCCCCGCTGGGCCGGCAACTGCACGGCGGCAACTCCACCCCGCAAGTGATGGCCATCGAGGTGGACGGTGCCTTGCCGATCATCTATTCCCCCCGCAGCATCAGCGCCGGCTGGGAACAGCTCCCCCGCGCCTACAACGACGGCTACAGCGACGACGACGCGCTGAAGCTGGGTGTGAATATTTTGATGTACGTGGTATCGCACTAAGGCTAGAATATGCACATGGTGCTGCGCGCAGCCATTCCGCCCGAGAAGTTGGCCGGGCTAAGTATCGAGCAATACCACTCGATGCTGGCCAACGGCATTCTGCACGATTGCGATCCGATTGAATTGCTGGACGGCCTGCTGGTTCGCAAAGACCGCAGTCATGCTGGAGAGGGCATTATGACCGTTGGAACAGCGCACCGTGAAGCGATCAATGCCATTGGCTTGCTGTCCGTTGAAATCCGTCGCCGGGACTGCGTGTTGCAGATACAACAGCCGATCAGCCTTCCGCCGGAGAATGAGCCGGAGCCCGACGCGTCCATAGTTGCCAGGGGCGGCTATAAGACGCCCCATCCTGGCCCAAATGAAATCCATTGCGTGATCGAAGTTTCCGATAGCACTCTGTCTTTTGATCGCACGACCAAATTGGCGATTTATGCCGGGGCCGGTATTCGGCAATATGTCATCGTCAATCTGGTAGACCACGTCGTCGAAGATTATCGCCAGCCAGCCACCGACCTGCGCAGCTACGAGCGGAAACAAGTCATTCAGCCGCAGGAACAGGTCAGCTTGAATCTTGGCGAGCAGCTAACGCTGGTCGTCAAAGCCGCGGATTTGATGGGTTGAAATTCCGGTTTATTTCCCGATACAAAACCGGGCGAAAACCCGGCTGAGGATGTCGTCCGGGGAAAGCTGGCCGAGAATTTCGCCCAAGGCGTTTAGGGCTTCGCGCAATTCCAAAGCGATTAATTCGGATGCGGTTTCCTTGGCGGTGCAGCCGAGCGATTGCAGACATTGCTCGATGGCCGACAGGTGGCGGGCGTTGAGGGCGATGCGCGCTGAGCCGGTGGGCTGAGAGAAAGCCAGGCGATCCAGATGCGCGCGTAAATGATCCAGGCCGAAACCGGTTTTGGCACTCACAGCAACCGCCTCTTGCGGTGCATCTGGCAGCAAGTCCAACTTCGTCAGAATCACCAATTGCGGCAGTCGCGGCAACGGCAACGGCGGGCGGGGATCGGTGGCATCGCGCAGCAGCAGCAGAATGTCGGCCGATTCAATTTGCCGCAGGGCGGCTTGCTGCATTTGCCGGGCGATGAATGCCTGCGGAGAATGATCGGCGGCGGCGGGCGTTTCCGGCTGCAAGCCAGCGACGTCGATTAAGCGCACCTGTCCCGTTTTGAGCATGACGGTGGCGGAGATGGCGTCGCGCGTGGTGCCAGGTTGCTCGGACACCGCCGCCCGGCTGTGGCCGGCTAGGGCATTGAGCAGCGTGCTCTTGCCGGCGTTGGGCCGACCGGCCAAGACAATCGTCGGCTGGTGGTCCAGCCGCTCGAAGCGGGCGCTCTCATTCAACAGCTTTTCCAAACCGGCGATGGCGGCGGCGATACGCTGGCGTAATTCCTCGCGCGGTAAGAACCGCACTTCTTCTTCCGAGAAATCGATCTCCACTTCCACCAATGCCAGCGTGTCGGCCAAGGATTGCATGAGTGGATGCAACCGCTGGGAAAGTTCGCCGGCCAGCAGTTGGCGGGCGGCATCAAGCTGCTGCTGATTGGTGGCCGCGATCGCCGCGGCCACGCCTTCGGCCTGGGCCAGATCAAGCCGGCCGTTGAAAAACGCGCGGGCGGTGAATTCTCCGGCGTCGGCTTGCCGCGCGCCTTTGGCCAGCAAGTCTGCCAGCAGCATCTTCGCCAGGAGCGCGTTGCCGGGCAGATGAAATTCCACCAGATGCTCGCCGGTATAGCTGCGCGGGGCAAGAAAAACTGCCACCCGCGCGGGTACGGCCGCATCGCCAAATGACAGCCGTTCGATGCGATGCCCAGCGTGCGGCCAATCGCCGCCGCCAACGGCTTTGAGCAAATCCAGCGCCGCCGGGCCGCTTAAGCGCACGATCATCCGCGCCGCCAAACCGGCGGCACTGCTGATCGCCACGATGGTGTCCTGCCGATGCACGCCAGCATTGCGCCCGCGAATTGATCGCGCGTCAAGGGAATGTGTGCAATTGCCCATCAGCGGATTCGGCTCTGCTGTTGCTGCGCCCCCTGCTGGGCCGCGGCCTCATGCTGCCGCTGGGCGATCACCGCCGAGGCATCCACGGGAATTTCCAAACTGCCAAAACGTTCGGCGGCCAGCTCGCGCGGGATGCTGGCCAGTTCGTCGCTCTTGACCTGAACCTCGATTGTTTCCAAGGCCACGCCACGATACACGCCGCGGTTGGGCGGCACGTCGCGGAAATCACGGCCGACGGCGACTTTCACGAAATTCCCGCCCACCACGCAACGGTTGGTAGGATCGAAACCGATCCAGCCGGCCGAGGGAAACAGCAACTCGCACCAAGCGTGGGTTTGCGTATAGCCGCGGAACTGGCTTTCGTGCGGATGCACGAAGCCGCTGACGTAACGCGCGGGAATTTGCAGCGCCCGCGCCAGGCCGATCATCAGGTGCGTAAAATCCTGGCAGACCCCGTAGCCAGTGGCAAGGATTTCCGTGATCGGGCTGGCGGCGTTGGTCACGCCGGTTTTGTAGGTGAATTTCTCGTCAATGATCTGCAACATGCCCAGCGCCAGTTCACCGGCGGGCGTGCCTTGTCGCGGCTGGATCAATTCCACCAGTTGCCGCAATTGCGGGCCATCGACAATCGGCCCGCCAAATTGCAGGTAATCGTACAACCAGTAATCGTGCGGATTAGCCGGCAATGGCCAGGTGTCGGGAAACCGCTCAGGCTCAATAGGCGCGCGGTCGGTTTCCACCACACTGCTGGCCACGATGCGGATATGCTGGTGCGAACTGTTGACGGCAAACGTGTGGACGGTGTTGCCCATCCAGTCGAAATAACTGCTGAACCCCGCCGCCGGACCGATGGACAGCTCGAACGACAAGCGGTGCTGGTCCTGTTCCTGGCGCGGCACCATGCGCAGTTCCATCACCGATTCGGAAATCGGCTCCGAATATTTCAGGTCCGTCTGATGCACGATTTTAAGCAACATGAATAATCCGCCTGATTCTATTTACGCGGTTGTTTGTATTATGACTCAATGCAAGAAATACACCTTTTGCACGGCGCTGGTAGCCTCGTAAACCCCGGCCTGAATACGCCGCAGAAAATTCGCCAAACCTTCGGACAAAATCTCGGCCATTTCGGCATATTCAAGCTGGGCGTCCAGGCGGCTGAGAATGCGTTCGGCGGGATCGATGCCGGTGGGGTCGATGCCGCCGCGAATGCCGGCGATGGCCGCGCGGGCGGCACTGATCGAAAATCGCACGCTACGCGGAAAGTCCTTTTCCAACAGCAGAAATAGCGCCACGCGCATGGGGTCCATATCGCCCACGTGGTTGCGGCGGTACGCCTCGATCGAACCGCAACTACGCAGCACCGCCATCCAGTGAATATTGCGAATGGTGCCTTCCATCATCAGATTTTCCGCTGATTGCAAAATCGCAAATTTGGTTTCCAGCACCCGGCAGGTGACGTCCACGCGTTCTAGGTATTTGGCCAACTGGGTAAACATCCAACGCTGGTCGTGCGGCAGGGTTTGGTCGGTCAACCCCTGAAAAAGCATGGAGCCGTTAATAACCGCCCGCCACAAATCATCGGGCGAATCCTCAAAGCGTGCGGCAAGATCATCGGAGCGTAGCGACCAGTGCAGGGTATTGAGCGTCTCCCACATTTCCGCGGAAATATTTTCGCGGATGCCACGGGCATTTTCCCGGGCGCTGGTCAGGCAACGGAGGATGCTGTTGGGATTGGCGGCATCCAGCGTGAGATGCTGCGCCACCGCGGTGCTGATGGGCGCGTTACCGGCATCCAGCGGCGGCAGCCGCAAAACCGTCAGCAGGCTTTGCCACTGCATGGCCTGCATGGCCGGCGCCAAATCGCCCACGTCGATGAGCAGATTGGAATTCACCAGCAGCAAGCGGGCCACATGCTCGGCACGCTCGATGTAGCGGGTCATCCAGTACATGGAATCGGCATCGCGGGCCAACATCGGCCGGGCACGCGGCGACGCAAAACCCGTGGCGCTGGTGTTGCGGACGGCGGCGGAGGAAAATGGGGTTGGGGCTTGGCTCATGGCTTGGCCTCCTCTTCCAGCACCCAGGTGTCTTTGCTGCCGCCGCCCTGGCTGCTGTTGACCACCAGGCTGCCGCGGCGCAGAGCCACGCGGGTTAAACCGCCGGGCATGACGATCGCTTTCTGCCCGTAGAGAATATAAGGCCGCAGATCGACGCGCCGGCCTTCAAAATGATCGTCCACCAAGCTGGGATGCTGGCTGAGCTGCACCACCGGTTGGGCGATGAAGTTGCGCGGATCGTTGCGGATTTTCTCGGCAAAAACCGCCCGCTCTTCCTGGCTGGCCTGATGGCCCATCAACATGCCGTAGCCGCCGGATTCATTGGTGCTTTTCACCACCAGCTCGTGCAGATGTTCCAGCACAAATTTCCGGTCGCTTTTCCGGGCACATATATAGGTCGGCACGTTGGGCAAAATCGGCTCCTGGCCCAGATAAAACTTGATCATGTCCGGCACAAACGGATAAACCGCCTTGTCGTCGCTCACCCCGGTGCCCACGGCATTGGCCAAGGCCAGATTCCCGCAGCGGAAGGCGTTCATCAACCCGGCTACGCCCAGACTGCTATCCGGCCGGAAGCAAAGCGGGTCCAAATAGTCGTCATCCACCCGGCGGTACAGCACATCAATCCGCCGCAGGCCGGCGGTGGTGCGCATGTATAAAAATCCTTTGTCCACCATTAAATCGCGGCCTTCGACCAGTTCCACACCCATTTGTCGGGCCAGGAATGAATGTTCAAAATAGGCCGAGTTGTAAACGCCCGGCGTAAGGATGGCGACGGTAGGTTCATCCATCTGGTTGGGCGAAATGTACTGCAAACACTGCAACAGATTGTGCGGATAATCTTCGATGGCCCGCACGCGATATTGGCTGAATAGCGCGGGAAAGACGCGCTTCATCACCGTGCGGTTTTCCAGCACGTAACTGACGCCGCTGGGGGTGCGGCCATTGTCTTCCAGCACGTAATAGATGCCATCTTTATCGCGGATCAAATCGCTGCCGCAGATGTGGATGTAAATATCGCGTGGCACCTTCACGCCGAACATTTCGCGGCGGAACATTTTCGCGCCGTAGATCAAATCCGGGGGGATGATTTTTTCGCGGAGGATGCGCTGCTCGTGGTAAATGTCCTTGCAGAACATATTCAACGCCACGATGCGCTGCGTCAGACCTTTTTCGATATGGCTCCATTCCGCGGCGGTTAAAATGCGCGGCACCAGATCAAAAGGAAAGATTTTTTCCACGCCGCTGGCATCGTTGTAAACCGTAAAGGTGATGCCCTGGTTGCGGAAGAGTACATCGCTCATGCGGCGGCGGCGCTCGAAGGCACTCAAACCCATCGCCTGCAAACGCTGCACCAGCGGTGCGTAGTGGCTGCGCGCTTTGCCCGAGGCTTCGAACATTTCATCGAAGACGCCGTTTACTTCGTACTTGTCGAACATCCCAGCGGATCCAATCTCCCCGTTTAACCACCTTCGCCGGGCGAATTATAGTGATCCGCACTCGACAATCAAACGCAGGTTTTGCGGGCCTGGTGGCAATCCCCAAGATCATTGCGGCGGCACGATAGGCGACTGACAGGTCGGTATTTTCCCGGCCATTTTGGCGGAGTAACCAGCCCCAGCTTGGCCGCCGCGGAAAAATGAAATCTTCACGAAAAAATCGCCAAATTTCCCGTTGACGATTTTTATCGGGATGGGGTATTTGAGGATTCGTAAGTTTTCTTTCACGTGGTGTTGTTGATCGAGTGTTCGCTCAGCCACCGGTGGAGAAGATAGACCCAACTGCAAAGGAGATTTCGAATGAAACCGCTCAAAGGCAAAGTCGCTCTTGTAACGGGCGCATCGCGTGGAATCGGTCGGGCCATTGCCATGGCATTGGCTCAAGAAGGCGCGGATATCGCGGTCAACTATGCCAAGAACCGTGACGCCGCCCAGGATTTGTGTGAAAACATCGTACAATGGGGCGTGCGTGCCAAGCCCTACGCCGCCGACGTGGCCAATGCCAATCAAGTCCGCGAGATGATCGGCTTGGTGCTGGGCGAACTTGGCCCGGTGTCGATACTGGTCAATTGTGCCGGCATTACCCGCGACCGCACTTTCGCCAAAATGTCCCGCGAGCAATGGGACGAGGTGATGGCCACCAATCTGGGCGGGCCGTTCAACGTCACCCAGGCGTTGTTGCCGGCGATGCTGGAACAAGGCTGGGGCCGGATCATCAATATTTCGTCGATCGTCGGTCAGTGGGGCAATTTTGGCCAGGCCAACTATGCCGCCACCAAGGGCGGCGTGATCGCCTTGACCCAAACGCTGGCGCGTGAACTGGCACGGAAAAATATCACCGTTAACGCCGTGGCGCCAGGCTTCATCGATACGGATATGACCAAGGATTTACCGGAAGCCGCCAAGGCCTCGGTCAATGCCATCACGCCCATGGGACGTTTTGGCAAGCCGGAAGAAGTGGCGGCGACCGTGGCGTTTTTGGCCACGCCGTCGGCCAGCTATATCACCGGCCAGGTGATCGGCGTGAACGGCGGCATGTACATGTAAACCCTAAACTGTGGATTTGGCTAAACCCACCCTACCATTAACTGAAGGCGAGGATGTCATGAATAATCACACCCAAACGGAGAAGTTGGAACAGTTGCTCACGACTTTGCGGAACATTCCCGGTGGCCAGGCTTTTGATCTGGTCAGCAAAAAGTACCCGCGGTCCAATGATCTGGATTTCTTGTCTACCTACACCGAAGAGGTGCAGCGCTTCAGCGTGACCGATGTCAGCCGCGTTACCCTGGAACGCGATATCGACGATTTCCGGGTCATCCTGCGCGGCAAGCGCACCTTGATCGGCCAAGACCAGGATCCGGCGCAGGCGGTATCGGAAATGCTGTTCACCGCCGGCATCGCCACTGAGTGGGGTTGCCGCGCGCACAACGGCAGCGCCCAGGACAACAATGGCGAATTTGCCGTCGAACTGTTCCCCGATAGCGGCTGCTGCTATCTCAGCGAAAGCTGATTCCTCAACCCCCTCGCCCTGCACTCAGGGCGAGGGGGAAAATGCCCGATGCGGCGCCCGCCTAGCCTGGCAATCAGAATCCTCCGTGCCGCCGCTGGTCCAGCGAAGACGCGAACGGATAGCGTGCGAACACCGCGGTGGGCGCTGCCCGCCACAGTCCCGGTGAAGGATACACGTCGCCGCAATAGCCGGCGGCGTGCATGACCGCCAGCACCGATTCAAAGCTGGGTTCCTGGCCGGATTCATCCACCAGATGGTTGGCACGGGCTTCCTGGAAGCTGACCGACGCCGAGGGCAATCGCCGCGGTTTGCTTTGTAGCATTTGCACGACAATGTGCATGGCTGCCGACAAATCGGCCAAGGTCAGCGCTTGCTGCGTCGCCGGGCGCAAAATCGCCAGAACTTCCACCGCATCCATGTCGAACTTGAGCACCTTGGCCTTGTGGCCCGAACGCACAAAGTGCTGGGCATAGGCGGTGATGGATTCGGCATCCCATTGGCTGGCCGGTAGAAATGCCGCCAGTTGCGATATGATTCCATGCGAATTATCACTGGAATTGACCGCGCAAATCAGCGTGCGGTATCGCCCGGCGACCAGATCGTCCAGCAGATGCTGGCCCCACAGGATACGCATACGCGGGGTGCGATCGGGCGTTTTGGCGGGAAAAGAATCGGGAACCAAGACGATGCGGTCGGTGGCGTTTTCCTGCATGAGGTCATTGCCATCGCCGTTATATATGGCCGGTCGGGATTGCGTGAGCATGGGGGACTCCTTTGAAGATACCGCCGGCGAACTTATGCAGCTCACCGGCGGTTTACACTTTGCCTCAGGCCCCTCAAAACCGTCGACACCACCCCGCAGCGTTGTTTTAGGCCGACGGATGCCAGCCGGCGTCAACCCACAATTCCCCGGTGATCGCCGAATCGCTGATCATGAAGACAATCGCCTTGGCGATTTCTTCCGGGCGGATCAAACGCCGCAGTTGCGTGAAGGGCAGAATCTTGGTGTCGATGTATTCCTGGCCCAGGGCACGCACCATGGGTGTGTCGGTAAAGCCGGGGTGGATCACGCAGCAGCGCACACCATAAAAGATGGCTTCTTTCATCATGGTGCGGGCGGCTCCTTCCAGGCCGCTCTTGGTCGCCGCGTATGCCAGTTGCCCCTTGTTGCCTTGCGAGGACACCGAACCAATAAACACGATGGTGCCCTGGATATGCTCGCTGGGCTGCCAGCGGCCGATGCCGCGCCGGAGGCGGTCGGCGGCAATGTGCCCGACCATTTCCATCGCCCAGTACACCGGCGCCACCAGATTAACTTCCAGCACCAGGCGGAAAGTTTCTTCCGGATAAAGCTGCGCCTTGCCGGTCACCTTGTCGATTTGCACCGCCAGGGCATCGCGGGTGATGCCCGCCGCCGGAATCAGCAGGTCGGGAATGGCCCCCTGCCGGTCCATTTCGTCAAACACATGGCGGCGAAACGCGCCGTCAGTGGTGTTGCCGACAAACGTATAGGTCGCCGGCGCGTTGGGCAAATCGCGAATCATAGCGACGGTTTCCTGGACGGTTTGGCTCAAATCCACCAAGGCGAGGGCTTTGAGCTTATTTTTGGCCAATTCCAAGGCCACTGCTTGGCCGATGCCGCTGCCGGCGCCGGTGATGACTGCCGTATCTCCTGCCAGTTCCACGTGAAGCTCCTTTCAACTATGTGGCACGCCACCGGGTTGAATAGACTCTTGCCGGTCGCGGGCCATGAACGACTCGTGATTGCAACCCTCTGCAATCCTGATTGGATTATACCCGTTCTTTTGCGTTTGTACAATGCTTCTTTTGCATACGCACAAGGGGTGGGTGGAATGTTCGGCGGGTGGCCATTTTGCAGTGATATAGGCATTAATGCCACCCTATTTACACCGCCGTACTCTGCCATCAATCCAGTTCCACCAAATATTTTTTGCATTCGCACAATTTTCTTCTTGACAAGATTTCCCGATCATACTAAGGTCTATCTCAGCACCGTTAGTACGCACGGTTCGTACTTCGGATGCCCAAAAACTCTTTTTCAAAGGATCCATCATGTCCAACGAAGCAGCGGAAGCCACGAATTGCGCCTGTAACGCAGTGACTGGCATGTTCGATCAAGCGGTGAAAGCTTTTGGGGACTCGCTGAAAGCGGCGAGCAAAGCCCAGGAGGACACCATGAAGTTCTGGACCGATTCCATGGGCGGCAAAAGCAATCCCATGCAGGAATGGCCGCGCCGCGCCCAGGCCATCGTCGGGGAGATCATCCCCATCGCCCAGAAGAACGCCGATGAGTATCTGAAACTCATCGAGACCAATTGCCGGCGGAACACCGACCTGATCAAAAAAGCGTTCAACGGCAGCAACGGCGGCGGCGAGAAGGTCGATCTGCAAAAGCGCACCCGCGAATTGTGGGAAGCTTCCATGGAAGTCGCCCGCGATAACGCCCAGGACGTGGCCAACACCAATATGCGCGTGGCGCAGATGTGGACCGAGGCCTTCAAGAAGACTGCGGACAGCGCCGCGGCGGAAGTGCAGAATTCCCTGGGAAAGTAGCCCGGGCGGAGACGCAGCGGTCCCATCACGCCGTTGCGCCGCCGCCTCAACTTTTCGCGCGGATCAGGACCGAGGCGCCGCCGGTGCATCCGACCGTGGCACCGCCGGCCCCGCCTCCCGTGAAGATCAAGGTGGAAACGCCGCCGCATCAGGCCGCGGCGCTGCCGCCGGAAACGCCCGTGAAAAAACGACCGGTAAAACCGTTGAACCCCAAGTCCCGCGGCCCTGGCCGGTCGTAATTCGCAGTCGTCGTTCGCGTGTTTGATATCGACCCAAAGGAAGCCTGACTCCGCTGGTGCGTGGCCCGTTTGTCGGCTTAGGCACCCCAGCGGAGTCGGGCCAGCAAAGGAGAGTTTACAGTGTCTAATGCAATCTTACTTGCCGGGGGCGTCAGAACCCCCATCGGCGCCTTCGGTGGCGCTTTGTCGGAAGTGTCCGCCCCTGCCTTGGGCGCGTTGGTGATCAAATCGGCCTTGGCGCGGGCGGCGGTCCCCCCCGACCAGGTGGACGAGGTCATCTTCGGTAACGTCGTCAGTGCCGGGCTGGGACAAAACGTCGCCCGCCAATGCGCCATCGGCGCCGGTTTGCCCAACAGTGTCGGCGGCACCACTGTCAATAAGGTGTGCGGCTCAGGCTTGAAAGCGGTCATGATGGCCGCGCAGGCGATTACGGCCGGTGATGCCTCGGTGATTGTGGCCGGCGGCACCGAAAATATGTCGCGGGCACCCTATCTTCTGGATAAGGCCCGTAACGGTTATCGCCTGGGCAACGGTGAATTGATCGACGCCGTCATCCGCGATGGCCTGTGGGATGTTTATAATAACATGCACATGGGCATGTGTGGCGACCGCTGTGCCGCCAAGCAGAACATCACCCGCGCCCAGCAGGATGATTTTGCCGTCGCCAGCTACAAGCGGGCAATCGCCGCCCAGGCGGCAAAAGTTTTCGCCGATGAAATCGTGGCCGTGCAAGCCCCGGCCGGCAAGGCGACCGTTTCCGTCGAGGAAGATGAAACCCCGCGCAAATTTAATGAGGAAAAACTGCGCCAACTGCGCCCCGCCTTCGGCAAGGAAGGCTCGGTCACGGCCGGTAACGCTTCCAGCATCAACGACGGCGCCGCCGCCTTGGTGGTCATGTCAGCCGAAAAAGCCCGCGCCCTGGTCATCAAGCCGCAGGCACGCATCCTGGGTTACGCCACCGCCTCGCGCGAGCCGGAGTGGTTCACCCTGGCCCCCATCGGCGCGTTGCAAAAGCTGCTGGATAAACTCTCGCTGAAAGTCGCGGACATTGATTTATTCGAGATCAACGAAGCCTTTAGCGTGGTCACCATGGCCACGATGAAGGAACTGGCGATCCCGCATGAAAAAGTGAACGTGCATGGCGGCGCGGTGGCCCTGGGTCATCCCATCGGCACCAGCGGCGCACGCACCCTGGTCACGCTGATCAACGCCCTGCGCAAGCGCGGCGGGAAGATCGGTATCGATACCCTTTGTATTGGCGGAGGTGAAGCCGTCGCCATGGCCGTGGAATTGCTTTAACGCAAAAAGTTTGGCGGCCGCCGGACAGTTCTCGGTGCCGGCGGCCGCCATTTGCCGAACCTTTGCCTTTGGGTCGGCGGGGCAGGCGCCTGCTGGCCTGTCCCGCCAGATTATACCTAGCCCGTTTTCATCCCCGATAGGTACAATCCGCTGAGCAGGCAAGATCGGCAAGGTTTTGCGGTTTTTTGCAAATGCAAAAAGTTTTGGCCAGGAGTCAACCATGGAAATGCCGCCCCCTGATCCGTCGCAATTGATGCAGTTGTGGCTCGAGTTTGCCACCAAAATGTCCGCCGCCGGATCCACCGTTTCCCCCGAATCTCCCCCCAGCGATGCCGCCAAACAAATGCGCGGCATCTTCCTCCAGGCCCTGGGCCAGGCCACCGAGCAATATATGCGCTCGCCGCAATACTTGGCATCCGTCAAGCAGTCGATGGACAGTTCGGTGGCGTTCCGCCAGCAGCTCAACGACTTCATGGCCCAGATTCGCCACGCCACCGGCGGCTTGGCCCGGCCGGATATCGACTGCCTGCTGATGGCCGTCCGCCGTTGCGAAACCCGCACGCTGGATAAACTCGACGAATTAGCCAACCAACTGAACAATCTGGAAAATCGCCTGAACGCCTTGGAAGGCAGCAACGCCGAGCTGGCGATTGCCGCCAAATAATCACGCTCAACTGGGAGAGTAAACATGCCAGTAAGTAATGGTGCCGCGATCTGGGAAAATTGGCTGGATAAAGCGGTTGAGGAATCGGCCACCACCGCCAAGCGGGCCGCACGCCTGCCGTTTTTGTGGACACATGCCCAGCGCGTCAAAAAAGGCTGTACGCCTTCGGAAGTGGTTTACGAGGAAGACCGCCTCAAACTGCTGCACTACAAATCAGAAAATACCGTACCCGGCGCTACCCCGCTGGTGTTTGTCTTCGCCTTGGTCAATCGGCCCTACATTCTCGATCTGAAAGAAGGCAAAAGCGTCGTCAGCCATTTTGTGGACAAGGGTTTCGACACCTATCTGATCGACTGGGGCGTGCCCACCGACGCCGACCGCCAACTGGCCTTGGACGACTATATCAACGGCTATCTGTTGAACGTGGTGAATTACGTCCGTGAACGCACCGGCGCAGATAAAGTGAACCTGCTGGGCTATTGCATGGGCGGCACCATGAGCAGCATGTTCACCGCCCTGCATCCCAACCTGGTGAAAAACCTGGTCCTAATGGCCGCCGGCATCGATTTCTCCACCCGCGATGGCCTGCTCAACCTCTGGTCCGACGCCAACAATTTTGACGTGGATAAATTCGTCAACGCCTTCGGCAACTGCCCGGCCGAATTCCTGCAAAGCGCCTTCCTGATGCTCAAACCGGTCGCCAACCTGCTCGAAAAGCCCATCAACTTCTACGAGAAAATGGGCGATCCCGATTTCGTCGATGATTTCTACACCATGGAAGGCTGGCTCAACGACAACGTCCCGGTCGCCGGCGAAACCTATCGCGAATTCGTCAAATATCTCTACCAGCAAAACCGCCTGGTCAAAGGCACCATGCCCATCGGCCGGCACATCGTCAACCTGCACAACATCACCTGCCCGGTGCTGAACATCATGGCCACCAAGGACGACTTAGTCCCCTGCGGCCAAAGCCTGCCGTTTAACGACTTGGTGAGTTCCACCGATCGCAAGACGATCCAATTCCCCGCCGGCCACATCGGCCTGGCCGTAGGCGGGAAATCGCAAAAAGAGTTGTGGCCGAATGTCGCGGATTGGCTGATGCAACGGTCAAGCGTGCCGGCAAAGACCGAAGCGTGACGGCTGATTACCGAGGCGACTACATAGCGTCACCGACAGCAGGTCTTTAGCCCCGGAGCTGAAGACCATCCCGCCGCCTTACGGTTCGTTCGACAGCGCCACATGATCAAACATCGTCTTGTTAAGATTCCAAGTATGGCTGCAAACCATCAGCCCGATGTAAGCCTTGTCGCCGATCTCCACTTTTTCCTTGTTTAACGGCTGCCACTTCTGGCCATCTTCCGAGAGGAAGGCACTGACGGTATCGCCCTTGCGCGAAATCTTGATCCAGGGCCGATACGGGCCGCCATCATGATGGCATTCGCCATCGGCGACGGCACGCGTGGTCAGGCTGCCGCTGCTGGGACTAGCGGCGGCGCAGGCCATCACCGCACCGGGTTCAAGAGTCTGGCGGATGGCCAGGCCAAAACGCGCGGCGTTGTGCGTGTTGTCGAAACTGAGGATATGCGCCACCATTGAGCCATCGCCAACCAGCGGTTGGTAGACAAAGTGCAGGCCGTCGGCCGTGCCCCAGACATCATCGCCGGAGCCTTGCACGGTGAATATGCCAGTGGCCGGGATATACGTGGCCGTGCCGGGCGAACCAACCTTGCCGATATCCTGGTGCTGCCAGGGCGCGGGAATCGCCTCGGCCAGCGGCTGGGCGGAGGCTTCGGCGCTGTTGGCACCTTCCGGCCCAAGCTTGAAAGCGGAAACTACGTAGTAATAGGTTTTGCCGTTGGCCACCGCGTTGTCGGTATACAGGGTGCCGGCCCAATCGCCGGCCACAATTTTGTAAGGCCCGCCCGTGGTTTCGCTGCGCTTGACGTTGTAGACGGACGCGCCCAGCACCGCTTGCCAGCGCAGCACAATCCGCCGATCGCCGGCCACGGCGGTTACTGCCGCCGGGGCGAGCGGCGGGGCTTGCGGGGTTCCGGCCACGGCCGCGGAAATTTCGCTCTCACCCGAATCGTTCAGCGCAGTCACCACGTATTGGTAAACCGTGTCGTTGGTAACTTTCTTGTCCACGTACTGCAAATCGCTCACTTGATCGATGTCTTGATAGTTGCCGGTCCGACCTTCAAGACGATGGATGCGATAGCTCTTGGCCCGCGGACTGGCCGACCAAGTCAACGTCACCAGGCTATCCCCGGACAGGGCGGTCAGATCATCCGGCGGCAGCGGAGCGCCGGCGATCACCCCAACCGGCGCACAATCGCTGCTCTGGCCGGCACTATTGGCGGCACTCACGACGTACAAATAAGTATCGCCGTTGGTCAAGCCCGCATCGGTATAATCGGTGGTGATGTTGTTGTTGGTAATGACAACCATCGGGCCGGCTTTGGTGGACCGCTTGATTTCATAGCTGGTCGCACCGGAGCAGGCACGCCAGGACAAATGCGCCTGGCCATCGTCCGGTGTAATCGCCAGCATCGCCGGCGTGTACGGAGCCACCGCCGCCGGTGGGGTGAGAATGTATTGCACGCTTTCGCCGGTGCCCAGTTGTTCGCTGAGTTCCACATTAGGATCGGCCTTCAGCGTCACCGTGCTATGGGCCGCGGCATAATTGTCCGCCGGGCCGAAACGCTCGGTGGCATAGTCGCCGGCTTTGGGGAGAGTGACCAGCACTTTGAGAGCCTGCGGCGTCAGTTCAAAGTTCACGAAGTTCAGCAGCAGCTTATTCGCTGTCGCCTGCGAGCCCGCCTGGCCGGGAATCGCCGCCGTATCCACGGCGCGGAAATAGACCTTCCGTCCGGCAATATCCGCCAGATTGGTAATCTTGTAAGTCAGCGGCTCGCCGTGCGTGGCATACGCCAGCGCCAGCCGGCGATACGTTTTCAGCCGGGTATCCTGGCCCTCCACGCCGGGGTAAGCCGCGGCCGTCGAGGGATCTTGCCAGGAGGCTTGCGTTTGGAACAAACCGAAATCGTCAAAGATCGCCGCATGTTGCATCATACGATCGACCACCGCCAGATGGGCGCGGAGGATGCGGTCAAACGCCTGCGCCTTGGGCTGCGCGGAGGCAAATCCCGGCCCGGCTTCGTTTCTATTTTCCGAATGCCAGTTGTTCGTGCCGGTTTCCGAGGTGACGCTTTCCTTCGGCCAGCCATCTTCCACGCCTTTGTAGGTCGCCAGGTTCTCCACAAAACTACCGCCGCGGTTGTCGGCGTAGGAATAGCCATACGAGTGGCCATTGATCACGCTACAGTAGGCTTCGATCTTCGCGCGCAGGGCTGGTTCAGCATCCCAGTTGACCGGCGTGCCCTTGCCGCCGCCGTATGCCCAGCCCACCGCCGACAGCTTCATGCTGGCCGGTTTGTTTTTGGCCATGTATTTGGCCTGAGCCAGATATTCCGCATACCCGCCGCCAAACATGCACGGCTCATTGCCCAATTCAAAATACTGGATGTATTGCCCATACTGCTGATTGAAATCGTCGATGGCCTTAATGATCTTGTCTGGAATCTTCCCGTCGGCATCCAGTTTGAAATGGCTGCCGCTGACATTGTCGGCGCAAACCGTCATGTTTAGTTCGGCCAGTTTCTTCAGATAATCCAACCGCCCCGGCTGTTCGTGGGCCACGTCGTACCAGAAATCGGCCCGGATGGTATTGCCGCTGTAGGCGATGCCCATCCATGGCAGCACCACCGCCGCCATGCGCGACGTTTCATCGGTCACCTTAAAATCGCTGCCGGAATGCTTCATCGTCGTGCCCAAATAAGACACCTTGCCATGGATCGGCTCCAGCGCCGGACTGGACAAACTTTCCAACTTCAGGAAATCCCATTCCCACCAGATTCTCTCGTCCACGGTGCTGTCGCTCCACATCGGCCGCGCCACCTCCAGCCGCAAGGCATTCGCGCCGGCGGCCAGCATTTCCTTGGGAATATACAGCCGATACGTTTTCTGCCAGTGATAAGGGCTGCTGGTTTCGGCCGTGCCCCACATCTGGATCAGCCCGGCCATGGCCCCGTTGGCAAACACCGCCATCTGCGGCCCGGATTTGGGCGCGTGCAGCAGTTTGAAGCTGAACATCGCACCATTAGCCGGCACCACCGGCAGATCAAACGTCAGATTAAGCGCCGGGTTGACATTGCCGCGCAAGCCCTTGGGCAGAATCTTCCAGTCGGTGCGGGTTTTCCAATCCGCCGGAATCGCCAGCGTATCGTTGGCGAGCTTTTTATAGCCGCTGAATTCCGCCGGGGAATCATCCGGCGTGCCCAATTGCCAAAGCAAATCATTGGCCCGCGCCGGTGAAAGCACTAGCAGACTGCACAGGCCGGCCAAAATGGTCAAGGATAGAACCCGTCCCAACATCGTCAAACACGCATTGTGCAAAATATCGCCTCGTTTCTTTCGTATCAGTATTACTGGCTGACTATCCGTCCGTTGTTACGCCCCAGACCATCGACGATTCGCGACTGTCAGTCAACACCTCGACGGCAATCCTCCCCGCGGTAGAATATAGGGCCGATGGATGACATCGCCCAACAGCTTCAGCATCGTGACACCTATCGCCGGCATCTCAACCGGCTACTGACGCCACGCCAGCGCATGGAAAAGATGGCGCGCATGCAGGAAGAAGCCTGGGCGGAAATGTTGCGCAACCCCGAGGGCTACCGCCGGTTTTTGCGCCGCAACTTCAAGGCGCGGGCCATCGACTGTCGAGGCCAAGCGACACCTTTATGAAAACGCGAACGATTTTGCTTCTCGCCGCCCTGCTGCTTCTCCCCGGCATTCCTACGCTTGCCGACCAACCCGCCAATCTGCTGGCCGATCCGGCACGCATCCCCATTGGTGTTTGGCTCCAGGATCCGGCCAACGCCGCCAAGTACAAGGCCATCGGCATCAACTGCTATGTCGGCCTTTGGGAAGGGCCAACCGCCGCCCAGCTTGCCGGTCTGGAAAAACTCGGTATGCCGATTTTCTGCGACCAAAATGCCGAGGGACTCAAGCCGCGCTGGCAGCAGGAAATCCTCGGCTGGCTGCAAACCGACGAACCGGACAACGCCCAGGAACTTCCAGACGACAAGGGCTATGGCCCACCGATTTTGCCGGCCGTCATGCTGACGCGCTATCAAGCCATGAAAGCCGCCGATAGTCGGCCGGTCATGCTCAACTTGGGCCAGGGCGTGGCGTGGGATGGCTGGTATGGCCGCGGCACGCGCAGCAATAAACCCGAGGATTATCCGCTCTATGTCAAAGCCGGCGATATCGTTTCGTTCGATATCTACCCGGTGATCCACGACAGCAAAGAGGTCACCGGCAAACTCGAATTTGTCGGCCAGGGTGTGCAGCGACTGGTGAAATGGACCGACGGCAAAAAGCCGGTTTGGTGTGCCATCGAATGCACGCACATCAACAACGCCAAGGTCAAACCCACGCCGGGGCAAGTGCGGTCGGAAGTATGGATGGCTCTGATTAACGGCGCGCAGGGATTCCTCTATTTCGCCCACCAGTTCCAGCCTAAGTTCGTTGAAGCCGCTGTGCTACAAGATGAAAAGATGGTCAAGGCCATCACGGCTCTCAACGCACAAATCCAGGAATTAGCTCCGGTGCTGCACGAAGCCGCGCCCGATAAGCCGGCAACCTGGGAAGTCACCGGCCAAAATCCGTCGGCCATCGCCGCGATCACCCGCCAACACAGCGGAGCCACCTACGTCTTTGCGGTAGCCATGACCAGCCAAAGCGTGCAAGTCACGTTCCACCACCCCGGCAGCGGAGCCAGCATCGAGGTTATCGGCGAGCAGCGGCAAATCGCCGCCACCAACGACCAATGGACCGACACCTTCACCGGTTACCAAGTCCATCTTTACCGCATCGGCCCGGCACCCAAATGATCGCCCCCCTCACCGCCGTTGGCCTGCCCGCGCGGCGCACGCACCATCTTGCTCACCGGCCCGACAAAACCATACCGCTCATACCACTGCCTCAATTGCTCGCGCGATAGATAAAACGGTTTGGGCCCAAACGGCAACGGTTTGGCCACCAGTTCCACCTGATGCACGTCCGCCAGTTGGCAGATCGTTTCCAGCATCAACTTCCCATTACCCTTGCCGGTATCCAGCGTCCAAATCCGGTGCAGCAGCAGGGCCGTCGGCGATTCCAGATTGAATTGCACCCATCCCCGACACGACCCATCCGCGTTCCTAAACGCATAACACGCCTCCCCCGCCGGCGGCGCAATCTTGGCCAGGGCATGAAGGAAATCAATGACGCGCGGCACCGGTGAGATGACCGGCTGGTGAAAAAACCATTCCCAAAATCCCATGGCACAACCACCATAGCCCGCCGCCGACGGGCGGACAAATTCAATGCCTGCCGCGCTGCACGGAAGTTCCCGCCGCCAATCCGCATCTGAAATCTGAAATCCCAAATCTCAAAGTTTTTCTTGAGTGCTATAATCATCCCCATGTCTTCACGCGTAACTCCGTCCGCTCCGCCTCTGCCCCTCTCCCCCAAGCGCCGCTTCCTTACAGCCCTGCTGGGCGGCCGGCCCGATCGCCTGCCGGTCGGCAATGTGGTTTCCAATGCCACCATGGAATTGATGCAGGCCACCGGCGCCTGGTTTCCGCAGGCGCATTTGGATGCCCAGTGCATGGCCGCGCTGGCCGCCGGTGGGCATGAAATTCTCGGTTTCGACACGGTCATGCCGGTCTTCAGCGTCACCCAGGAAGTCGCCGCCCTGGGCTGCGAAATGGATTGGGGCCGGAAGGACATGATGCCCGGCACGCACTCCCAGCCCTTTGCCCAAGCGGCCCATTTCCCCATCCCGCCCGGCTGGATGGAAGCGCCATCCATCCAAACCGTCCTGCAAGCCATCACCCTGCTGCGCCGGCAACTGGGCGACCGCGCCGTGATTGTCGGCAAAGTGATGGGGCCATGGTCGCTGTCTTACCACATGATGGGCGTGGAGAATTTCCTGATCTGCACCATCGAAGAGCCGGACCGCGCCCGCCGCTGCCTGGAAGCGCTCACCCCGGTGCCGGTCGCATTCGCCCAGGCGCAGATGCAGGCCGGGGCCGACATCATTTGCCTGGCCGATCATGCCACCGGCGGCATGGTTTCGCCCCAGGCCTACCAGGAACTTCTGCTGCCCATCCACCGCAAGATCGTCCCCCAATTTGGCGGCCCGGTGGTCCTGCACTGCTGCGGCAACACCACCGACCGCGTCCACCTTTTCGCCCAGACCGGCATCGATGGCTATCACCTGGAATCCCAAGTAGACCTGCCCACCGCCCGCCAAGCCACCCAAGGCAAAATGCGCCTGCTCGGTAACATCAGCAACACCCGCGTTCTGCTCTCCGGCACCCCCGAACAAGTGCTGGCCGTCAGCCGCACCGCCATCGCCGCCGGCATCGATATCCTCTCCCCCGAATGTGCCGTCCCGCTGACCGTAACGATCCGCAATCTGCAAGCATTGGTGCAAGCGGCAGAGATGTGAAATCTCACTGCGGGCGGGCGTGGCGTGTTACATTTGTTACAAATGTTACATTTTTCGCGTTGGTATGGGGTGTTCCTGAGTTTCGTAGAGTCCGCCGGCCGGGCGCAAGTTGGCTTGCCTTGCCAACAAACGCTATTGCCCGGCCTGCGGACCATTGGCTGGCAACATCGTGGCGGCATGGGAATCGCGCCGGGGGCGCAATGGAACCAATGATTCTTGATATAATGCACAATATTGCCATTGAAAACACCCTGGATTCCGGGATCGTGGCATGAACCGGCTGGTGAAATGGCGGTTCAGAAAAGCGTTTGGCTTCTGGACGTTTGCGGCCATGGAAGTGGCCTTAGATCCACAGCTCGGTCAACTGCCGGAGTCAAAATTGGCCCGCAAATTCTGCCGAGGAAGCAAAAATACTTGTCAGGCGGTCATGCATGCCATAGCCGGGGGCTAAAGCGAGAACTTACCCACCGGTGCCGACGGGAAAGCATGGCATTGCAATTCACCGGGGGAGTGGTAACTTCCGCAAGGGGATGCCACAGTTGTTTTTTAAGAAGGTCTTTTTGGAGGCGATCCGCGCGGGGCGGAAGACGACCACGCTCCGCCATTGGGCCAAGTGCCGGATTCATCCGGGCGATCGCGTGTATACGCTGGGGCTGGGGTGGTTAAAGATCGATATGGTGGAGAGCGTGGAATTGGCGGCGCTGGCGGAAGCGGATGCCAGGGCGGATGGGTTTGACTCGCTGGCGGACATGATCAAAGCGGTGGAAGCAATTTATCCGCAGCATAAGACGGATGGCAATCCGTGGTATCGCATCCATTTCGCGGTGGATGAAATGACGGTGATCCCCGCGAAGGGCAAGCGGCGCGGAAAGCACAAGCAAACGGCCCGCTTGCGTGTGGCGACGCGGGTGGAAAACCGGCGGATTGGGCATGGGGAAAAATCCGCGCTGGCGGGGTTTATGCGGGGGGCGCTTGACAAGGCAGTGGCCGCGGGCCGATTATCGGTTGACTTATGAGTTCCGCCATCATCCTCCAGCACGTTGCCCACGAAGGTCCGGGCCGGCTTATCGGCCTGCTCCGTGATTACGGCATCCCCACGCAAGTCCGCAAACTGTTTGCCGGGGATGAGGTGCCTGCCGATATCGATGAGGCTCGCTTGCTGGTGATCCTGGGCGGGCCGATGGGTGTGGGCGATATCGGCAAGGGCGAGTTTCCCTATCTGGCCAAGGAAGTGGAGTTGCTGAAACAGTTGATCGCCGCCGACCGGCCGGTGCTGGGCATCTGCCTTGGGGCGCAGCTCTTGGCGCATGCGGCCGGGGCCAAGGTGTATCCGAATGTGAAACCGGGCGCTAAGCCGGAAGACCCAGCGACGCCGCTGCCGGAATTCGGCTGGCTGCCGGTGACGTTTCCCTTCCCTGGCGGCACCGAGCCAATCGTCGGCGGATTGATGGATGGGGCGATGATGTTCCACTGGCATTACGATACGTTCGATCTGCCCAAGCTGCCGGCCCCGGCAAGTCCCCCGCCGCCGCCAGCACCGGCACCGCCGACCGGCAACGCGCTGCTCAGTTCCAGCAAACTTTGCAAGAACCAGGCGTTCCGGTTTAGGAATCGGCTGTTTGGCTTTCAGTACCATTTTGAGTTTACCCAAGCCGACATCGCCGCGGTGGTCGCCGCCGGCAAGGCGGATGTGCAAAAAGTGCTTGGCCCGGATGGCGAAGCGAAAATTCTGGCCGACATGCAGAAATTTTATCCGCGTTATGATCGCTTGGGCGACCGCATCGTGCGGAACCTGGTGCAGTATTTGAAGTTGTATTGAAGCGGGAAAGAAATCCTCATGGCTCACACGCCCCCAAGCATTACCGACGTAATCGGCAAGATTCCCTACCGCATGGCGTTTGCCGGCGGGTGGATCGATCAGCCGTTTATTTCCCGGCTCAATCCCGCGCCCACCGGCTCGATGGTGGTGGTGGGTGTGGAGCCGAACTTCCGCTTTATGGAGCGGGCGGGCATGGCCAGCGGCACACGCCTGGCCGCGATGAAGCTTTGGAAAGATGGCCTGCCGGCTGGTAAGCCGGTGGATTTGGTCAAGGCGTTGTACGCCTTTGAGAATCAAGGTAAAGCCGAACCGTCCGGGTCGCAGGACATGATCGGGCTGATTTATCCCGGCGTTTGCCGGTTGGATTATGATGCGACTTTTGAGGGCGGGGTGTTTCCCCGGCATATTGAATCGTGCAATGATATTTCGGTGGCCCGCTGGCTGGAAAAAGTCATCCACATGTTGCCGGTGGAACCGCGACCGATGGATTACTCGCCGCTGGGAGTGAAAAAGCTCGATCCGGTTTGCGTGGGCAAGCTGGGCCAAAGCGGCCGGGATTGCTACCGAGCCATACTGGCCAAAGACCTGGTGGGGCTGGGCGCGGCGATGAATTTGTGCATGGCCTGCTGGGAAGCGCTGCTGCCCGGCACGGTAAGACATCCCACGCTGAAAGTCGATTTGTGCGGGTTGTTGAAACATTATCAGCGGCAATATCCCGGAGCGATGTATTCCGGCTGCGGCGGCGGCTATCTTTATGTGGTATCGGACCAACCGGTGCCGGGCGCGTTTCACGTGCAGGTTCGCGTGGCGGAGTAAAAGCGATGGCGAAAGTGTTGATTTCCGGCAGCTTCGACGATTTACGCTCGCCGCACATCCGCTTCCTGGAAGAGGCGGCCAAGCGTGGCGACGTGCATGTGCAGCTTTGGTCTGATGCGCTATTCCGCGGCAAAGAAGGCCGCGCGCCCAAATTCCCCGAGGCCGAACGGCTCTATTTCGTGCAGGCGATTCGCTATGTGCAAAGCGCAGAGATTGTCGGGCAATTGACCGACGCCGCGGCGTTGCCGATTGATCTTTCCGATCCGAAACTGAAACAGTTCCCAAAATCCGACGGGAAGATTGACGCCGCCACCACCGGCCGAAAAAAGGTGATTATCACCGGCTGCTACGATTGGCTGCACACCGGGCACGTGCGGTTTTTCGAGGAAGTCTCCGAATACGGCGATGTTTATGCGGTGGTGGGACACGACGCCAATATCGAGCTGCTAAAGGGCAAAGGCCATCCGCGCTTTTCGCAGGATGAGCGCCGCTATGTGGTGGGAGCGATTCGCTATGTGAAGCAGGCATTGATCGCCAGCGGCGACGGCTGGGTGGACGCCGCCCCGGAAATTGCCCGGATCAAACCCGATATTTACGCCGTCAATGAGGATGGCGATAAGCCGGAAAAACGTGCATTCTGCCAACAGCACGGCTTGCAATATTTGGTGCTGAATCGCCTGCCCAAACCGGGACTGGCGGCACGCAGCAGCACGAAACTTCGGGAAGCGGAAAAACACGCCTGTAAGTAAACCGACGCGTGCTTTGCGCCGGCCAACTGGGATCGTTCAAGTGGACGCAAGCAATTCATCCACGCGCATGGTCATGCCGAGGCGGCGCGAGCGTTCGGCGGCGAAAACCGCCGCGTGCGTGGCCAGCGATTCATCCGTTAGCGTCAACACGTGCTTGGCATCGCCGGTGCGGACGGCTTGCAGGAGTGCGGCGATCACGTTGTCATCGCCGCCGCCATGGGTTCCGTCGGCCGCGGGAATCGCGATCTCCGACGTTGACCAGGTGTTCCAAAACTTGGTGAGCGTTATCCGGTTGGCGGCGATATCGGCTTCGATGTAGCCATGGGTGCCATGGACGCGCAAGCGCCGGCCGCCGGGGGCGAAGGCGGTCATGGTGAACGTTGCCGTGGCGCCATCGGTGAATTCCATCGAGACGACCTGGTGATCGACCGCATCGTTGTCGCAGTGATAAACACAGCGGCCATAGGGGCTGGTGCGGATGAATTCCACACGCTGCGCTTCGGGCAGCGATGTCAGGTTGGGAATCCAACCGGCATAGCCGGAGTTTTGCACGTAGAGCCGGTAGGCCGAATACGGGCACGCCGAATCGTGTGGGCAGCCATCGGAACAGCGGGCGGGCGCGCCGGCCGGCGCGTGCTCGGCGTTGAAGTGCGACAAGCGGCCAAACGAAGACACCTGCGTCACCGGCTTACCAACCAGATAACAGAGGATGTCGATGTCATGGCAGCTCTTGGCCAGCAGCATGAAGGTGCTGTCGGCCGAGCGTGCCCAGTTGCCGCGGATAAAACTGTGCGACTGGTGCTGGGGATCGACGCCTTCCAGTTGGTCCACGGAAACAATCTGCCCCACCGCCCCGTCGGCGATAAGCTGCTTCACGCGGGCGTAAACCGGATGGTAGCGCAACGAATGGCAAACGCTGACAATCGCCCCATGCCGGCGACGGGCGGCATCAATGGCGATGCAATCATCCAGGGTCACCGCCATGGGTTTTTCCAGCAGCATGTGGTAGCCGCGCTCCAACGCCGCCAGCGCCGCGGCCACATGCAGTCGATCCATCAGCGTGTTGATGACGATATCGGCCATGCGCGGCTGGCGCATGGCGGTTTCCCAACTGTCGAAGCGCATGGCCGGGGCGATGGCATGGCGTTCGGCCAGAAAATCGCGGGCGGCGGGAATCGGATCAGCCACGGCCACCAGCCGGGCATCTTCGGGATGCTCTTCAATCCACTTGGCAAACGTTCGACCGCGGCCGCCGCAGCCGAGGATAACGATGTCTAAACGGTGTTTCATGGGTTTGTCTTTTGAGAATGCTTCAACCGGGAAACATCATCCGCCCTATCTTCAAAAAACCGCCTCGGCCTTCAATAACTGCCGCGGCGGCACCGGCTTATGCTCGCGCAAGGCATCAATCGCATCGCAGGCCAGCAATAACAACTTGCGCGTGTCGTAGCCCAGGCGCAACATCGGCACCACCGGGGCGATCGGATGCGTGAAATTGGAATGCGTAACGATGGATAATTCCTGCGGCACGCGCAGGCCCAGTTCCACGATCGCCGCCACCGCCGCATCCGCCAGATTGTCGTCGGTGATGATCAGCGCATCGGGCCGCTCGGCCTGGCCGGGGTCCAGCAGCAGCTTGACGATTTGCCCGGCCCACCAGGGATGTGACGTATGCACGCCTTGCAGCCAGGCCGGTTTGGACGACAGGCCATATTCGGCCAGCCGATCCATCATGCGCTCAAACGACATGATGACATTGGTGATGATGGCCGGGCGGCGACGGCCTTCGGCCCGCAACGATCCCAGCGACTGTTCGATAAACGAATCCTCATCCACGTAAATCGTCGGGCTGCCGGTGGTGGATGGCTCGGCTTGCACCAGCACGGCCGGCAGGGCCACTTGCTCAATCACCGACGCCTCGGCCAAGGTTCGCCCGCCCACGATGATTACCCCGCCCAGGCGTGCCGACCGCGCCTCGCGCAGCAAACGCAGGAAGCTATCGTTGTCCGGATGCGGTTCGGTCCAGTAGAAGCAGGGAATCTCGCGCGGGGTGGTGCGCTGGAGATTGGCCGCATCGCCATCCAGGCCGTCCCAAAATCGATTCCAGCCCGGCTGCCCCGGCCCCTCGGGAAACACCAGGGCATAGCGGTACAGGTGCGGCGGCCGTTCGGCGACAAACGTGCCGCGCGTGCTGTCGGCGGTCACCAAACCATCTTGTTTGAGCCGCGCCAGCACGCGCATGAGCGTCGGCCGGCCAATCTTATATTCCACTTCCAGCGTGTCCCAGGTGGGCATCCGCTGGCCGGGGCGCAGCTCGCCGCTGACAATGCGGCGGCGGAAATCCGCCACCACGTGCTTGGTCTTGGAGATGGGCGAAGAATCCTCGGCCCCAGCGGCAAACGCCGCTTCATTTGGTACACGTCCCATATTTATCACCTTAACAAAAACTGATACCACGGCGCCATGGAGTCTTGAGCGGCATCGATACCGGAGAACCAGGCATCTGATTGTTTGTGGACTCCCCAATCAGACTGGTTGGCCATCACGTTGATGGCCAGTTTCCCGGATGGGTCCGGAATCAACGTGCGATCAATGGCCAGGCGATACCAAGTGATGCCACCATCGGCGGCGTCCATGCGCTCGGCCTTTACGGTAACGCCGGTGGCCAGCGCTGTCCATGCCGCCGCGCCTGCTTCGCGTTGGAAGCAGGCATTGCCGGTGGCCGATGCCGCCAATTGCAGCACCTTTCCATTCGCGCCGGCCACAGCCACGCGCAGTGAGTTGCCGCGGTCGATTTCGCCGGCATTGGCGGCGGGATGAAACGCGCCTTCGCGAATCGCCGCCACCACGTAAAGATGCTGGGCATCACCGGCCAGCCAAACCTGCCCGGACAGGTCGGCCAAGCCCTTCCACCATTTGCTGGCATCAGGCTGTTTGGCCCACTCGTTGACGATGCCTTCTTCGGTGAGCACACCGGCCGGTTCCACGGCGTTCCAATCCGCCGCCGGGCCATCCCAGGCGATACCGCCCAGTGCCGGCACGGCATTGCGCGGCGTCACCGACGCCCGCGCCCGCGCCAATACCGCCGCGTCACGCTTAAGCTGGAAATTGAGCGTATTGCCGCCACCGGTTGCCGATGATTTGGCCGCGGCCAATTCCTGCGGCCCGCCGTTAAACAGCTTCCAGCCTTGTGAACCGCTGAGCACACGCACCGCGATCAAATTGCGGCCGGCCTTGAGCGGCATATCGAACGCATGTTCCAGAATGCTTTGCGGCCCTTGGTTGCCAGTGGCCAAATCGTCAAACACCGGCTGGCCATTGATGAACCACTGTTCCCACCAGTCGGCCGAAGAGCCGACACGGATGGTCTGGTCCACCGGGCTGTCGAGATAGGCAAAAAGGATGGCCTCACGCTTTTCGGCAAACCCGCCGCCCAGCGGCGCTAAATCCACCACGTCGCCTTTTTGCAGCGCGGTTTGCGGCTTAATCGTTTTGCCGTTGGCGGTTAATTCCGCCGGGATGTCTTTGGTAAAGTTACGCACATCCACCGATTCGGTGGGCACCGGGGCAAACGTCGTCCACCGCCGCGGCCATTTAACCGCGTTGGGATCGGCCGCCAGTTTCACCGTCACCGGTACGTTTTGTGTTTCCTTCGCCGCCAGATGCACGGGCACTTCGGGCGTGGCCAGCGTGAGGCCGGCGGTTTGGCCAACACTGGTCACCAGCGTGGCGTCCAGCGGGGCCTCAAACGGGTTGAACACTTTCACCGCCACCGCGTCATCGGCGCCGGGGGTGACATACACCAGCGGGCCGGCCAGCACCATCGGCGGTAATGCCGCCACGGCATCAGGTGCCGCCGCATCGTGCCAGGTGATGTACGATGGATCCAAATCCACCGGCACGGTCGCCACGCCGCCCTTCACTTCCAGCGGCGTGATGTTGCCGAACAAATCGACCAGCTTGGCATCATGGATAGCGTCCGGCTTATTGGACAGCAGCACGTTGGTCGTGCCACCGCCGCGGGCATCGTCCCACACCACCACGGCGCGGGCGTCGCTGTCCTTGGCGGCAAAAAGATAGCCTTCCTGGCTGCTTGAGCCTAAATCCAGTTTCCGCGTAAACGCCAGGCCTTTCAGCGTCTTGGTCATGGTGCGGTAACTCAGGATGCAAGGCCGCGGTTCGTGGACGTTATAGGTATTGGTGTAGTCGCTGTCCTCGCCCATGATGTTCAGGCGGAACCAGAGCAACATCGGTTCGCCCACGCTCTGGGCGTAAACCATCTTCTCCACCGCGGTGCGCGATTGGATGCGCATCTGGTTGGGTGTGTGCGACGCCACCCCGGATTCGGTTTCAATAAACGGCCGGTTGGCTTTCTGGTATTGCACGGCCACGGCATGGACATTTTCATACGCCCGCCGTTCGGCCCAAACCAGCGGCCCGTGGCCGTGGTAGGCAATCGCGTCCAGCGATTCGGTGGGGAACATCTCAATAAACTTCTTGGCCCGAATCGTGGCATCGGGGCCGGCGAAACTTAGCCCGCCATTCATCACCACCGCATTGGGATTGGCCGCATGGATCGCGGCGGCAACATCCACCATGCCGGCACAGTAATCCTCGATCGGGCCGGGATAAAAACCGGTCAGGTCCGGCTCGTTGCCCAGCTCCCAATATTTCGCCTGCTCGCCAAACTGCTTGGCGCGGGCGGCGGATATGGTCGCGATCATCTTGGTGTTGGCCGCACGTTTAACCGGATCGGCGTCCCAGCGGATATCGGCAAAGACCGTGGTCTGAATGTGATGCTTGGCAAACTCGGCCATCGCCGGCGCCCAGTCTTCATCCAGCCCATTGGCGCCGTTGCCGCGCGTGATATCGCAACCCATAAAATCCAGCCATTGCAACCAGCGGTCGTCCCGATAATCCACGCCGGGATCAACGCCATAAAGGAACTCGCCCGGCTTGGCCTTGGCAATCGGTGATTGCTCGGAAACCAGGATGTGTACGCTGGGCGACAGGAAAACGTCCCGCCGGCCATCAGCGCCGGGCCGGCCCATGCTCATTTCCACAATGTAACCGCCCTGCTTCAACCCCGCCGTGTCCAGCGGCACCGGCAAGGTGAATGGCCCGCCCGCCGGCACCGTCACCGCCAGCGGATGCGACCAAACCTCATTGCCCATGTCATCCGTCAGCCGCACCTGGCAATCGCCATCAAAACCCACATGGGCGATGTTGCGGAATTTCAGCGACAGATTTGCCTTTTCACCGGGGGTGAAAATAAATAGTTCCCGGCCGGCATCCATGCCGTCAAATCGCAGCAGCCGGTGATAATCCGGATGGTGATCGACATCGTAGCCGTGAATAAAAACGCTCTTAAGCTGGGCATCGGCGGTGCAGGAATTGTAACGCAGATCAAACCCATCGCTCTTCATGTCATTGCCGGCCGAGTGATAATCGGTGCGGGCAAATAGGGCGTTGTCGATCTGGCCGGTCGCCGTGCCCCAAATGCCTTCACCCGCGCCCGATGACCCGATCAATTCCCGGCTGCCGCCGGCGGTATCGGCCGTCAAATTGATCGGCGACCACTTGGCATTGGTAAACACCATGCGGGCGTCCACCGCCGGCATCTTACCGTTCTGGAAACGCGGATCGGTGATGTTGAAATACATCGAATGCCACCAGCCCGGCCCGCCGCGATCCGATTGATACCCGCCGAACCAAATCCACCGCTTGGCCCCGTCGGCGACGATTTGCCGGGAACCCGTATTCGGCGCGGTGCGGTCAAAATCCATGCCGCGCGTAATCGGCATCTTATCGAAAACGATAAACACATCATCCGCCCCCGCCACCGCCACCGGCTGCTCGTAAGCCAGCACTGGCGCAGCGTCCACCGCCGCGCCATCCGCCCGCAAGGTCAACCGCACATCGCATTCGCCGGCGGCAATGTCCTTGGCATTAAACGTATAAGAAACCGGCGTTGCAGCGCTGGCCGCCAGGGTGACATGCTGCTTGGCTATCGCCACCATCCGGCCATCGACAAGCTGCTCAAATTGAGCCGTGCCGCTCACCGGCGTGGCCGCGGCATTGCGAAGATCAAACGACATCGCATCGGTTTCGCCCGGGGCGACGATGAATTGACTCGCATCTTTTACCGACGTCACCGTAACCTGCGCCGCGGCCGGCGCAGCCGCTATTGCGGCGAGAATGGCGAAACAAGTGATTCCGAAAATAACCCGTCGATTCAGCATAGAGACCTTTAATAAATGTATGATCGCATAGTCAAAATGGCCAGACTCACCACACATAGGGACCGGTTATCCGGTACTCGACTTTGGTGCTGCTGGTAGCCAAATCCTTTGTGCGGTTCTGCATCTCCACATGTCCGTCCCAAAACAGGCCATTGGCCGCCGTGCCGTTCACGTGGTTCGACCACCAGTTGATATTGTCGTTGTAGTGTTGGGTGAAACAGTAATCATTGGTGTCGCCTTGGTTGCGCCACCAGTGCTGGTCAAGCATGTCGATGTAGTTCGACGTGCCGTGCAGTGGCCGATTGCCCATGTCCACTAAATGGTCGAACCGCCGGGGAATTTGGCATTGATTCGGCGAAGTCCCGGTCCACCCCGAAGCCTCGGTGGGCACGGTGAAATTGGCGCCCTGGCCCAAATTAACGCAATAGGACATGTAGTTGGTAGTACTCCGTTGGTCGAGCGCGGTCGCCCCGGCGTGCATTTCCGCGCTGGGACTATCTTCCGGGCACTGATAAAGCTGTAAGGGCTGTGTCCCGTCATTCGGGGGAGACAGGGTTTGCCACTTCCGCGGACCACCGCCCAGATACACCCACAACGCCCCGTCCCAAGTTGACGGGCATGTCCCGGAGGTCGCCGACGTATAGGCGAAACTCGCCGGTGCAGGATGGAATCCGCCGTAATCATTCGCGTACATCTGCAGCGCGGTGCCGATCTGCCGCAACTGGCTGGCACATTGGACATCCATCGCCGCCATCTTCGCCTTGTTCAGTGACGGCAGCAGCATTGCCACCAAAACCGCGATGATGCCGATCACGACCAGCAGTTCCACCAAGGTAAAACCCCGTTGAAGTCGCCGGTTGGTTTTTGAAACAATTTCCATGTTATAGTTCCACCGCTTTCCAAGTTCGCCGGTTCCAACCGAATCGTTAGACTCGGATTGCCGGTCCGATCAAAACCACACGTATGGGCCGGTAAGCCTATAAAAAATCTTGGGACTGTTGGTGCTGAGATCGCTTTTGATGGTCTGCATTTCCACATGCCCGTCCCAGAACAGGCAGTTCGCCCCCGGAACGCCGTTAATCACGTGATTCGACCACCAATCGTAAGGTGGTTCGTAAGTATATTCGGTGTACCACTGCGTCCAAGCATACGTTCTCCCCGGACTATGATCGCCCTGCATGTGCCAATAATGCTGATCCAAGATGTTGACAAAATCCGAGGGGCCGTGCAGAGGCCTGCCGCCAGAGTCCACCAAATGGTCGAACCGCCGTGGCATTTCACCCGCCGCCGCGTTGTAGTCGCCGTTGTTGGAGTCGCCGGCGGTCAACGCAGTTAGTAATGATGCGGGCTGGCCCAAGTTCATTATATAGGAGCAGTAGCCCGAGCCGCGGCTGTCGTTAAACCCGCCATGAGACTCGGCGTAGGGACTATCTAAAGGGCATTGGTACAGCGTCAACGGTTGCACCCCGTCAGCAGCGGGGGTAGCGCTCAGGTTCGTGTGCCGTGGATCACCCGCAAGATATTTCCAGAGAGCGCCGTCCCAAGGAATACCGTTATTCTCCCCCGCGCTCAAAGCGCCGTTCCAAGGTGCCGACGCCCCGCTTAAAGCGTAAGTGCATGGTGCCGGTTGATACGCGTTATAATCATTGGCGTACAACTGCAATGCGATGCCAATCTGCCGCAGATTACTGGCACATTGCACATTCATGGCTTGCGTTCGCGCTTTCTTCAGCGCCGGCAGCAGCATCGCTACTAAAATCGCAATGATTCCTATGACAACCAGTAGCTCCACCAAGGTAAAGCCCCGTTGCTGCCGGCCACTTTTTTGTAAATCCGTCCGCATAACGCAACTCCATGATTGGCTCAGGCCACCAAGTGCAGGCAACCCAAACAAATTCTAGGCCGTGATGTGCGACGCCATACGGCCAAACGGTATAGTATTAACTAAGTCAATATACGACTTAATCGGCAGCGGGCAAGCGAAAAGCCGATGGAAAAATATTTTTCCAGATGGCGTCCCGCCGAAATTGCGGATCGGTTCAGTTGGGACCAAAACAGAGCCGGGGCGTGTCGCCCCGATTGGGCCAGCACGGCCCGGCACTTATCAAATTCACATGGCGGCAGATTCTTCCCGTTCTAGCCCTACTTTAACAGCAAGTTATTTGCGATGAAATCTTGGGGCACTTTGGGCGGGCCTTGGGGCGTTTTGGGGGCACCTTGGGGCGTTTTGGAGGCCTCTTGGGGCCGTCCACAGGGGGTCGAGAGGCCTCCAGATGAACTTAAGGCCGGTCAACCTGCCCTGAACCTCGCGGAACCTCCGGGGAACCTCGCGGAACCTCCCATGAAAGTCGCTTAAAGTACGCTAAAACTCGTCCCAATGTCGGGGTTTTATAGCGTACTCAGCAAGTTAAATGATCGCGCCAATGCTGTTTTGTCAATTAAATTGAGCAACGTGGCCCGATTTGAAAAATTCATCCAAAAATGCATTTTCGCTGGCAACTCCTGTGGAAATAAGCACTTACGGCAAAAAACAATGCGCGCAAGTGGCGCAGCGGCGCGGCGCTTTTTGCCTTCGGCCACGAAGAATTACGCCGGGCTTTGCAGTGTCGCTGCTGACTCCATCGGCAAAACTTGAAACGCGAAGGATTCATCCACGGCCGGCCAATGTTGAATATGCCCTTTGACGCGTACCGACCAGAGGATTTTGTCATCGCCAATTTCCAGGGATGGCTTCACTTCGGCGGGAATCGCAAACGTGGTCTTGCCGGCGGGGATTTCCAGCGCTTTGGCCGTTTCCAACACCGGGATTTTCAGCAGTTCGGTGGTGCTGGTGGAGCGGCCCTTGCCCGAGCCGGTGGTCAACTGCCGCTGGCAGATCGCCTCGATAAGCAGGCGGTCGAGGCGATCATAGCGGCCGTCAAAGTGCCACTTCACCTGGATCGACTGGCCAGGCAACACCGCGCCGGGGGTCAGGGTGATCGCCACCGTGGGATTGAACAGCTTGAGAAAGGCCACGAAAGTGACCACGATCATCACCAGCCCGACCAAAACAAAGGGGATCAAAAACAACGTGGAGCACAGATCGACGTGGCCGGGCTGATGCCACTGCCGGCCGACACCGACCAGGAAGAAGAAGTAAAGGAAGCCGTTCCAAAACAGCGTGAAAATCAGCACGCCGATGAAGGCGCCGATGGGCGTGGAGCGTGGCTTTAATGCCACCGGCCCGCGTGCCGCCGCCAGACTGATATTGCCGCGAACATTCGCTGGCAGGGGCGTAATCGCCGCGGCGCTGCGTTTGGTGGCGCGGAGGGAAAGAATCATAAACAGCAGGCCAAAGCCGCCAAACGCCAGCGGAAAGATCGTTTCCAGGATGACATCGCCGCTGCGATTGAGCACCGCCACGGTGGGATCGGCGGGATTGACGTAGCAAGTGGTCTTGGCCTTGGCGGGAATCTTCCGCACCGTATCCTGCTTGGACTGGTAGCCGCTGTCGGAACTGGTGGAAAAATCATAGTGGCTGGAGGCATATTTTTTGCCGTTGAATTCGTAGCGGAACAGCACGTCAATGCTGTAGGTGGTGCTTTTGCCCGAATGGCTGCGCACGCCGCTATGGGCAATCACGCAACGGGTAGTCGGCCAGGTTCGGCTTTGCTGGATATGCGCAACATCGGGCACGGTCTTGAACACGAGGAAACCCAGGCCGATGAGAAAAAACAGGCCGCCGAACACCACACCGCCGCGTGCCGACTTCTGCGCTTGGCTGATGGGCAACCGCCGCCGCCGCCACCACGGGGCGATCATGCCGGCCAAACCAATTGCCACAAAGATCAGCGGGAACAATATCACCAGGCCAATCCACGCGTTGCCGGCGCGCAGCACCGCCTGCGTGGGATCGTCCGGCTTGACCAGGCACGGCACATGCGCATGGACCGGATAGGCATCCAACAACCTTTGCGCGTCGCGGTAATCGCTGCTCCCTTGATAATCCGGCTGCACGACGGTGCCGTGGTATTGGTTATCGGCTTCGGGATTGTTTTGCGCTGCCAGTGGGCCGTGGTATTGGTAGCCCACGATCAACTGGTAATCGTAGCCGCCGTCGCGGGGAACTTCTTTGATCGTGCTGCTGGTGATCTGGCAATCGGTTTTGTTCCAATAATGTTCGGCGGCATTGCGGTAGGCCTGCCTGGCCACGAAATAGGTGAACACTGCGCCCATAGCGAAAAAGAAGCTGAAGAAAACCGTCGCGCCGATTTTGCTGCCGAGGCTCATCGGCGGCTTGCGGTTGTCGTCCAACGCCGTTGGCATGTCGCTCATCGTCCCGGTCCTTTGCAAATACGGCCAACCTTTCGGTCGTCAATGGTAATTGGAAATGCTTTGGGCCGGCTCGTTGCCCACGCGAATCAGCGTGACCGTGTCCAGCGTCCAATCTTTGCCGGTCTGCTCGTAATCGAACTGCCAAGTGGTGGTCAGCGGGCGATCCTGCGTGGCATCTTGCAGGCTGGCCACCACCAAGTCAACAGTAATCAGCGTCTGATCCTGTTTGCTTTCCAGGCTGCGCACGGAAATGCCTTTTAGGCCAAGTTCGCCGCAGCGGGCCTGCACTTCGGTCACGATATTTTTCCGTCCGGCGATGCTGAGCGTGCCGATGGTGGACACCACGGTATGTTCGTCCAGCAGCGTGGCGAAGGCGGTCCAATCGTTGCGATTGGCGGCATCGACCAGGCCGGCGGTGCGTTTTTCGCAGCGGGCGCGGTCGGTCACAATCAGCGTCCGCCCCGCCAGCAACACGGCGGCGAGCGCCAATCCCGCCACACCGGCCAGCAGCAGCGGACGGCTTTGCCGCCGATTGGCCCAACAGACCAAGCCCAGGCCAATCACCGCCACGCCGACAATCGTGATCCAGGAGACATGGGCAAATTGATCAAGCATGGAATTAACGCTACTTCCGTAAGCGTCGAACCGCAAGCGATGTGGCCATTGCCAGCGCAGCTCATTTGCCCATGAATATGGTCATATCGCCATCGAGATAATCGTTCAGCCAGCCGATGCTGCGGCAATGCGCGCGGGCGAATTGCAACACGTCTGCGGGCTTATGCCAGTAAAGATACTCCGCCGCCGCCAACGCCGGTGAACAGAGAAAATTGAACACCACGGCCTGCCGGGCCAGCACCAGCGCCGCCGACAGGGCTTGATAAAACACGGATGGCTCCACGGTATTCAGCGAACCGCTGAAAATAATCACCTCGGCGGCAACATCCATGAGCTGGGCATCGGCGACAAAATCGCCAACGATAATTCTGGCGTCGGGCCGCTGGCGGGCCACGGCGGCCAGATCCTCCACGGCTTCGATGCCGATGTACTGGCTGGGGTGTGAGCCGGCATCATGCAAATATTGCAGTAGATCGGCGCGGCCGCAGCCAACATCAAGGATTTTCTTACCACTCAACGGGCAGGTATTGACGATTGCCATGAACCTGGCCGCCTGGGTTTTGCGGCTGGCCCACAACAGCGTGGGGAAATTCCCGCCGTGCCTGGCGGCGGCATCGAGATAAGGTTGAAGATAGCCGGGAACGCTGGCCATGGGCCAAGTGTAACCGAGAGAGTTGGAAAGCACGAAACGTCGCGCAAAAAGAAAGCCCACGGATGGCAATCCGTGAGCTTTTGATCTTTGACAAGTGAATAGTCGGAAGCCTTTCCTGCGTGTTGCCACTCAAGTTACCGGTCCCGTGAAGGACCGGACGAGGGTGTGCTGACAAATTTCTCGCCGAGGCTGTGAGACAGCCAAGGAAAGTTTTCAAGCACAGATTGCTCTGTGCAAGTTCTAAGAATCCCTTAGAAAGGAGGTGATCCAGCCGCAGGTTCCCCTACGGCTACCTTGTTACGACTTAGTCCCAGTCACCGAACCTAGCGTAGGGACCTCAGTAGTGAGGCCACTTCGGCTA
>Ga0316217_10001088_pt1 | contig 36751 bp, 24 predicted proteins | sample 1anoAmetaG_FD_203633 | JGI IMG/M metagenome (GOLD analysis project Ga0316217, IMG submission 203633) | Freshwater microbial communities from Trout Bog Lake, Wisconsin, USA - 1anoA | ecosystem: Environmental > Aquatic > Freshwater > Lake > Hypolimnion/Profundal zone | place: USA: Wisconsin...
TGGCTGCGCCATTTTACCAAGTAGTATCTCACCCAAATCGCACCTACTTGATCCAAACAAGTTGAATGTCGGCAGCTTGCACAAGTCCATGGCGACACGGCCAACATCCTGGCCATCGCAGCAGTGGTGGAAGTCGTACGACGATCCGCAGCTCGACAGTTTAGTAAACGAGGTGACGTCAGGGAACCCGTCCATGCGCATTGCTCAAGCCCGTATTGCGAAAGTACAAGCGCTCAGCGGCATTGCCAAAGCGAACCTGTTGCCCTCTGTTCAAGCAGATGCTTCCTTTACCAGAGAGCAGTTCACTGAGAATCAATTCATTCCACCGCCCTATGCAGGCAATTGGGCATGGGATAACATTGCAACTGTTGACCTCATCTATGATCTCGACCTTTGGGGAAAGAACCGTAGTGCCCTTACCGCAGCGTTGGACTATGTGCAGGTGGCCACTGCCGAAGCCCAGGAAGTTCAGCTCGCCCTCGAAACAGCAATAGTCCGGGCTTATGTCCAGTTGTCACTCCAATACGTACTCAAGGACATTGCCGAGGCGACCCTGAAGCAACGACAGGACATCCTGGATATCATGCAAAAACGGAGTGCGGCCGGGCTTGCGACCGAGCTTGACCGGAGGCAGGCTGAAGTCACGTTGCCCGCTGCACGGGCGGATCTCGAGAGAATTTCCGAGTCAATCGAGTTGTTGCGCATTCAGTTAAGCGCGCTTGCCGGCAAGGGACCCGGCGATGGCGAGCAGATTCGCCGGCCCGTTCTTTCTTTCAATCTTCCTGTACAGCTTCCCGATGTCCTCCCCGCAGATCTCTTGGGACGGAGGCCAGACGTAGTGGCACAGCGCTGGAGGGTGGAGGCAACCAGTAAGGGTATTGACGTGGCCAAAGCGGCATTTTACCCGAATATCAACCTAACGACGTTTGCGGGATGGCAATCACTTAATTTCGCTCAATTTCTGTCGCCGGGATCGTTGATAGCAGGCTTTGGCCCGGCAATTTCCCTGCCGATTTTCCAGGGCGGTCGACTGCGTAGCCAACTCGGCATATCGACTGCGGAGTATGACATAGCGGTTGAGTCGTACAACGGTACGTTGATTCGGGTATTGGAAAACGTAGCAAACCAAGTCGTGACGTTGCGCTCACTGGAAAAGCAGCGTATCCAGGTCAATGAATCGAATTCACTAGCTAAACGAGCCTACGACATCGCTCTTCAAAGCTTTCGCTCCGGGCTGACCGATTATATCAACGTACTCAACGCAGAAAATCAAACGCTCCTGGAAGCACAGCGAAATGTGCTGACAGAAGCACGGTTTCTCGATGCCTATGCTGGATTAATGCAGTCCATAGGTGGTGGATTACCTGTCACGGCGCCGCCTGCACCGGAGAGCGCCCGATGAGTGCTCTAGGTGTTGACACTATAAAGACCTGTCTATTGCCGATGCGTCGGGAAGTTATTTCATGGGGTAAAAAGGAAGGTTGGAACTCGATATTTGTTTTCAAGACCATTTTGGCCGCATTGCTGGCGATGTGGATATCGATGAAGTTCAATCTCGATCAGCCAAGCACAGCCATGATTACCGTCTTTATTGTCATGCAGCCGGAAACCGGCATGATCTTGACCAAAAGCCTCTACCGCATCGCCGGGACGTTGGCCGGAACAGTGGCCAGCCTTGTGCTGGTCGGGTTGTTTGCTCAGGAACCTGAGTTATTTATCATCGGATTGGCTCTGTGGGTGGGGATATGTACGGCTGGGGCGGCATTTTATCGCAACTTTAAATCATACGGGTTTGTCCTTGCCGGGTATTCGTCCGCAATGATCGGGCTTCCCGCCGCTCTGCAGCCCCAGTTGTTTTTCTCCATCTCCGTGACCCGCCTCTCCGAAGTCACGCTTGGAATCCTGTGTGCTGGTGTCATAAGTGACATTATTTTGCCGCGACGCCTTTCAGACATTATTATCAGTAATGTCCAAAACCGTTATACAGAATTTATTGCTTTCGTGCGAGCATCGCTTGCCGGCACTGAAGGACAGCAGGAACTTGAAAACATGCACCTGCGGTTGGTGGACAAGGTGATTTCACTCGAATTGATCCGAAGTGCCGCAATTTTGGAAGACCCTGAAGTGCGTGCACGAAATCTCAGAATTAAAAATCTTAATAGCGAGTTCATGTCTGCGTCCACCTCGTACCATTCGTTTCGCCAACTCATGCAAAGGCTGACAAAGCATTCGGCCCCAGCAGGAAAAGCACTCAAAACGCTGTACGAATCGCTGGGAAACACGCTTGTGACGGTGGGGGAAGCCCCACGCACCGCAAAAGAAGCACGTCGGGCCGCACGACTAATTGCTGCCTTCAGAGCTGTGCTGTCACGGCGCGTGGAGGAGGTTCGGACCACCTTGTCAGATTCTTCGGATCCACAGACTATGCTGGATTTCGAAACGGCAGTGGAGCTCTTGTTCCGTTTTGTGCGTGAACTTCATGTGTATTCAACTACATATTCGGCTCTGCAGAATAAAGAACAAGATATCAAATCTCCGGATGATATCAGTTTTGCATCCAGTACCGATCCGGTGGTCGCGCTTCTGACGGGAGCAAGATCTTTTGGTGCTATTTTATTGGTTGGAATGTTCTGGATTGTCTCTGCCTGGCCATCTGGTGTCAATGCCCTTTTGTTCGTGGCTATTGTAAGTTCTTTGTGTGCGTCAGCCATCAATCCAGCTCGTGCTGCCAGGCAAATGGCATTCGGTTTCATGGCCGGTTTCCTTGCTGCATTTTTATTCAAATTTCTTGTTCTCCCGTCACTCGATGGGTTCATGCTTCTTTGTGCCGGCTTGGCACCTGTACTGATTTTTGGACGGTATCTCTGTGCAAACCCGAAATGGGCTGAAATTGGCAGCGGTTTCGTAATTTTTTTCACCACCATGGTGGCTCCCACCAACTCCATGCAATTCGATCCGGTGGTTTTCATCAATGATGGTAGTGCAATAATTATTGGTGTTGCGGCGGCAGGGGTGATGTTCGTGACACTTATGCCGGCAACCGGGACATGGCTCAAGCGTCGCCTGGATCGTCAACTTCGCCATCAGGTGGTCATGGTCTGTTCTGATTCGCTAGACGGACTTGTACATCGTTTTGAAAGCAGTACCTACGACTTGCTTCACAAACTCTCATCAAACCGATTGGATGGTGGCGCCCAGGACCAGCATCTACTCGCATGGGTATTCCCGGTCATTGAGATTGGCCGAGCGATCATCCACATGCGCCAGGATGCGGATGCTCTCCAGATGTCTCGATCACTGTCCGACAAGCTACGGGAAAGCATACGATCAATTGCACGGCTCTTCGAACGGCCATCCGCGCCGCACCAGAACGCCGCCACCGAAAGCACAGTAAATGCTATAAAAACAGTCTCACTTGAATTGGAGTTGGAATCGTGTTGCGGCCATAATCGGGATGTCCTGCGGCGCATCTTGACATCTTTGCATCTGATTCGGACCTCGCTACTGGATGAAGACACCGTACTGGGGGCTATGGTTCCCGCTTCATCGCCAACTCTTTTAGAAGGAGCTAAAAATGCCGCGTGAATTTTCCCTGCTCGACGCACTTGTACCATCCCTTTTTCTTGCCTTTCTTGTGAGTGTAATCCTGCAGACAATACTAGACAGGATCATGGGGCGAGTCGGCGTCTATCGGCATGTCTGGCACCCGCCGTTGTTTCGGGTTTCGGTTTTTTTCTGCATTTTCGGTATCTGCGGCCTTTTTGTGCTCCGCTAGCTGATACCGGTACATATTACAAGGGGTTTTACATGAAAATAAGGCAGTTGTTTCACTTCGTCATCACCATAGCAATTTTGGTTGCAGCAATACTGATTAGCAGGGCCTTATGGAACCGGTACATGAACTCGCCTTGGACCCGTGACGGGCGAGTTCGAGCCGACGTGATCAACATTGCCGCCGATGTTTCCGGGATCGTAGTCCGAGTTGCCGTTAGTGACAATCAGTTGGTACACAAAGGAGATCTACTGTTTACGGTTGATCGAGAACGTTATCGTTTAGCGCTTGAACAGGCAAAAGCCCGTTTGGCAGCCAGTAAGGCCGTTATGACGATGCGCGAGCAGGAGTCAGAGCGGCGCGCCCATTTGGAGGGTGTCGTAGTGTCTACTGAAAACCGTGAAAATGCCCGATCGCAGGCCGACTCGGCAATAGCAACGTATCAAGACGCCGAGGTCGCGGTTGAGACGGCCAAACTGAACCTGGACCGTACCGAGGTGCATGCGCCGGTTGACGGCTACATCACCAACCTGAATGTTCATCCGGGCGACTTTGCAACGTCGGGTGTAGCAAAACTGGCGCTGATCGACAAACATTCGTTCTGGGTTTACGGTTATTTCGAGGAAACAAAACTCCATCTGCTACACCTGGGTGATCAGGTCGAAATAAGGCTTTTGGGCAACGCTCCTCTCCTGAAAGGGCATATCGAAAGCTTTTCCCGCGGTATTACCGATCACGATAACCCTACCGGTCATGAACTACTGTCGGACGTCAACCCCATTTTTAACTGGGTCCGGCTCGCACAACGCATTCCGGTGCGGATCAAGATAGACACTATACCCGACAATATTCCTCTTGCAGCAGGTATGACCTGTACCGTTATCGCGCGGCCGCTCTTGCAGACGAAAAAGGCCCAACCCCAGCAGCACTTAGAGGGCACCGCTCCGTCAATAGACAAGACAGTGCCTAGACTATTTTGACTCGTTTTTTTATACGGTTTTCGTACCATTTCGGTGAATGGTTTCCGCAAGTCTTTGCAATCCAGCAATATAGCGGTCATCGGCAACTGAGAGCAATTTCCAGCGATCGCGGGGTAGCCCATTGAGCGGCTTCCCGCTTCAGTGTGGACAGCCTTGGTGTCGTAGCAAATGAATTCGAAAAGCTCATAACGGACGCTCCGCCCGGGTTTCGTTACTCGGCGCACCGCCACCCAGAGCCTGCATCAGGCCGGCATAGGCATCAAGGTAATGTGTCTCAGCCTGTGCTTTTTGCTGAGCCTCCAGCAGGTGCAAGAATAACCTGACTCCATCCGTCTGAAATAATGTCAGGACAAGGTTACTGTTGATCCGATTCCTGGGAAACAGACGGTCTGTCCCAAATAGAGCTTGCCAGGAAAACCGATATCGATAGGACTACGATGGCCTGTATTATCGACAGACTGGAAAAGGCTGAAATTATCCGGCGAGCCTCTTCCGCTTTAGACCGCCGTGCCCATCTGGTATGGCTTACCGAGAAGGGCAGCCGTCTGGAGCAGGATCTTTCTCGTGCGGCACACAGGGTTCAGGATAGAATCAAGGGACAAATGACGCCGGGGAATATAATCAGCTTAAACGGCTGCTCCATAAGCTGTTCTTGCTCCGCTGATTAAACACACGGAAATATTCTTATGCCACACAACGTAAGGCGTCAGACTCTGGCAATCCTACCGCTGCAAGCCGTTGGAGCGTGTCGTTGTCAAACCTATAAGAACGAGATGTCACGAAGGAGGCAGGTATGCATAATGATGTTTTGAAGGTCATAGAGGACCGGCGCAGTATCAGGGTTTTTGACGATAGGAATATCTCCGAATCCGACATCCAGACCGTGTTGCAGGCTGCGAACCAGGCCCCATCCGCGCACAACCAGCAATCCTGGCGATTTGCCGTTGTCAGCGGGATCAAGAAACAGAATTTGGCAAGCCTGGTCAGCAAAAAGGCGGGGGAATTTCCCAAAACCTCGGCAGCGCTTCTTCGGATGTCGGCACGAAGCATATCCAAGGCCCCTGTGGTCGTAGGGGTCATCAATACGGGTGAAATGGTACGGCATGTCACAGGTCTTTTCAGCTTGGACACGGATGATGCCCGCGACTTTTTCCGCACCATGGAGATTCAAAGTTCTGCCGCTGCGGTGGAGAACCTGCTTCTGGCGGCAACATCCCTCGGGATATCTTCCGTGTGGCTTGGCGTGCTTTTTATGATAAAGGACGATGTTTTGAACTTGCTTGAGGAACCCGGAGGAGAATTTATGGCTATCGTAGCCCTTGGTTATAATGAAAAAACGAGGATGCCGCCGCCCAAAAAACCCCTTGAGACAAAGGTTCACTATTTGTAGGTCGGTTTGGGCAAAACAAGCGCATACAGGTCGTTTCGGAGATACAACGATGGATATCATGGTTTTTCAGCTGCCCGAGGAAAAAATGAAGGTAAAGGTAAAGGACGAGTCGCAGCTTGGTGTCGGAAAGCATTTCACTGACCGCATGCTGCTGGCTGAGTAAGGGGTGGTGCGCCGCTTGTATCCAGCCAGATGCCTCTTTCATGAGAAAGCTAAACCGCCCGACTCTCGATAAGATTATCAGCGTAATTGGCCACCATATAAATAGCGATGCCGTATTAGCAAAAAAAGTGAGCCTATATTTCTGTCACAGATATAGGCTTCTCCATTACGTGAGATAGGAGAAAGGTTTGGTATGGGAGCAGCAGCGGTGTCGTAGGCTAGTAAAAGACTAAGGGCTGCGTTCGAAAAAGATGCTGTATTAAAGAAGCTTATAAGCCGGGTTGGGAAAAAATTGGGAGTTATACCGAGTTGAGACCTGACTGTACGCAGTAATAGTTGAATGTCTTGGAACCCTACGCATGTCAATAATAATTTAAGATGACTTGCCAAAGAAAAAGGCTCCGTAGTAAAAACCAGCGAAGCCTTTATTTATCTATGGTGCCGAAGGTCGGAGTCGAACCGACATGGGATTTCTCCCGCTGGATTTTGAGTCCAGTGCGTCTACCAATTTCACCACTCCGGCGGTTTGCGAACTATACTGTAACTTTCCCCACTCGTCAAGGTGCAAAACCCTCACTTTGGAATACTCAACTCCCCAGCACGTCTCTTCTATCCAGCTTCAATCCAGAAACCAGAGGATGAGAAATTATTCAACGGAGATCAGCGATCAGCTCGCTCCATGGTGACATGCTTAATCATCACAATGATGTCTTTTATTAATTTACAGTTGGAAATACCTGTTTTTTTTGAATTGCAGATTTGTGGTGAGACCTCCCTTATTAATAATCAATAATTTTTTTGTTATTGTATTGTAAACATTTGATGTTTTGGATGCTTTTACCACTGAAATATGTTATAGCTGATAAAAGTGATCTTATTGTTCGGCCGTGACGCCGGGCTGGCCATGCACTGAAATTCAAAAGGGTTTGAAGACTGATGCATTTTCTCTCAAATTGCTGTCTCTTGCTTCTCCTGCTATCTGTATCCTTATATGGCCGGCCGGCAACCGCAGATGACTCCACAGGCTTTTTGCCTCCTTTTACCGTTCAACGCGAACATGCAAGCGAGGGGACTGCCGAGCAAAACGCCTTGTTCGCGTCAGCTCGTAAAGAGTTCCTGAACGAGAACTATGGCAGGGCGCTTGAGCTGTTCCACGATTTTCTTCTTAAATCTCCGCATTCATCGTTGATACCGGAGGCCACGCAGTACTACACCATCAGCCGGGCAATGGTCAGTGAGCCCGCCTCGGGTCAGTCATCCCAACAACTTAATAAGTCAGAGGCTGGGGAGCCGGCAACAGGGCCTGCCGGGCCCGCCATCGAGGAGCATTTCTCCATTTCCGGCGGTGCCCCGCTGCAACTCGATTTTAAGGGTTACCTGACTTCGGTGCTCAAATCGGATCCCGGCTACCAGGCAGAAGGAACCGAGTTCAAGAGGCTATACGCGCAATCAATGGCCAATCTTCAGGGCTACAGCTGGCAGCTCTCATTTGATCCGTCCGCCTTGCTCTACGATGACCAGGGAGCCACCTACGGCGCCGACTTCACCGTCAACCTCTCCAGGACGCTCTACGACGGCGGACGTAAGCGGCTTTTGGAAGGTGAAATGGATATCGTCAGCCAGCTCTCGCGCACCGGACTGATTGACAGCCGCAACAGGGTCGCACTCCTTGCCGCCAACACATATGTCACCTTTTACTCACTCCAGCAGGAGGTCGATCTCCTGAGCAAGAATCTCGACAGGTTCCAGAAATTCATGCAGTCTGTCGAGCAATCCTACCGCAAGGGGCTACGATTCTCTTCTTACGAATACTATTCCGCCAAGAGCCAGTCGCTGGTGCTTGAGCGAGAGTTGCTCCAGAAAAGGGCCGACCTGCTGAAAGCGGAAACCGACTTCAGGCTGTACGGCAATATAACCTCCTCGGTACACCTGGAGCTCTCCCCCCTCTCCGCGCCCTCGCCGAGAAGCCTTCAGAGCCTTGAAACCGAGGCGCTTGCAGCCAACAGCACTATCCAGGAGATGCGCCTCCAGCGCGACCTGCAGCAGCTAAGGGTCGAGGAGCGTGCCGCGCAGTCGGGCCCAAGCGTGCAGCTCAAGTCTTCGGTGGGGATGCAGACCGGATCCGGCAACTACACCGGAACCAGCACCACCTATGGCTACGGCACCAAAGCGTTGGCCAGCGTCGGGGTTTTTGCCTCCATCCCCCTTTGGGACGGCGGCGTGAGAAAATCGACTCTGCAGGTAGAGGAGATGGAGGCGCTGAAGCAGAAGCTGTTGCTGAAAAAAGCAACCGATGACGTTATCAGGAGGCTGAGCCAGGTCTATATCGACTATCTTTCCCTGGAAAAAAACAGGGAGATCACCGCTCAGCTTGCGGAGCTGAACCGCAAACGTTTCCAGATCGCCTCGGAGCGCTTCGATCGCGGCCTGGAGCCGTACCGGTCGGTACAGGAGGCGCTCAGCGACTCCACGCTTTCCGAAATAGAGTTGATCCGTCAGGAGATCCTGCTGCAAAAGCTCCGGCTGGACATGGCCCTCCTTTCCGGGGTCAAGGCGGCTGAACTATGAGTGAAAGGTTGAGGGTGGTCATCACCACCGAGGGAACTTATCCCTACTGCACAGGTGGCGTGAGCACCTGGGCCGATATCCTGATCAAGGAACTGGGCGACATCGATTTCTACCTGATGGCCATCATGATGCACCCCTACCAGTCGATCAAGTTCGAACTCCCGGCAAACGTGCTGCAGCTCATCAATGTCCCGCTCTGGGGGACCGAGGAGCCCACCGAGTACATAAGCGGCCAGTCCTTGGCCGACATCTATCTCAACAAGCGGAAAGGCAACGATCCGATCGAGGAGGATTTCAAGGGGATTCTGGAACACCTGGTCTGCTCCATATACGAAAGCCACCCCGACTTTGACGTCTTGGGACAAAACCTGTTAAGTCTCTACGACATCTGCGCCGACTACGATTACCGTAACATCTTCCGCTCGGAGTGGCTATGGAAGCACTTCTACCGCCTTATGCTGGAGATACACCAGAGATCCCCCCTGTATGAGACGGCGGAATTCGCCGGTCGGGAAAAGGAGGCTGGCCCCTCTGGCGCTGCGGTGCTCCTGGAGCGGATCCGCGAGCGCTGGCCGGTCATAGAGGTGTCAAGCCAGGGGGTGGGGGGGCTTAACCTGTTGCTGCAGACTATCTCCCTGTGGGAGTTGGTTTGGGGTGGCGAGGCGCCGGAGAAGCTCCCCGACGAGCTTAGGGCGTTGGAAAAGGAGACGCGTTCCCTGCGCGCCAGCGAATGGCCCCGGCTCACCTTTATGGAAAAACGCAGGGTGGAAGTGCTGAACCGCCTTCTGATCGAGGAAATCCTTCCTGAACTCTCGCCTCGCTACCGGGACAAGCCGTACCAGCAGCCGAGCATCTACGATTTCGTCGAGAACCTGCGCTGGATCTACCGCTTCCTGATTACCATCCTGGCTCCGCTTCCCGAGGCCGAGGTATACCATTCCAGCGCAGCGGCCTTTTGCGGCCTTCCCTGTATCATCGCCAAGCTCAAATTCGGCTCCAAGTTCCTTCTGACCGAGCACGGCATCTACGTCAGGGAGCAGTATCTGTACGCATCCCGCGAGAAGTTTCCGCCCCACACCAAACGCTTTTTGATGGGGCTCATCACCGTGGTGTCCAGGCTCAACTACCACTTCGCCGACCGCATCCTTCCGGTGTGCCGCTACAACAAGCGCTGGGAGCTGCAGTTCAGGGCCGACGAGGAGAAGATAGAGGTCATCTACAACGGCATCGACACGGAGCGCTTCCGCCACCTGGAGATCGAGCGCAGCAGCCGCCCTACGGTGGTCATGGTGGCGCGCATCGATCCCCTTAAGGATATCGAAACCTTCATCAGGACCTGCGCCGAGGTGAAGCGCTCCATCGGCGACATACTCTTCAAGCTCTACGGGCCCCGTCCGGACGAGGAGTACTTCCAGAAATGCCTCGATCTGGTCCGCGAGCTGGACCTGGAGGGGAACCTTGAGTTCGCGGGTCTTACTCTGACCCCCGAGATCGCAAACAACGAAGGGGATATCGTCCTTCTGACCAGCATCTCCGAGGCCTTCCCCTTTTCGGTCATCGAGGCGATGGCTTGCGAGAAACTGGTGATCTCTTCCGACGTGGGGGGGACCTCCGAAGTGCTGGAGGGGCATGGCTTCGTAGTGCAGCCGAGAAACCATAACGAGTTTGCCAAGCAGGTGATCGAGGCGCTCGGAAATCCGGCCCTGTGCGCGGAGTTGGGGGTAGAGGCGCGCCGCAAGGTCCTCCAGGGATTCAAAACCTCCGACATGGTGCAGAGTTACCGGAAAATTTACCATGACATTGCGGAGCGTTCCCAATGACGGATATCTGCTGGGAACCGCTTCCTCCTTTTGCCTCCGAACCCGTTCCTTCGGCGCCGAATGCCGGACCAATGCCGGGAGAGGGGCCGTCGGAGCAGGTCAGCGAGGCTGAACTCAATCTTTTGCGGGAGATAACCCTGGGCAAGGGGAGGCCCCAGGACCTCTGGGAGCTGAGCGCGCTTCTGGAGACATGCGGCCTGCGCGACCTGGACGCCCGGAACGACTGGGGCGAGGCCGACGTTTTCGCCCTGGCCCGGCGACTCTTCGCCAGGGTCGACGAACTGAACTACCAGATGATGGTGAAAAAGGACAGCCGCCGTGTCCTCGTTGTCAGGGTGCTGAAGAATTATCTGAAGGGCACGGTTTTCGCCCTCCCCATGCTTCTGCAGATCATCTCAATGATCGTGATCGGTTTTGGCCTTTGGTCATACATTGCCTTCTCGCTCAGGCAGGCAAGCGCCATCGCGCTGGGGACGCTTCTGGCCCTGGCCAGCACCGGGGGAATCGCCCAGGTCATCGGGCGCAAGGGGCTGTACTTTCTCAAGATGGAACAGGAAATCCTTGCCGCGGAAGTGACCAGGCGCCTGTTCTTCATGGGAGTGCTGTTCATCGCCGTTTCCGCCATTCTGTTTCATCTTTTAAACCTGTATCTGCAACTTTTTCCCCCGGACATGTATCAGCTCTTCATATGCTACTACCTTCTGCTGAGCATGGTTTTTCTCACCTTCGCCATCTTCTACATGTTGGAGGCCTTCGGCACCATTGCGCTCCTGGTCCTCTTCGGGGTGCTCCTGACCTACCTCTGTTTCGCGGTGTTCCGCATAGGCATCGTCTACTCCCAGTACGTAAGCCTCATCATCGTGCTGCTGGTATCCATACTCCTCGTGTTATACAGGCTTCACGCAATCAAGAAGCGCACCCGCTCCGAAGGACACAAGCTTCCAGGTGCAGCCTCGCTGTTCCACAGCCTCTACCCCTATTTCATCTTCGGCACCGCCTATTTCTTGTTCATCATCATGGACCGGATGCTTGCGTGGACCACCGGCAAGACGTTTCTCCCCTATTTTTTCTGGTTCAACTATCCCTACGAAGTCGGGGTGGACTGGGCGCTGATCCCGCTGGTGTTCACTTTGGCCCTGGTCGAGGTGTTTATCTACGAGTTGGGATACGAGGCCTTTGCCCGCATTGCCCGTATTCCGGCCTCGGAGGTTGAGGACTTCAACAGCCACTTCCTGCGGCTATACCAAAAGTCAGCTGTCATCTTCGCCGTTTTCGGGATCTGCACCATAGTGCTTGCGCTCTTTTTTCCCTATTTCATCGAAAAACTCGGCTTCGGCATCTATCTGACAGCCTTTTTCGAGCCGATCCACCTCTGGATCTTCCTGGCGGCGGCCTTTTCCTATATCCTTTTGAGCTGGTCCCTGCTTAACTGCATCACCTTTTTTGCCTACTCCCGCCCGGATTTCGCCCTGAAGTCCCTGGGACCGGCCCTACTGGTCGATTTTCTGGTGGGATACTTCTGCAGCAGGTCATTTGACTACTACTACGCGGTGCTCGGTCTCCTTTTCGGCTCGGTGGTCTTTGCCGTCTTGAGCACATACTACGGCAACAAGTTCTTCAGCAAATACGACTACTACTTCTACTCTACCTTCTAAAGGAGGCCCCGATGCATCAATATCAGTTCAGCATAGTGGTGCCTGCCTACAACGAGGCCGGCAATATCGAGTCATTGCTGCAAAAGCTCGGCTCCAGCCTTCCAGAGTGCGAGGTAATAGTGGTAGATGACGGTTCCAGCGACGCTACCTTCGCCATCGCCAGCCGCATTTTCCCGGATACAACCTTCCGCCACAACAAAAACCGTGGTCAGGGGGCGACCCTTAAGACAGGGATACGCAAAGCCTCGGGTGAATTCGTGGTGCTGGTGGACGGCGATGGCCAGCACCCGGTCGAGGCGGTGCAGGCCGTCATCGAGCGGGTCCAGGCCGATCCCACTCTGGACGCGGTGCTCACAAGGCGCGACAACATCTACAGTTCGGGGCACCTGCGCAGCCTCGGGAAATTGGTCATCAACTTTGTAGCGCACAAGCTGACCGGCGAGGATATCCGGGACGCCAACTGCGGCCTCAGGGCCTTCCGGCGCGCCAAAATAATCCCCTTTTTCTTCCAACTGCCGGATGCCTTCTCTTTTTCCACCACCTCGACCGTGTTGGCCTACATGGAGGATTTCAGGCTTACCTGGATAGACATCAGCATGCGTCTGAGGGAAAAAGGCACCAGCCAGGTGCGGATGAGTCACGGCATAAACACCATCGTCCTGGTGTTTCGCCTCATTGTGCTATTCAACCCGCTCAAGTTCTTCCTGCCGCTGACAGGCTATGCATTCCTGCTCGGTGTGTTCGCCATCATGCTCAGTTTTTTTACCTCGAACAGCCTGGGCAAGAACTACATCTTCTTTTTCCTTTTCGGCTCGCTTTCCTTCATTCTCGGACTTTTATCCGAACAGCTTTCCAATATACGCAAGGAACTGGTATTTATCAAAAATGATCGTTAAACGGCTCGATCTGGAAGACATAGCAGCGCTGGCGCGCTGGGATGCGCTGGCCCAGACCGAGGGCCGCCTCTACCACTGCACTCGCTGGGCGCGGGTGCTGGCTGACGCCTACGGCTTTCTCCCTCTGTACCTTTACGGCGAACATGAGGGGGAGATGGTGTCGCTCTTCCCGCTTTTCCTGGTGCAACGCCTGCTCGGAGGCTGGGAGGCGGTGAGCATCCCGCACGTCGAGGCGGGCGGGGTGCTGCACGCGGAAGATTTCCAACTCTACCTCGATTACCTGCGGGGAGAGCCACGGGCCGGGAAACTGACCATACTCCAGCTCCAGGAGCCGCTGGGGAACCTCGCCGCCCAGGATAACGAGGTGATCTTCATCAAGGAACTCCCGAAACAGGAGGAGGAGATCATCCCCTCCATCCCCTCGGCCACCAGCAGAAACATCACGAGGCAAGCGCTGCGCGCCCCGCTGGAAACGATAATCGGCAACGGCGAAGACCTCTGGCCCCCCTTCTATACGCTCTATCTGGCGAAGATGCGCGAATTCGGTACTCCGCCGCACGGCCTTCGTTTTTTTCGGGCGCTGCACACGGCTTTCGGCGACCAGTGCACGGTCATAGCCCTGAAGGAACCTGCCGGGGGCTGGGTGGCGGCTGCGCTGGTGATCGGCTTTGGCGCCACCCTCTTTTGTCCAGCCCTTCTTACCGGGGCCGAGCAGTTAAAACAGAAGACCGGCTATGCCCTCACTTTCCAGGTTATGGCCTACGGGGTCCGCAAGGGCTTCACCTCCCTCGTTTTGGGCCGAAGCGAGAAGGGGTCGGGAACCTACAGATATAAGAAGTCGCTGGGAGGGATTCCGGCACCGCTGTACCGCTACCACTTAAGAGCTACTCCAAACGGCTACCGGGCACTGGAGTCGGCAACGGTGAAACAGAAATACCGCAGATTGGCCACGGTCTGGTCCAGGCTCCCCGCGCCGGTCACGGACCATCTTGGACCGGTGCTCAGAAAATGGCTTTACTGAAAAGGATCGCACCGCTTTTCGGCCCGCTGCTCATGGCCTACATCTTCCTTCGTTATGTCAGGCTGGGGGAAGTGGTTGCCGTCTACGGAAGGGCTTCGCTCCTTTTCCTGGCAGCTTCGCTGGGCTTTAACACTCTGCTCATGCTGGGGAAAATACACCGGCTCCACATCCTCTTGCACCGCGAGGGGGCAGGCACCGGTTTTTTCACCATGGCCCGCGGCTACTCGGTCGCCAACCTCCTGGGGCAGGTGAGTAACCTCCTTGTCTCCGACCTTGTAAACGCGGCGGCGCTGATGGCCGGGAGCGACCGCAAGGGCCGCATAGCCGCAGTATTTGTCTTTAACCGGGTATGCGATCTCGCTTCGGTGGTGTTGCTGATGCTCCTCTTCTTTTTCATGGAGGGAGATCGTCTGCGCGGCTTTTTAGGCCTCAAGCAAGGAAATACGGTCATCTTGCTGGCAATGGCTTTGCTGCTGGGCGCTGTCTGCCTCCTGTTCCGGGAGCGGCTACGACAGGTTGCCGGGGATTTTATTGATCTGGCCTCGCGCAACTGGGGGCCGGCGCTATGCTACGTGCTTTTCATCTATCTCTGCTATACGCTGTGCGCATTTAGCGAGGCAAGGGCCCTGCATCTGGAGCTGCCTGGGGGATTCCTCCTTTTGAGCTACTTCCTGGGGAGCCTGATCTCCATACTCCCCATATCGGTTGCCGGCATCGGGACAAGGGAGTTGGTCTTCGTGTTCCTGCTCAAGCTGGTCGGCATTGCCCCGGAAGGCGCGGTAGCGCTGAGCACACTCGGCTTTCTGCTGGTGCCTTCTCTTACGTTGTGCCTGATATACCTGGTCTCGCTCATGGGGGAGCGTCATGAAGCTCGCGTTCACGGTTGATCTGGAAAAGGACCTGGGATTCCTGGAAAGCCGGTTCGGCATAGACGAGGGGATGCCGGTGCTCCTGTCCCTTTTGGAAAAGCACGGCGTGCGCGGAACCTTCTTCGTCTCCGGGGCATCCGTGGAGGCGCTGCGGGAAAACGGTATGCTGGATGAACTCTGCCGGAAAGGACACGAGATCGCTTCCCACGGATTTCGCCATGCCGACTACCGCTTGTGGGAGTACAGGGCGATCTTGGAAGAGGTGCGGCGCTCCAAGGAGGTGTTGGAACAGATCGTGGGGCACGAGGTGATGGGCTACCGGGCGCCTCAGTTCCTGATCAATGCCCCCTACCTCTCCGCACTCAAGGAGTGTGGTTTCCGCTATGATTCATCCTTCCCCGATCCTGACGGCATCTCCGCCGCCAAGATGCTGCGGGAGATGCGGGTGGACCGGGAAATCCTGAGCGCCGCTCATGGTCTCACGGAGTTCGGCATCGACTCGGTACCATGGTTCAGGGTGCCCCACGGGCTTCTCTGGATCAACACCATAACCTTTGCCCTTTACCGGCGGGTTTTCCCGCGGCTGGAGAAGGATCTGGTCACCTTCTACCTGCACCCATTCGACCTGATTCGGAACAAGGGGAGGATTCCCCTTGATCTGAAACGGAAGTTTTTTTACCTAAGAAACGGCAATGCCGTAGCCGGGCTGCTCGACGATCTTCTTGGTTTCTGGAAAAACCTGGGGATCGAGTTCGTACGTCTGGGCGACCAACTCTCATCCGCCGAGGTTTCAATATGAAGAATCTGTCACTGCTTGTAATCGTTTTACTCCTGTTACCCGCCCTGGCCGCATGCAACCTGGCTGGGACGCCCACGAAAACGACCGGGGCCGGAGAGCCGGAAAAAATCCAGATCATCTCCATCCCCGTCAACAGCCTCTCCCAGAGCACCGGCATGGAGCAGGGCGCGCTGACGGGGGGCTTTCCCTTCATCTCCCAGCAGCCGCAAGGCCGCTTCAAGGGGAAGTTCAACCCTGCCTTTTATGAAGGTCTGGAAAAGCGCGGCGTTCGTGCCGCGGAGTTGGACGCGGTCGATTTCTGGCGTCTCAAAGACGACCCCCGGCTCTACGATGTGATCTATCTGAGGGGGATGCTCCTTGACCAGTTCAAACCGCGCGGCCAGGGTTTTCTGGAGAGCATAGCCTACTCGCTGAACATTCCGGTAGAGCAGTTGGCCATCCTCAGAAGCTGGGTGGAAGGGGGCGGGATCCTCTGGCTTGAACCGGCGATATATGTCTCATCCTACGACTACAAGTTCAAGAAGATGGATGACGCGCGGTTGAATCATCTGGTGCAAACCCTGTCAGGCATGAGTCTCGACGGGCATCGGCTCAACGTGTTTACCGAGCGCGCCCGGAGAACCGACGATCTGCACGTGGAGCCGCTCTCAAAGGAGATCTTGTTTGGCAAGGGAGAAAAGCCTGGGGAGATTGCCTCGATAAACGAACAGGTAGGATCGCTGCTTTTGCAGCAGACAGACTATATCGGGATCTACATGAACATCCAGGGAACACCCATCATTTCCTCCGGCGGGCGGGTTTACGCCAGTTATATTCCCGTGGGGAAGGGCAAGATCATTACCTTGGCCCCCTTTGATTACCAGGACAGCTATCGGGACGGTGAGCTGTTCCGGATGCTTTTGCTTTCCTGGGCTCTGGGCGGAAAAAATTAAAAGGTGCCCTCCTGCCTGATTGGAAACCAATGGTTTCTCATCCGGAGTTCCGGGTGGAAACTATTAAAAACCTTGTATGCTGTGCTTTGGATAAACAATGGATGACCTTTTGACCATAAAGCTTGCGGGCTGCCTGCGTTTGCTGATCGCGGGGTGGATCTTTTTTGTCTGGATTCCCCGCATGGTCCTGCCGCAGGAGTATCTCCGGAACCGGCTGGATCGGCTCATGTTCAACTGCCTGCACATGTGCGCCCTGGCTACGCTGGTGTTCCCGATATTCATCGCCTTGCGCTTTTTCGGGCTCCCGTTCCTGCTGCTGTTCTTCGTGGTCACCAGGTTATTGTTCATCAAGTACTGGTATCGGCAGCCGCTGAAACCTTTCCTGAGCGAGAAATATTATGCGGCTATCGTCGGCATCCTGAGGGTGCTGGACGACCAGGGCGCCTTTTGGAAGCGGCTCAAGAACCGTCTATACGGGTGGATCAGGCGATGTGGAAGATTCATAGCCTCGCCGGCCCGCTGGTGGATGCAGGCAGGAACGGCCATCCTGGTCTGCTACGCCCTCTTCCTCCGGCTGGCGGTCGCCTTTTCCACGATGGCCCCCGCCGTCCCTGACATGTACCAGTATTTTTACTGGAACCAGATCCTTATGCTGAACCACTTGATCGACCGGGTGTGCGGTGCGCCTTACCCCTGGGGGAGCCCGATCCTGCTGCGCAGTGTCAACGCTTTCGCACAGATGAACACGGTGGTGCTCTACAGCTGCTTCCCGGTCCTGATGCTCGGGTTTTCCTTCTTCGCGCTCTACTACTTCTGCAACAGGATCCTCGAACCCGAAAGAGGATCAAGCCATGTCTTCATGCTCGCCCTGTTGCTGTTTGCCGTTGTTATTCCAAGCCCCCTTTCCCAGGATTTTTTCGGGACTGTCTTCAAGCCTCTTTCTCCGGTGATTTCCAGGTTCTGGGGCTTGTCTGTCTACACCGGAGCCCTCGGACCCAAGGACGAAATCCTCACAGTCTATCCCAAGATCTTTTCCCTGCGCTACACAAACGTTCTTCCCTATGAGATGGCGGACGGTTTTGCCCTGCTTCTCATCTACTTTCTGTACCGGGCACTCGTGACCCGCAGCGGTGTCATGCTGCTTCTTTTCGGCGAAACGCTGGGCATCATCTCCGCCCTGCACCCCGGCGTCCTGATCGTGCTCTTGCCGACCTGCCTGCTCCTCACCATCCGGGTCGTTGCCAGCCACGGGCTGGATGGCAGGACCTTCCTCAAGGGGTGCGCGGCCCTTTCAGGGGGGATGCTGGTCGGAAACCTCTGGTTGTTGCAACTTTTCGAGTACGGACTTCCCACTGATGTCGGGGCGGCCGCACCCATCCTGGACAAGATCTTTCGCACCCACCGTGGAGCCGCCGATGCCGCCCTTGCCGCCGCGCGCCCAGCACTGCAGATAGTGGCCCCCACTCTGCTTCAGGGCCTTCTCGCCCTTGGCGCCATCGTCCTTCTGGGACTCGGCTTGCGCTGCCGGGACCGTGACCAGGGGGTGGCGCGCAGCGTCATTCCTCTTCTCACCCTGGGCACTTTGCTGCTCTACTTCATGCCCAACCTGGGTCTGCCGCGTCTGGTCGACCAAAGCCGCCTGCAGACAACGCTGGCCCTGTCCTATGCCCTGACGGCGGCCCAGTTTTATCTGCAGTTCCTTGAACTCGGGGTGTTGTCGCGGATCCTGGGGGCTCGTGCATCCGGTGTCTCCCGTCTGGTGGTCGCCGGTGTCGTCGTAGCTTGCGTCATGATGACCCCGCGTTACCTGGACGACGCAGCCTACCGGCGGCTAGCCACCAGTCTGGAACTTCCGGAAACCTCTTATTACATCTACGAGATCGAGGATATCTTCCAGCCATTCTCCTACACGGTGGTGTCATACCCTGAGGGCTTTCCCCTGCTGATTTCCAACGGTTACCACATGAACCCAATGGACCTTCTGACGACGGTCAGCCCGCTCAAACGGCAGATCGATATCCCGTCCGAACTGGTCTTCATCCTGGTGGAAAACGCCCCGGTCTCCAATCCGGGGGCAGGAGAGTATTGGTACCGCTGGCGCCCGGACCTCATGCTGAAACTCAAGGAGTGGATCGTCATGTACGGTGCGTACCACAAGAACCTGCGGCTTTGGAAGCAAAGCAAAAACCTGCAGGTCTACATGATCGACAACCGTAAGGCGCCGGCCGAAGACGGGCAGATCTGGCGCCGTCTGGAGGACACGGCGCGATGATCAGGTCGATTCCGACATTCCTCGTTTCTCTGTTGACCCTCTTTTTTCTGGGGGCCTGCACCAAGAACGTCGCCCTCACGGAGCACCCAAGACTCGGGAGCCGGATCGCCTTTGATTATCACCCTTTGACCGAGGTGGACCTCGACTATCTCTCCCGGTTCGACGTGGTGGTGACCCACGACATCGCCGACGCCAGGAGTGTGGCCCGCCTGAAGCGAGCCGGCGCCAAGCTCTTTTTCTACGAGTGGCTTCCGGCCACTTACTACACCAAGTCCCCCGGTCCGTGGGAGCGCATGGTATATGAGCGGCGCCAACAGTGGACCCTTGACCCGGAGGACGATGCACCCGACCCTATGGGCGCCAAGTTCGGCTGCAAGGATTACTTCTACGACATGGCGGACGAAGAGCTGCTGGTGCAGAGGGTGGATCAACTGGTCAGGAAAGCCAGATCGGGAGGGTATGACGGCATCTTCTTCGACTGGGGCTCCGGCTGGTACGCGCTGCAGGAAAACGGTTTTCGTTTTGCCACCGAGGCCTTCGAGCGCCGGCACCCCGGGGTCCGCTACGATGACAGGGTAAGCGATTTCCTGGGCAGGCTCAGGTCCAAGGGGCTCTACATAGCGTTGAATGGCGCCTTCAGGAGCGAAAATGCGCAACTGGAACGGCAGGCGGATATTGATGTCGTGGAGAGCATGTTCACCTCTGACGAGTGCCGGAACCCCTTCGAGGCTCTGGTAGCCGGAGAGGGGATCGGAAAGGTCTGCGAGACCTCCTTTACCCCCCTGCCTCGCGCGTTTGAGGTGGGGACCCGGCTTTCCAACAAGGCTCGGGCCATGAACCCCAATGTCCGCTTCATGTTCCTCGATTACGCCATGCCGTTGTATCGCCAGACGAGAGCTAATGTCGCGGGGAAGAAGGAGTATGCCAGGGAGCCGGACCGGCAGGCGCTTTATTATGCCCTGACCCTGAGCTACCTGTCCGACGCCTCCGGGTTTACCTGCGGGCCGGATGTCAGCTTGCCGGAGCAGCGGGATGACATTTTCTTCCTGGATCTGGGCAGCCCATTGGGTCCGGCCACTGCCAAGGCAAAGGAGAGCCGTTTGCGCCTCTTCACCAAAGGATTCGTGGTTGCAGCCGCGCACCGCACCCGTATGGAAACCCCGGTCCCGGCCGGGGTGCGCGGGGTGTGGGATCCGTACCGCAACAAAATGTTGGCCGTGTCGGGAAACAAGGTGCAGCTCGAGCTGATCCCGGATGACTACCCGTCGCGAGCCGAGCATCCCACTGGGAGGATCTATCTGTATGAATATTGAAAGCCTGCGTCACTACCTTCTGGAGTCGCTGCCGCCGGAAATCAAAGCGGGATGGAACAGCTCGCTGGGGGCAGTGCCACCTGTCGCTTTCCTCGCGGTGATTTTACTGCTCACCCTCGGTCTGGCGTGGCTTTGGATCCGGTTGCGGCGCTGCGAGCGCCGCGATCAGGCGCGCACCGACTATTTTCGTGGGGTATTCCTGGCCCCTAACCTGCAAGAGGCGATTGCCGCCCTGAGCGATTTCTTCCGAAAAATAGAGCCAGACATATTCAGAATGGGAGTCTATCTTAGGGAGGGGAACTCCTTCAGGTTCGCAGGCGGCGGGAGCAGCGAGGGGACCACTGGCGCGAAGATGGAGGAGAGCATCATTCCTGATGAGAGTTACATGCAGCAGGGACGATTCCACGTGCACACCTTCCACCCGCAAAACGGCAAGGTCGCGGTGCGGGTCTTGGCCTACAACCGGATCTCCATGGATAAGATCACCGGCGAACTCTACTGCCTGGCAGCCCTTCTGGAGGGGCTGGCGAAACTGGCCGGGGCGCAGGCCGAGCTGACGCGCAGCCAGTTGGAAGACGAGTCCGCCACCATTTTTAATCCCGTGTTCTCCGACCGCAAGGAGTACTTCGAACTGGTTGGAGCCATTGTCTTGAATGCCTACCGTCTGGACACACTGCGCATTTTATCTCCGGAGGGGGATACGCTTCTGGGCGCACCAGATTATCAGGAAGGCTCCGGCAAACTGCTTTACCTGCGCGCTACCGGCCTGCAATTCCAGTTGTTCCGGAAATCAGGGCTGGATAGTGAGGATATCACTCACATCGGCAGGTTTCTCGACATAATATCCGCGGTACACGCCATGTACTCAAGCGAACACCATATTGACAACTATCTTTCTTTTCTGGAGACTTCCATCGAGGTGTACGAGAAAAACGATGCCTTCGAGCACCGGCATTCGGAAAAGGTAAAGACCGTCGCGCTCAGGCTCGGCGCAGAGCTGGGACTTGATGCGAAGAGGCTTGCCGTGCTGGGGTATGCCTGCCGGTTCCACGATATCGGGATGCTGGGGCAGCTCTCGGGCATCGCCTCGAAATCAGGGAATCTGTCCGAAAAAGAGCACGCGCGTATCAAGTTTCACCCCATCATTGGCCGCAACATCACAAAGGCGCTCGATTCCCGATATCCGGTGTCCACCATTATCATGCAGCACCACGAATTCCTGGACGGCAGCGGATACCCGGGAACTCCGGGAGGCCCGGTAATTTCCATCGAGGCGAGAATCCTCGCCTTGAGCGAAGTGCTGGTAGGTATGCTGAGCAACCGGCCACACCGCAAGGGGAAGAACATGGATGTCGCCCTGCTGGAGTTGGAGAGTCTGGTGCCGCACCAACTGGACGCCGCGGCCTTCGGAGCCCTGAAGAAGCTGCGCGAGTCCATAGCCTGTGCGCTGAAGGATCTGGGATAGTTAGTTTCCGGAAACTCCCATGAGAAAAAACGAAATCATGATTACGGGGACATACGTCCTGGCATCATATATGCTTAACTGGCAAGGAGGTTCAGTTTGAAAACGATAAAGTTAAAGGTTGCAGGTCTCTTGGTACTATCAGCGTCCATTTTGGCTGCCGGGTGCGCCAAATCGCCGGAAGAGCAGGAATTGAGGAAGTCCGGGGACAAGGTCTCCATCGTCCTGGAGGGGATCATCGAGCCCTCGCAGGAGGCCAAAATCGTGACGCAGCTCACGGGCCGGCTCAAGTCCGTAACGGTGAAAGAAGGATCACGGGTCAAGCGTGGCCAAGTGCTGGCTGCGTTCTACGGTGAGGAATTGCGGCAGAATTACCGCAGGGCCCTGATGGATTATGAAAAGGCCGCGCATCGTAATAGCGTGGAGCGGGTGTTTACCCAGCCGAGCAAGGAATCGCTCGCCAACGCCAGGGAGAGAATGCTCAATACCTATGAGCTCTACCACCGCGACCAGGCTTCGCTCGCCGAGGTGAAGGGCGCCGAGGAGGCTTACCTGAGTCTTCAGCATGCTCAGCAGGACTGGGCCAACGCCCAGAGGAACGAATCTGCGCAAGCTGCGCTTGGCAGGGGCGAGGCTGCCGCCGAAGCCCAACGGGCCAGGGTCGATTTGGAAGCGGCGAGCGAGAATTACGCCAAGTCAAGCATCCGCGCCCCCATGGACGGCTACGTCACGAACCTCAAGGCCTTCGGCGAGCAGAGCGTCTCGCAGGGAGATGTGTTGGGAAGCATCATGAATATCGACCAGGTGAATTTGAAGGGAAGTTTTTCCCCTGGCATCTATCCCTACTTGAAAAAAGGGATGAAGGTGGACGTGAGCTGCTTCACCACGCCCCCTTACCGTGTAAACGGCACCATTCAGGAGATTGCCCCGGTGGTTGATTCCGAAAGCAAGAGGATGCGGCTCGATATCCCCATCGCCAATGGCAAATACCTGCTGCAGCCGGGAGACAAATGTGTAATCAATATCGAAGTGAGCCAGAAAGAGGCAGCCGATGCCGGCTTGCCGCCGGGCGAGAAAAAGGTGATCATCAGGTCGGAAATGAAGTAAGATTAAACAACTTAGTAAAAGCTAATATATAAAATGATCGCCAGGCGAATATGGCCTCCGTTCTTTTAGCAGACAGACTATGGACGACTGGTGCCTTGTCATGGAATGAAGTGAGTTTTACCGATAGGGGGGGGGTATGACGATACGTCGTATGCATGCCTTGTATTGCAGGTTGTTGCGCCATCCGGGGTTTGCCCTGGCATGCCTGCTGTTGAGCCTGACAACGGTCAGCTGGCAGGCTCATGCGGACAGCGTTCAGGAAGAAAAGGGCGTTAACCTCACGAACGTCTCCCTTGAGGACCTGATGAACATGACGGTGACCTCGGTGTCCAGGACGGAGCAGACCATGGCCAATGCCGCGGCTGCGGTCTTCGTCATCACCAACGAGGACATTCGCCGCTCCGGTGTCACCAGCATACCGGAGGCGTTGCGCATGGTCCCGGGGTTGGAAGTGGCCCGCATCGATTCCAACAAATGGGCCGTATCCAGTCGTGGATTCAACGGCCGTTTTGCCAGCAAGATGCTTGTGCAGATCGACGGCCGCACCGTCTACAACCCCATTTTTTCCGGAGTCTTCTGGGATGCCCAGGACACCGTGCTGGAAGACGTTGAACGGATCGAGGTGATCCGAGGTCCCGGCGCAACCATGTGGGGCTCCAATGCCGTCAACGGCATCATCAATATCATTACCAAAAATGCCGGCGACACCAAGGGAGGATTGCTTTCGGCGGGCGGGGGGACAATGGAGCGCGGCTTCGGCACCGCCCGCTTCGGCACACAACTTGGGGACAGTTCCAGTCTCCGCTTTTTTGTCAAATATCTGGACCGGGCCGGTATGGACGACCTGCAGACCGGCCAGGAAGCGAACAATGGCTGGAATTCCATCCGAGGGGGCTTCCGCCTGGATGCGGAACCGTCAAGCAGGGATACATTGACTTTCCAAGGGGATTATTATGACGAGCGCCTCAAGGAAACCTATGTCAACCAGCCCGGCAACAGTAGTTTCGACTATACCACGCCTTCATCCGGCGGCAATTTGCTGGCACGCTGGAAGCGCGCCTTCTCCGATACCGATGATCTGACACTCCAGCTTTACTATGACCGGGCCGAGGAAAGTTATGCCGTTTTGGGCGAACAGCGTGACACCGTTGACCTCGACCTGCAGGACAGGTTCGCCCTGGGCTCCCTCCAGGAAGTCATCTGGGGCGCAGGCTATCGTTTCATCCGTGAGCGGCTGCAATTCCCGTCCCCCACGCTCACCGTCGGTCCTAACGACGCTGACAACAATGTGTACAGTTTTTTTGTCCAGGACAACATCTCCCTGGTCCCCGACCAGCTCAACCTGATCATCGGTTCCAAATTCGAGCACAATGACTATACCGGCTTCGAGGTGCAGCCGAATGCCCGGCTAATCTGGACCCCAACCACTAAACAGTCGGTCTGGCTCTCGGTCTCCAGAGCGGTAAGGACGCCATCCCGCGGCGAAGAATACCTCTCTCTTACCACACCAGGTCCATTGGTAACGATCCCAGGCGTGCCCCAGCCTATTCCGTCGCAAATACAGCTTCTGGGATCCACCTCCCTCAAGGCCGAAGAACTGATCGCCTACGAAGCAGGCTACAGGGTGGTGCCGACAGAACTCATCACCATCGATGCAGCCACATTTTACAACGTTTATCGGCAGCTAAACATCTACCTGCAGGAACAACCGGTTCCCAACTTATCATCAGCACAGCCGACGGTTACACTCCCCATGCAACTGGGTAATTACGGCAGAGCCCAGACATTCGGGTTTGAGCTGGCCGCGGAGGTCAAGGCGCTGCCTTGGTGGCGGGTCAAGCTGGCCTATACCTACCTCCAGTTGCTGAGCAAAGAAGCGGACCAGGGGGCGACCTTCCCTGATGTCAAGGGAGAGAACCCGCACAACCAGGTTTCGCTGCGCTCTGCCATGGATCTTTACAAGGACGTCGAGTTCGATCTCTGGCTTCGCTACGTGGACGCCCTGCGGGATTTCAACATCGGCAGCTATGTCACGCTGGATATGCGCCTGGCATGGCGGCCCGTGAAGAATCTGGAACTGGCCCTGGTCGGCCAGAACCTGCTCCACGACCGGCAGCAGGAGTTCGTGCCGCAATTCATCAACACCCAGCCTACTGCCATAGGGCGGGGCATGTACGGCAAGGCGACTTGGCGATTCTGAGCAGGGGGATTTCCAATCCCCGTCCCGGAGTTTCATGAACGCAAAAAAGCTCTTCATATATCTGCTGATGATGGTGGTGACCGGTCTTTTGTGCCCCGTGCCTCCCCGCGTCCGGGCCGAGAGCGGCCAGGCAGGCGAATACCAGGTCAAGGCGGCCTATCTCTACCATTTTGCCAAATACGTTGAATGGCCTGCCGACACCGGCGCCAATCAGCTCGCCCCCCTGACGATCTCCGTCCTCGGCAAATCTCCCATAAGCGGAGCCCTTGAGGCCATATCGGGTCAGACCCAGAAAAACAGACGTATCGTGATTGTCTTCATCACCCGCATCGAAGAGCTGAAGGCGTGTGACATCCTGTTCGTGTGCGCGTCGGAAAGGCCAAAGCTGGAGCATATCCTTGCATCGGTGGCATCAAGGCCGATATTGACCGTCAGCGATATCAAGCATTTCGCCGCTTCCGGCGGGATGATCGGTTTTGTCTCCAGACAGGACAGGATTCACTTCGAGATCAACCAGCGGGCCTCACAGCACAGCGGGCTGACCATAAGCGCCCAATTGCTGAAACTCGCAACAGAGGTGATTAACTAGGCTAGAAGTTATGAGGTTTCCATTATGCTCGAAAAGCTTCGTGACCTACCGATAAAACGCAAGCTCATGTGGATCGTGCTGATCACATGCGGCACCTCGCTGATCGCTTTTGCGATCTGTTTCTTCGTTTCCGACGTAATCAAAAACCGCAAGGAGATAATTGACAACACGACCCTGCTGGCCAAGTTCATCGGCGATAATACCACAGCATCCGTCTTATTCAATGAACCCGGGTCCGCCCAGGAGACGCTCGAAGGTTTGCGCGACAACCCGCACATCACGGCTGCCTGTATCATCTTAAAGAACAACCAGCTGTTTGCCCGTTATCTCCGGAAAGGCGTCGACGCCGGCAGCCTGCAACTGCAACTCACCACCAACAACGGGTTGGACATCGTGGACCCGGCTTCGCTGGCCCGTTTCAAAAGCAACGCTACGTTATTTCACATCTATGGTTCTAGTCTCGATGCCGTCGTCCCGATTTTTTCCGAAGGGCAGCAGATAAGCACCGTCATCGTCCGGTCGGATGTCAATGAACTGATAGCGCGCACCTTGGTCTCTTCCGCACTCTTTGCCGCCATGTTGCTCGGAACGGTGCTCTTGGCCTTCGCCATCTCGGCGAAACTGCAAAATGTCATCTCCTACCCGGTCCTGCACCTGGCCCGCACCATGAAGCAGGTCACAAACGAGGAGAACTATGCCGTTCGAGCTGATTACGATTCCGCGGACGAACTGGGTGATCTGATCAAAGGGTTCAACAAAATGCTTGATCAGATTGAACAGCGCGACAACCTGCTGCTGAAACATCGCGACGAGCTTGAAGAAAGGGTTGCCGAACGCACCCTGGAATTACAGACGGCCAAAGAAGCCGCCGAGGAGGCCAACAAAGCAAAATCCCAGTTCCTGGCCAACATGAGCCATGAGATCCGCACCCCCATGAACGGTGTGCTGGGAATGGCGGAACTGCTTATGACGACTGCCCTCAAGGAAAAACAGCGCCATTACGCCATCACGATCCGCAATTCCGCAGAGGCGCTCCTCTCCATTATCAACGATATCCTGGATTACTCCAAGATCGAGGCCGGCAAGCTCGAACTCGAAATCATTCCGTTCCAGATCAGCCGGACAGTTCATGAAGTCCTTGAATTGTTCGCCGAGAGCGCCCATCGAAAAAATATCGAAATCACCCATGTTGTCGATAGGGACGTCCCGGATACCGTGTCCGGCGACCTGGGGCGCATACGACAGATTCTTGTCAACCTGGTCAACAATGCCGTAAAATTCACCGAGCGGGGTGAAATAGCGGTTAACGTATCGTTGGAGAGTGAAAACGACAGCTACGCCGTTGTCCGATATTCGGTCAGGGATACCGGCATAGGTGTTGCCGCCGATGCAATAGCCACAATCTTCGATCGATTTTCCCAGGCCGACGGCTCCATGACCCGTAAATACGGGGGGACCGGATTGGGGCTGTCCATTTCAAAGCAATTAGCCGAGATCATGGGCGGGAGGATCGGCATTTCCAGCACAGTGGGTGTCGGTTCGGTCTTCTGGTTTACCGTTTGTCTCCAAAAGCACACGATTCAAGGCGTTGCGACCCACACAGCCGTTGATGCCCTTAAAGGCATCCGCATTCTAGTGGTGGACGACAACGAGACGAACCGGACAATCTTGCACCGGCAGATAAAATCGTGGGGGGCTGATTGCGACAGTGCTGCCTGCGGCGAAGATGCGCTGGCCATGATGGAGTCGTCGTCATGCATTGTGCCGTATGACATTGCCATTCTGGACATGATGATGCCCGGTATGGACGGTCTTGAGGTGGCGCGGGTCATACGGGGCAGGAGGTGCTACGATCACATGCAGATCATGATGCTCACCTCGGCCGCCCATTGCGGAGATGTCGCGATTGACAGGCAAAACGGGATTTCATGCTTTCTCACCAAGCCGGTCCAGGATACGACCCTCCTTGCCATGTTGTCGAATCTCGTGCAACAGGATTTCGACCCGGACCCCGGAAGCGTTGCCGATACACAGCACGCCGAATCATTCGATGCGCGTATCCTTCTGGTCGAGGACAACCTGGTGAACCAGGATCTTGCCGTGGAGATGCTCAGGTACCTGGGTTGCCGGGTCGATGCGGTCGCCAATGGCCTTGAGGCGATTGCCGCATACCGGAACAGGCCGTACGACCTTATCTTCATGGATGGCCAGATGCCTGTCATGGACGGTTACGAGGCAACCACGCGCATCCGCGAGAATGAGGCGGCCGCATCTGTCGGCGACTCTCGCCGGCATATCACCATTATCGCCCTGACCGGGCACGCGCTTGCGACAGATCGGGACCTGTGCCTCAATGCCGGTATGGACGATTATCTCGCCAAACCGTTCAACATGCAGCAGCTGAAGGCGGTTCTGAACCGCTGGCTGCCAAAGAAGGATTTTCATGCTGCGGATTCCTCCCCTGTCGCATCCGTGGCGGTTCCCCCCAAGGAGGAAGGCGTTGCCGCCCCCCCGGTCATTTCCATGGAGTCCCTGGAAACGATCCGCATGCTCCAGCGTCCAGGCAAGCCGAATCTGCTCGCCAAGGTGATAGATCACTATGTCACGGGCACCCCTAAACTCCTTGATGACATAAGGGACGGCCTTGCCCGCGCCGATCTGGAAACAATCAGGAAGGCGGCGCATACGCTTAAAAGCAGCAGCGCCAATCTGGGGGCGCTGTCGCTTGCCGCACTGTGCCGGCAACTGGAAGAGCGCTGCCGCGACAATGCCGCCGACGGCGCCGATGACATGCTGCAGCGCATGGAAATCCTTTACGTGACAGTAAAGGACGAATTGTGCAAATTATGCGACGAGGGTAAAGATGCCGATACCACAGGATAGAGACGCGGCACAAAGGGCTCTGGTGGTGGATGATGATCAAACCATCCGCCTTCTGGCAGGGGAGTTACTGGAACAGGCCGGTTTTGTCGTTGAAGATGCGGCGGACGGCCATCAGGCGCTTACCGCCGTAGGCCGCGGGTTGCCTGACCTTATCCTGCTCGACGTGATGATGCCCGGGATCGATGGCTATAGCGTCTGCCAATGCATAAAAACCATGGCCGGCGGACAACTCTGCACCATTGTCATGATGACCGGGCTTGATGACTACGAATCGATCCAAAAGGCCTATGACGCAGGGGCCACGGACTTCATTATCAAGCCGATCAACTGGCAGGTGCTCCGTTATCGGGTTCAATACATCGCACGGGCCAATCAGGCCTTCAGGGACCTGAATGCGAACGAGATAAAGCTTAAGCATGCACAGCAGATAGCAAGGCTGGGGAGCTGGGAGTGGCACATCGCCAGCGATAATCTCATGTTTTCTCAAGGATTCAACGCCATCATAAGCCCGGTCGAGTTTGGCGAGACAACAACCCTGAACTCATTTATGCAGCTCATCCATCCTTTGGACAGGCGGGCGGTTCAGTCCGCTTTTTCCGAGGCGCTCCAGCTTGGAACCCCTTTCGGCATCGACGTCAGGATCAGTGTACAAGAAAACCGCGACTGTTTTGTGCATATCAAGTCTGAAGCGCTGGAGGATCATGAAGATTCTCAGCGCTTGGTGGGAACTATTCAGGATGTGACACCCCGGAAGTTGTACGAGTTGGGACTGACGAACGCCAAGACCGCCGCGGAAAGCGCCAACCGGGCAAAAAGCGAGTTCCTGGCCAATATGAGCCATGAGATCCGCACGCCCATGAACGCAGTGATCGGCTTGGTCGAGCTGTTACTGCGCACCCAGCTGACGGAGGAACAGCGCGAGTATGCCGAACTGATCAAATTTTCCGGCAGCAATCTGATGGAACTGATCAAAAATATCCTCGATCTTTCCAAGATAGAAGCGAACAAGATCGAGCTTGAAACACAGAACTTCGGGCTCAAGGAGGTTGTAGCGGCAAGCGTCACTCTCTTTTCTCCCACCGCCCTTGAAAAAGGTCTGGAGCTGAGTTGGCAGATAGATCACGACGTCCCGCTACTCCTAAAGGGGGATGTCGGGCGACTGCGCCAGATCATCAGCAACCTTCTGGGGAACGCCATCAAGTTTACCTCCAACGGCGTGGTCTCGCTGCATATCCGCAAGGAGACCGAGGATTCGCGCCACGCGACCCTGCGCTTCCTGGTGAGCGACAGCGGCATCGGCATAGCGGCGGACAAGCGGGAAATTATCTTCGAGCCATTCATTCAGGCTGACGGCTCAACCACCCGCAGATTTGGCGGCACAGGTTTGGGACTGACCCTCTCGCGCCAGTTCGTCGAATTGATGGGGGGAGAGATCGGCGTTGAGAGCTTCGAAGGGGAGGGGGCAACCTTCTGGTTCACGGTGGTACTGGAGAAACAGACAGCGGTGGATGAACCCCTGTACGACCGGCCAGATGCGAACGACAATGCGGCACAACAGGCGGCACAACAGGCGACACCGGAACAACGACACGGCAATATCCGCCTGCTCCTGGTCGAAGACGACCCGGTCAGCCAACGGGTCATGGCGTCTATTCTTACCTTGTTGGGGTACAGTGTGGATGCGGCGGAGAATGGTTGCGAGGCGGTCGAATTCCTTGAACAGCACGACTACGCAGTAGTGCTGATGGACTGCATGATGCCGGTGATAGACGGCTACGAGTTAACGGCCGTTATTCGGGACCGGAATTCAAGCGTCCGGAACCATGGGGTACCGGTAATAGCGATCACGGCGAATGCGATGAAAGAAGACCGCGACAAATGCCTGAAGTCAGGCATGGATGATTACCTGACCAAGCCGGTTGATCTTGCGGCGCTGGCAGCACTGTTGAAGAAGTGGGCAAACGGCGGAAAAGAATCATGCCTGTCGGAAGCAAAGGGGCCAATGGCAAGTGGAACGGTAGAAACATACTCCTCGTCGGGCACTGTTTTCGACAGGGAGTCGTTTGTTGCGCGCAATATGGGCGACCTTGAACTCTCCCGCGATGTTGCCATGATCTTTATCCGGAATTGGCAAGAGTATATCGGTGCAGTCAGAGCAGCCCTTGCAGCTCACGACACTGCCGCGCTTCGCGAATCAGCGCACAAGCTCAAGGGTGCGGCTGCCAACCTTTCTCTGTGTGCGCTGGCTGAGACTGCCTGGGGGATGGAATCCTATGCCAGGGCCGGTGATTTGGAAAAAGCTCGGGAACTGCTTCCCCTTATTGAACAGCAATTAGACCGGGCAGATGAGGCGCTCCGGGAAATGCTTGTTCCTTCACCGGAGAAGCCGGCCAATGAAAGTGTTGATTGCTGAGGAAAGACGCACCGCGACGACCTGCCCGGTTTTTAGCCTGAACTCAAGCGTTCTTCTGGCGATTCCGCAAAATAACTGTTGACGCGGCCCGGCTTTTTGTTGTATTTAATGCAGACGATCTTGGGGAGCCGACACGGGATCATACGACTGCCGCAGTACACCGATTCGCATAATTTTCGCATGACCAGGGAATGGCGGGGGAGGTTTGGCAGTCGTAACAATTGAAAATTTTCTTTTTTGGGGCTGTAGCTCAGTTGGGAGAGCGCTTGAATGGCATTCAAGAGGTCGACAGTTCGATCCTGTTCAGCTCCACCAAAAAAACCAAGCACTTACGAGATTTCGTAGGTGCTTTTTTCTTTCCCGTTTGTCACCGTTCATAAGAGTGACAAAACTCTCTATTTAGACCGATGAGAATAAAATTCCTCCATACAGCCGACATCCACCTCGGCAAAACATACCGCACCTCCAGCGATGAAGCCGAACGTTACGAAGACTTCTTTCGCGCGCTCGGCAGCATTGTTGCCGATGCTATTGCCGAACAGGTTGATTTTGTCCTCATCGCGGGTGACCTGTTCCACACCGGCCAGATCCTTCCCCGCACCTTTGCCCGCACAATAGAAACCCTTCAACCACTGAAGGAAGCAGGCATCCCTTGCATTGCCGTGGAAGGCAATCACGACTGGATTCACCGCCGCGACAGCATCTCGTGGATGGAGGCGCTGTCGCAGATGGGCTATATCCATCTTTTGCGTCCCAGCCGTACGGAGAACGGCGATTATCGGTTCGATCCCTACGATTACGAACAGGGATCCGGTGGGCAGATAGAGATCAAGGGGCTCAACATCTACGGACTCGGCTATATCGGCACCCAGGCGGGAAACCATGTGGAGCGCATCTGTGAGGCAATTACCACAAAGAACAACATCCTTCTCTTCCATGTAGGTGTCTGGACTTATTCACCGGTGGAAATCGGCAACATGAAACCGGAAGAGGCTCTTCCGCTTGCGGAAGTGTTCGATTATGTGGCCTTGGGCCATGGCCACAAGCCCTACATCATCGCTACGCCCGAAGGGAGGTCCTACGCTTTCAACCCAGGCTCTCCCGAGTGCGTGAATTTCGGCGAGGAGAAGTACGCAAAGGGGTATTACCGCGTCACGGTTGAAGACGGCCTTTTTCAGCACGAGTTCCGCGCCACCTCGCCCCGGCCGATGCTGGTCATATCCCTCGACCTGGACGGGGCGGAACATGCCGAAGAGGCGCTTGCCCGGCTCCGCGAACAGATGATCGTAAAACTGGGCAAACTCACAGGTGGCAAGCGGCCGCTTCTGGAAATCAAACTGATCGGACGGGTCCGGTTCCATCCTTTCGAGCTGGGGCGGGAACGTCTGCGCATTACCCTCGATGAGCTGTGCAACCCCCTTCATGTGGAGATCAAGAACCACCTCTCTCTGGTTACCCGTGAATCGGGAGCGGAGAACGAGAAGAAGAGCCTTGCCGAAATCGAAAAGGACGTGTTGCGCGAGTTGATTTCTGCCAAAAGCGAATTCAAAGGCCGCGAAGACGAACTGATCAGACTATCACTGGCAATCCGTGACCATGTCATGAAGGGTGATACGGAAGGGGAAGATCTCCTCGGCCTCCTGAGGGAATCGTAGATGCGGATACTTTCCGTCCACCTGAAAAACATCAAGTCCCATCGCGACACGGAACTCTCCTTTTCTGCCGGGATCAACGTGCTGTCCGGGCCGAACGGGGTCGGCAAGAGCACTGTCTTCGAGGCCATCGGCTACGCGCTGTTCGGCGTGGACGCCCGCGACTTCGTTTCCAACGTGGATCGCTTTCTCACCATCGGCGCCAAACGAGGCGAAATCTCCGTCACGTTCCAGACAAGTGGCGGCGAAACCTGGCAGGCGACCCGCACGGTCGGCACCCCGGCAAAATGGCTGCTGGCAAAGGGAAACGGCGGCTCCTTCGAGGTTGAAGAACATGCCCGGCTTGAAGAGACAGAGGCGCGGATAGCCGAACTCCTTGGCCTCGATAACGGCAGGCCGCTGGCCGAGCAGTTCAAGCTCGTTATCGGCCCGTTCCAGAACGAATTTCTTGGCCCCTTTATCATCAAGCAGCCGACGAAGCGCCAGGAGGCATTCGACGAGATCCTCGGCATCGATGCCTGGCGCAAGACCTACAAGGGAACCAGTTCTTTGCTCTCGGTGGTGCAGGAAAAGATGAAGGTCCTTGCCGCCGAGGTGACGGTGAAACAGGAGCAGATTGCCGTGCTGCCGCAGAAAGAAGCGGATCTGGCCGGGATCAAGGACGCTTTGCAACAAAGACAGAAAGACCTGACGGGAAAAGAATCGGCGCTCAAGGAATTGGAGCTGTCCCTGGCTGACCTGGACAGCAAGGAGAAGGCGATTGCAGCCTTGGATAACGCAATCAAGCTGCTTGACGGCCGGATCAGGGATGGAGGCGAGAAGATCGCCACTCAGAAGCTCCGGGTGCAGGAGTCCGAGAAAGCCCGGACAGTAGTAGAAGAGTCCCGCAAGGGCAAAGAGGCTTACGATAAGGCCGAGACCCGACTGGCGGATCTGCGAGCCAGGGAACAACAGCGCCGAGCGATAGAGCAGGAGATCACGGGACTTGAAAAGGATGCTCTGCGCTTATCCCAGGTTTTTGAGCATGAGCAGGGAGAAATAGCCCGGACCGATAAACAGCTGGGCGAAGAAGAATCCTGTCTGGTGGAGACCCGCCAATCCTTGCAGGTCGATGAAAAGCTGGCGCAGGCCGTTAATGCACTCCCCAAGTTGCGCCGTGAAGTGGAGGGGTTGAAAGCGGAACGTTCACTCCTGGAAGGTCGTCGCGCCGGGCTCGTGGAAGGTCAGGAGAAGCTCTCTGAGGGGGCTTGCCCGTTCTTTCAGGATCAATGCCTGAATGTCGCCGACAAAACGCCCCAGGATGTTTTCACCTCCGGCATCGGCAAGCTCGACCGGTCGATGGCTGCGTTGGACAACCAGATTGAAGCAGCGGTGCAAAGGGTTGCAGACTCGGAAAAAGCTGAAAAAGAGCTCAATACCCTCAAGGTCCGCCTGCAAGAGTTGGACAAGCAGGCTGCTGCCCTGGACGGACGGCGCGGAAAGAACCAGGAGCGCACGGGGAAACTGGAAACGCTGAAGGAGCAGAAGGCAGCGGCCATGGCACTTGTTGCCGGCCGGAAAGCCGCACTGCCGGCATTTGCACGTCTGGACGAAGAGATCAAACAGACCGAACAGGAACGCAAGACGTTTCAGGCAGCGCGCGATGCCTTCACTGCGCACTTAAAAGATGCCGAAGACCTGGAAGCCCGCCTACAGGTGTTGTCCAAATGGCAAAAGGCCCTGGAGGAATTACAGAAAGCCCTGATCCATAAACAGGCCGAACTCGGACGAAGCCGGGAGGCATATCACCCCGAGCGGCACCAGGAACTGCGTGGGGAGAAGGACCGTCTTCTGACCGAGGTGGCGACCCACAGGCAACAGATAGAGGAGCTTGGCAGAAACCGGAAGCGGCTGGAAGATGACATAGGGCAACTCAAACTGATCCAGAAGGACGTTTCCGACAAACTGGCCGAGATCAAGTCATACGAGGAAAAGGAGAAGCTGGTAAAGTTTCTTCGCAATCAGGTTTTCAAAAACGTTTCCGCGCAACTTTCCGAACGTTTTCGGGAGGAGATCAGTCTCCGTGCCGACCGGATCTACCGCACCATTGCCGAAACGGATGAAGAGCTTTTCTGGGGTGATAATTACCAGATTGTTTTGCGGGACATGCCAGACGGTGTGGTTCGCGAACGAAGCGACGATCAGCTGTCCGGAGGCCAGACCATGAGTGCCGTTGTTGCTTTGCGGCTTGCGCTCCTGCAGACCATCGGCGCCAGGATCGCCTTCTTTGATGAACCGACCTCAAATCTTGATGCCTCCCGCCGTGAAAATCTGGCCCATGCCTTCCGCGCTATCGAAGTGGGGCGCGAGGAAGTGACAGAGCACTGGTACGATCAACTCTTCCTTATCAGCCATGATGTGGCCTTTACCGAAATCACCGACCAGATGATCCAGCTTGGTGATAGTGGGCAATCGCTCGCATTGTAGTTGGGTTCCGTCCGGAAAGGGTTCTTTTCCGCCCATGCAGCGTCAATCTTCGGGCTTGCTTGTGCGGCGTACCGATGTACGCCTCCTCGCAACCCCTTGATTTCCTTGCCTGGACAAAAAATCCCTCCTTTCCGAATCGGAAACCAATAGTTTCTCATCCGGAGTTTCCGGATGGAAACTAGTTGGGTTTTACTTGATTTACGAGTAACGTACACGATATGGAGGTACTGTGAATACAGATCCGAAAGATTCAAAGCCAAAGGAAGATAAACCCGATGATTATTTCCGGTTCCATCTTCCGCACGTTCATCTGGGCTCCGTCTTCGGGAATGATTGGTTTGCACTCAAGGCGGAAGGGTTTGCCCGTTTCTTCGGGACGCCGGTGTTTCTCGTTGCCCAGACGGTAATTGTTGCCGTATGGATATGGTTGAACGTTGCAGGGGTTACCAAGTTCGATGTCTACCCGTTTATCCTGCTCAATCTGGCGTTCAGTCTTCAGGCCGCCTATGCCGCGCCGCTTATCCTGCTCGCCCAGACACGGCAAGCAGACCGTGACAAGGCTCATGCCGATGCCGACGCCCAACATCGTGAGGCTCTTGCAGATGCTGCCGAGCAGCGTCAATTGATGGCGGCACAGCAATCTCAACAGATAATGGAACTGCTGCAACAGAATACGCAACTGACTGAACTTGTGAAAGATTTGAGTCAGCGGATAGAAATCCTGACCGTGGAAATGCATAATAAAATGGTTTGTCCTGAACCATGAGCTGGATTTGAGAGAATCAGATAGGCCACGTCTTCATTCTTCATAATAAAATGATAAATGGAGGCGTGGTCCTTCAGCAGTTGTTTTCACGACATGGTCCGGCAGCGGAAGATAAAACAGAGGTGGGGCTCATCTGTTGTTGGTTGAAAAAGTGTTAATAATTTTACCACACGTAATGTGTTGATATTGTTGAAAGTGTAAATAATTTAACATTTTGATAGTCTGCTGTATCTGGTTGAAATAATGAAGTATATTTAAAGAGTGTTAAAAATATTAACACTATCAATCCCTCATCAGGCTTTCGTTATCCTCAGTAAAAGCCAATCGGCTTCCAGTCAAGATTATCCAATGAAAATTGCAAAGTAATGCATCCATCGAAGCCTACAATGCGGCTACTTTCGCCTTTATGCGCTCTTATGACCTATCGCCAAAAGAATTTTGCCTTCGTAAAGAGCTAACTCGGCATAATAATTGAAGTAAGCTTTAATTTGCAAAATCATCTAATTGGAAGCCGTTGTGACCAAAGAAGGCCGGTAAGTCTCGGGCAGATTGCCAGACGGTCAAGTTCAGATCTGCGCCTGCAAAAGCACGTTTTCTAAAAAAGCCTATTTTTCAAGACTTGACCCCCGGTCTCGCAAGACTTGACGGTAGATTCTATTCGTAAGTGCACCACTGATGTGACGTGATGAAAAAGCAGGACATGATGAGGTTTTCTGGTATGTTGGAAGCGCGACCAACCACATATCAAGAAAGGAACTCACCAT
>Ga0316217_10001089_pt1 | contig 36734 bp, 26 predicted proteins | sample 1anoAmetaG_FD_203633 | JGI IMG/M metagenome (GOLD analysis project Ga0316217, IMG submission 203633) | Freshwater microbial communities from Trout Bog Lake, Wisconsin, USA - 1anoA | ecosystem: Environmental > Aquatic > Freshwater > Lake > Hypolimnion/Profundal zone | place: USA: Wisconsin...
TCCACACGGTCCCATCCAGTTCAATAGCCCGGAATGGCGGGCCATGGTCAAGCACGCCGCCCAGGAAGCCGATCGGCTGGGGCTGGAATTGTGCATCCATAACTGCGGCGGGTGGTCGAGCAGCGGCGGGCCGTGGAATACGCCCGAACACGGCATGCAGGTGGTGGTGACCAGTGAAACGCCGGTCACCGGGCCGGTGAAATTTGCCGCCGTATTGCCGCAGCCGCCGACAAAATTGAATTGTTACCGGGATATTGCGGTCCTGGCCTTTCGCCGGCCGGCGGCGGAAATCGTCAAAATGCAGGACCTGGCGCCCACGGTGACCACCAGTGTCGCCAAACTCAATGGCGCCAAACTGGTGGATGGCAAGAGTAACACCTGGATCGGTTTGCCGCTGCCGACCGCCCAGGAACCGCAGTTTGTGCAGTTGGAATTTGCCCAGCCGCTGACGGCCCGGGAACTGGTGCTGACACCGGGCCCCGGCATGATGGGCTGCAACGGAAAACTTGAAATATCGGACGACGGCACGAAGTTTCGCGTGGTGGATTCTTTAGCAATGCCGCGCGGCGGGGAGAAGCGGACGTTCAGTTTCGCGCCCGTGACGGCGAAGGTTTTCCGCGTGGTCTTCACCAGCGCCAACAAAAAGATGAAGCAACTGGCCCTGGCCGAAGTTGAAGTCTCGGCCCGCCTGGGGATAGAGAATCTGCCGGGGAAGGCGTTCTATGACCGCGGAGGCGATTATCGGCTGACGGGTTTGCCGACGGCCACGCCGGCGGATGTGGTGGCGCGGGACCAGATTGTTGATCTGAGCAAAGACATGGCGGCCGACGGGAAACTCACGTGGGATGTGCCGGAGGGAAACTGGTCGATCCTGCGGATCGGCTACACGCCCAACGGCATGCGCAATCATCCTTCGCCGGCGGAGGGCGAAGGGCTGGAATGCGATAAGCTCAGCAAGGAAGCCGCCCAGGCGCACTGGGATGGCCTGATGGCGCCGCTGCTTGCGGACCTGGGTCCGCTGGTGGGCAAATCGTTTAACGGTGTTTTGATTGACAGCTATGAAGTGGGCACGCAGAACTGGACCCCGGAATTCCGCGCGGAATTCCAAAAGCGCCGCGGCTACGACCCGGTGGCCTATCTGCCCGTGCTCACGGGGCGCGTGGTGGACAGCCCGGAAATTACCGAACGCTTCCTGTGGGATTTCCGGCGGACAATTGCCGATCTTTTTGCCGAGAATTACTCGGGCCAGTTTGCCGCCATGGCGCACCAGAACAAGCTGCTCTATTCCGTCGAGCCGTATGGCAACTGCCCCACGGATGACATCCAGTATGGCCAGTACGCCGATATCCCGATGAGCGAGTTCTGGCCCGGGGCGGCGGGCAATACTAACCCGGGCAATGCGCACCTGGCGGCATCGATCGGGCATGTGTTCGGACGGAAGTTTGTCGGGGCCGAATCGTTTACGGCGGCGCCGGATGCCGGGAAGTGGCTCAAGGATCCCTATTCGCTCAAGGCCCAGGGCGATACGGTGTATTGCGCCGGCGTCAATCGCATCATCTATCACCGCTATGCCCATCAGCCGTGGCTCAACCGCTTTCCGGGCATGACCATGGGGCAGTGGGGCACGCATTTTGAGCGCACCGTGACGTGGTGGGAACAGAGCACCGCGTGGCTTAAGTACCAGGCACGCTGCCAGTACCTGCTGCAATCGGGGCTGTTTGTGGCGGATGCCCTGTTCTTCTGCGGCGAAGGGGCGCCCAACGAATTGCGCGGCAGCATGCCCGCCGGTTACGACTATGACGGCTGCAATACCGATGCGCTGCTGACGCGCCTGACGGTCAAGGATGGCCGTCTCGTGCTGCCCGATGGCATGACCTACCGCCTGCTGGTGCTGCCCGCCGATGGCACCATGACCCCGGCGGTGCTCCGCAAGATCAAGGAACTCGCGGATGCCGGGGCGACGATCATTGGCCCCAAGCCGCTCAAGTCTCCCAGCCTGGCCCATTACCCACAGTGTGATGCGGAAGTGAAGCAACTGGCCGACGAGTTGTGGGGCAAGGCGGTGCAGGATAAGAGCCCCGCGGAGGCCCTGGCAGCGCTGCACCTGGCGCCGGATTTTGCCTGCCCCACGCCCAAGACGCGGCTGACCTACATTCATCGCACTGTGGACGGGGCGGAGGTCTATTTCGTTGCCAATTCCAAGGACAAGCCTGAAGCGGTGGATTGCACGTTCCGCGTGGCCGGCAAGGCGCCGGAATTGTGGCACCCGGACAGCGGGCGGATGGAAATGGCCCCGGTGTTTACGCAGGCCGATGGCCTTACGACTGTGCCATTGAAGTTTGATCCCTCGGGTTCGGTGTTTGTGGTATTTCGGAGTGCGGCCGGGGCGGATCACTTTGTGGCGGCCGGGCGCACCGGCGGGCCGGCTGCGGTGGCGGCGCCGGAGGAATTGACGATCCTGAACGCCCAGTACGGCCCGTTGGACAATGGGGGCGTGAACACCGGGTGTGCCGATGTGACCGCGGCGGTCAAGACGCTCGTCGAGAATAAAGCGCAGAGCATTCCGGCGAACAATGATCTGGGCGGCGATCCGGCGCCGGATCTGGTCAAGGAGATGCGCGTCGAGTTCCTGGTGGATGGCAAATCCCAGTCGGTAACCGTGGAGGAAAACCAGAGCATACCGGTGCCCGCCGGCGCCAAGGTTGTCCGGGCGATCTACGGCGTGTTGCCGACGGACACGGTGGCCCCCAAGCCGCCGGTGGATGTGACGGCCCAGCTGGCCGGAATGGTGAAAGCCGGCACGTTAAGCGTGCACGTGGATAACAATCTGGTCGGACACGATCCGGCATATCTGGTGGTCAAGGCGTTACGCGTCACTTACCGCTACCGCGGCCAGGAGAAGGTGGCGCAGGCGACCGAGCACCAGGACTTGGAATTGCCGGAGGATGATGCCCGTCCGGCCGGAGCACCGACGTGGGAACTGGCGCTGGACGCCCAGGGCCAGCCCCATATCCAGACGTGGCAGCCGGGAATGTTTGAATTAAAGACCGCCGCGGGCAAGGTGTTGCAGGCGCCGGTGGCGGACGTCGCCAAGCCGGTGGAAGTTGCCGGGCCGTGGGAGTTGCGCTTCCCGCCGAATTGGGGGGCGCCCGCGTCGGTCACGCTGGACAAGTTGATCTCGTGGACGGAGCATCCGGATACCGGGGTGAAGTATTTCTCGGGCACCGCGACCTACACCAAAGATATTGAGATTGCCGCCGACTTGCTGGGCGCCGGCAAGGGGTTGTACCTGGACTTGGGCCAGCTTAAGAACCTGGCGCAGGTGACCTTCAACGGCAAGGACCTGGGCATTTTGTGGAAGCCGCCGTTTATGGTGGATATCGGCACGGTGGCCCAGGCCGGCAAGAACAAACTGACGGTGAAGGTGACAAACTTGTGGCCCAACCGCCTGATTGGCGATGAGCAATTGCCGGATGATCGCGTCTGGCAGGGCAAGAATCTCAAGGAATGGCCGCAGTGGGTTCTGGACGGCAAACCCAGCCCGACGGGGCGGTTCACATTTACCACGTGGCACCACTGGTACAAAGACGATGCCCCGCTGCCTTCGGGATTGCTTGGGCCGGTGGTGTTGCGGCCGACGGTGAAGGTGGAAGTTAAGTAGTTAAATTGTTAATTGGTTAAGTATGGAATTCACGATGTTTAGTCAATTCAAATCCCCATTGGGGTGCCATGCCCACTGGGGCAGGGGCCCCGCTGGGCATGCATGGGTGGAAGGCTGCGGTCTGACGCCTATTGTCGTGGCCCTGGTGTTGGGCATTTCCTCCGCCGTCCGCGCCGGTGAACCGCCGGCGTTAACCATAAAGGTCCCGGACGTCATGGCCCCGGCCCGGCCCCAGACGGTGCAAATCGGCGGGCGGCTGGGCGACAAGCTGGATCTGTGCATTAACAATCGGTTGGTGCAGCAGGATATCGAGGCGGTGGTGGCGCCATATCGGGCCAAGACCGAAATCGGCTCGGGCGATTGGCGCTGCGAGTATTGGGGCAAGTGGTATACCTCGCTGGCTTTGGCCGATGCGTACCGCTCCACGGAGGTGACCCGTGCCGTGCGCGACCAGGCGGCGACGGATCTGTTTGCCACGGCGGCACCGGATGGCTACCTGGGCACGCGGCAGCCGCCGCACCGGATGAAAGGCTGGGACGTGTGGGGCTGCAAGTATGCCCTGCTGGGGGCGCTGGCGTTTTATGATCGCACCCATCACAAGTTTGGGCTCGATGCGGCGCGGCGCCAGGCCGACGTGCTGATCGACGAAATGGGGCCGGGCAAGACCGACATTGCGGATGTCGGCGAATGGAACGGGTTGCCGGCATCTTCCGTGCTCGAGCCGATCGTGCAGTTGTATGAGCGCACGGGCGAACAAAAGTACCTGGACTTTGCCCAGCACATCGTGGCGTGCTGGAGCCTGCCTTCCAAACGCCTGCCCAACGGCATGCGGCTGATCGAGGATGCGTTGGCCGGCAAGCCCCTGACCCAAATGTGTGCCCCCAAGTCGTATGAAATGATGTCCTGCTTCGAGGGGCTCTGCGAGTTGTACCGGGCGACGGGTACTCATGCGTACCTGGACGCTTCGGTCAAGATCGCCGATGCCGTACTGGCCCAGGAAGAAACATTGATCGGTTGCGGGACCAGTGGCGAGATCTGGTTCGGCGGGGCCAGGAAGCAGACCGGCGTGGTCGAAAAGCCGATGGAGACCTGCGTGACCGCCACGTGGATGAAGCTGGACTATCAACTGCTGCGCCTGACCGGGGAGGTGCGCTTCGCCGACGAACTGGAGAAAAACCTGTACAACGGCCTGCTCGGGGCGCAGATGCCCGATGGACGCTGGTGGGCCTATTTCAGCGGTTTGATGGGCGTGCGCGTGCCGAGCTATGTGCAGCATGACGATGTGCGGCTGAGTTGCTGCGTGGTTAACGGGCCGCGCGGTCTGATGCTCACGCCGTTCTGGGCGTTTATGAGTAACGCCGAAGGGCCGGTGATCAATCTGTATGCGCCAGGGAAGGCCGAAGTGCTTGCGGCGGCGGGGCACAAGGTGGGGTTGGAGATCAACGGCGATTATCCCGTGGGCGACCACGTTCAGATCACCGTGACGCCGGAAATGGACGAGGAGTTCACTCTGACGCTGCGCATACCGGCCTGGAGCCGGCAAACGCAGGTGGTCGTCAACGGCGCCGCCGTCGCGGTCGAGGCCGGCCACTATGCCAAAATTCGCCGCACCTGGAAGGCCGGCGACCACGTGGACATCACTTTTGACATGCGTGGGCGCCTCCTGGAAGCACCCGATGGCAACGGCCAGGTTGCGGTGGTGCGTGGCCCGCTCGTGCTGTCCTTGGACAATCGCCTGGTGCCGGCCGCTGGCGGCGCTGCCACCATCGACCGCCATGCCTTCCCTTATGTGGCGTTGCAAGCCAATCCGGAAGCGGTTGCGAAAATCGGGGCGTGGGTGGCGTTTGATGTGCCCGTGGATGGCTCCGGCAAGGCCTTGACGTTCTGCGATTATGCCGCTGCCGGCAACGCGTTTACGCCGGAGAACACGTTCCGCACCTGGCTGCCCCAGCCGTTGAATTTGCAGACGCTCTACCAGACGGGCCAAACGTGGAAGACCTTGTCGCACGCGAACCATTGGACCAACCCGCCCCAGGAACCGGAGCGCGTGGCCGACCCGGCCCATGATCTGGCCTTGGCCCGCAACGGCGGCACCGCCACGGCGGATGGTGAATATGCCAGGGAACCCGGCGGCACCCCCAAGGTGATCGATGGCATCATTACCAATGCGCCGAACAACTATGCCAATCGGTGGCATTCGGCCATCGATAAGCCGCTGCCGCACTGGGTGGAAGTGCATCTGCCCAAACCGGCAAAGGTTGGTGCGGTGATCATTCATTTCGCCGATCCGGATGGCTACCCGGTGCGGTTTGAAGGGATCGTGCACGCCAACGGCCAGGACCACCAGGTCTTCAACGTGACGGATAACAAAGATCCCCACCGCTATCGCGCCAAGTTCGAGCCGCTGGTGATCGATTCGTTCCGGCTGGTGATTCATCAGTCCGCCAATCCGGCGTATCCCCATGCGGCACAGGTTAGCGAGATCGAGTTGTATGAGTCGATGCCATGACGGGGCGATCCGTGCAGAGCGCCCGCGGCGCACCTGGTCCCAGGAGATCGTTGTTGTTGAAGCCGTGGAGTACAAATCTGCTTAAGCTTGGCACGCTCTGCGTGCTGATGGCTGTCCGCAGTGGATGGGCGGCGGTATGGCAATGGTCGGTGCCGGTGGACGGTGGGCGTGAAAGTGCCGGACCGGCGCGGGCGTTCTTGTGGATTCCGGAAGACTGCAAGGTGGTGCGCGCCGCCGTGGTGGCCCAGCATAACCTGGAAGAAATTGCGATCCTGGAACATCCCAAATTCCGGCAGGCGTTAACGGAGTTGGGCTTTGCCGAGGTGTGGTGCGCCCCGGCGTTCGACCACTTGTTTCGCTTCAATGAGAAAGCCGGCAAAACTTTCGATACCATGATGGCCGACCTGGCACACGTGTCGGGCTATAAGGAACTCAAGAAAGTCCCGGTGGCTGCCCTGGGGCATTCGGCGGCCGCCAGTTGGCCCTATTATTTTGCGGCGTGGAATCCGGAGCGCACGCTGGCGGCCATTTCCGTCAGCGGGCAGTGGCCCTATTTCCGGGACAAGAATTTTGCCCCGGATATCTGGGGTGGGCGTAATATCGATTACGTGCCGTGCCTGGAGACCATGGGGGAATATGAATCTGCCACTACCTGGTCCAAGGAAGGGCTGGCCGAACGGACCGCACATCGGCGGATGCCGCTGAGCATGCTGGCCTGCCCGGCCGAGGGGCACTTTGCACCCAGCGTTCGAAAAGTGGAATACCTGGCGCTGTACCTTAAGAAGGCGGCGCAGTATCGGCTTGGTCCTCCGCTCAAGCCGATTGATCCGACAAAGAGCGGCTGGCTGGTGGACCGCTGGCGGCTCAACCAGGCGCCGACGGCGCCGGCCGCCCCGGTGGATCAGTATACCGGCGATCCCAAACAAGCCTTCTGGTGTTTTGACGAGGAGTTGGCCCAGGCGACGGAAGCCTATCAGGCCGCCTATCGCGGGAAAAAGGCGCAGTTGCTCGGATACGTGCAGGGCGGACAAGTGGTGCCGCAGGGCAACACGCACCAGCAGGTAACACTGAAGTTTCTGCCGGAGGCCGATGGCGTGACGTTTCACCTGGCGGGGACCTTTCTGGACAAGGTGCCGGCGGGCAGCCCGCGACCGGCCGGGTGGACCGGGCTGGCGGCCGGATCGCCAGTAGGCCACGCCACCGGCGGGGGGGACATCGTTATCGACCGTATTTGTGGACCGTTTGTGAAAGTTTCGCCCGATACCTTCCGGGTCCAGTGGCAGCGCGGTCTGGGGGCGAACCAGAGCACCTGCGACCTGTGGTTTGCCGCCACGCATCCCGGGGATGACCAGTACAAGCCTGCGGTGCAGCAGGCGTTGCTGACGATTCCGGTAAGAAATTCGGCCGGGGCTCCGCAGCACATCACTTTTCCAGCGCTGGGGGATATGGCGGCGGCCACCACGCCGGTACAACTGACGGCGCGCTGCGATTCCGGTCTGCCGGTTTCCTACTACGTGCGCGAAGGGCCGGCGGAAGTTGATGGTTCCACGTTGCGGTTGACCGCCATCCCGCCGCGGAGTGTGTTTCCGGTCAAAGCGACGGTGGTGGCCTGGCAGTGGGGCCGGTCCAGTGAGCCCTGCGTGCAAACCGCCGAGCCGGTCGAGCAGACGTTTATCATTGGGAAATAGCGTTCAAACCTTGACGGCGACGGAAAGGATATTACTGTAGCGAGTACGGAAACAAGGATTGGCGGTCGGGGGTGTACCGGATTGCCCTGGCACGCCGTCGGTATATGTATATATAACGTAAGGATGGGCTTTGATGATCACACTTCCACTGCGTCGGGCGGCTATGCTGGCGGGCATCGGTTTAGCCTTGCAGGGAACCTTGGCACCCGCTGCAACCGGCACGGATCAGGTTCCCACCGTTATCGTTCCCACCCAGGCCGAGCCTGTGGCCCCGGGCCCGTTTAAGCCCACCTGGGAATCGCTGGCGCAATTCCAGACGCCGGAATGGTTTCGCGATGCCAAGTTTGGACTCTGGGCGCATTGGGGGCCGCAGTGTGCGCCGGAAGCGGGCGACTGGTATGCCCGCAACATGTACATGGAAGGCAACGGGGATTACAGATACCAGGTGGAGCATTATGGGCATCCGTCCAAGGCCGGCTTCAAGGATGTCATTCATACCTGGAAGGCGGAGAACTTTGACCCGGATAAATTGCTGGCGCTTTACAAGCGGGCCGGCGCGCAATATTTCTTCGCCCTGGCCAATCACCACGATAATTTCGACAACTGGGACAGCAAATACCAGCCGTGGAATGCCGTGGCGCTGGGCCCGAAAAAAGATCTGATCGCCGGCTGGGCTAAGGCCGCTCGCGCTAATGGCCTGCGTTTTGGCGTCAGCGTTCATGCCGCCCACGCCTGGAGCTGGTACGAGGTGGCGCAGGGAGCCGACAAAAAGGGACCGCTGGCCGGGGTGTCCTATGATGGCAAACTCACCGCCGCCGATGGCAAAGGACAGTGGTGGGACGGCCTGGACCCGCAGGATCTCTACGCCCAGAAGCATACCCCGGGCACAAAACTGGAGTGGGATTGGGATCCGGCCAAAGGCAGCAGCGCGCCGGATGCCGCGTATTGTGCGAAGTTCTACAACCGCACCATCGATCTGATTAACAAGTATCACCCGGACCTGGTCTACTTCGATGACACCGCCTTGCCGCTCTGGCCGGTCAGCGACGCGGGCTTGAAGATTGCCGCGCATTTGTACAACAGCAGTATCCAGCAGAATGGTGGCAAGAATGAGGCGGTACTGTTTGGAAAAGTGCTCACCCCGGAGCAGCGCAAGTGCATGGTCTGGGACATCGAGCGCGGGGCCAGCAATCAGATTGAGCCGCAGCCCTGGCAGACGGATACCTGCATCGGCAGTTGGCACTACCAGCGGGCGATATTCGAGAAGCACCGCTACAAGAGCACCAAGACGGTAATCCAGACGCTCGCGGATGTCGTCAGCAAGAACGGCAACCTGCTCCTGAGCATCCCCGTGCGCTCCGATGGCACGATCGATGCCGACGAGGTCAAGGTCGTCGAAGGCATTGCCACGTGGATGGACACCAATCGCGAATGCATCTTCAGCACCCGGCCCTGGAAGATCTGTGGCGAAGGTCCGGCCCTCGAACATGCCGCGCCAATAAAGAGGCAGGGTTTTAACGAGGGCAAGGGCAAACCGCTGACGACCCAGGATGTGCGCTTTACCGCCCGGGGCGATACGGTTTATGCCATCGTCATGGGCGCTCCGACCGACGGCCTGAAGATCAAGTCCCTGGGTACGGCGGCCAAGCTGCTGGATCATGTCATTGCGGATGTGCAACTGCTGGGCAGTGCGGAGAAACTCCCATGGCAGCAGACCGATGGCGCTCTGGTCATTGGTCAGCCGAAGAACCTGCCCAACGATTTCGCCCTCGTCTTGAAGATTACAACCAAGTAATTGATTTGTTACGTAAAGGAATCCTGCCATGAAACTCTCCGGCTATTTCTTCAAACACGCCGTGGCTTGTGCCGCGCTGCTGGTAATGGCGCGTGGCCTCGTGGCCGCGGATAGCGTACCGGCCAAACTCACCATCGATATCAGCCATCCGGGTGCCAAGGTCAGCCCCATGCTCTATGGGTTGATGACCGAAGAGATCAATCATTCGTACGACGGCGGGCTCTATGCGGAACTGATTCAGAACCGCAGCTTTAAAGACGCCAAGGATCCGGCGCACTGGTCGGTGGTGCAGGATGGCGGTGCCAGCGCTGCGCTCGCGCTCGATGAAACGCAACCGATCAACGCCGCCCTGACGACGTGCCTGAAACTGGAAGTCAAAGCGGGCGGCGGTCGCGCCGGCATTGCCAACGACGGCTACTGGGGCATTCCCGTGAAGCCCGCGACCACCTATCGGGCCTCATTTTATGCCAAGGCCAACGGTTCGGCTGGTCCGTTGACCGTGAGCATCGAAAGCAACGACGGGGTCACGAAGTTTGCCCAAGCCGAGGTGGCCAAGGTCTCTGACCAATGGCAACGCTACACGGTGACGCTGACCACCGCCAAAGGGGTGGCACCGTCGACGACCAATCGCTTCGTGATCTCGACGGCCACACCGGGCACGTTCTGGTTCAACCTGGTATCGCTGTTCCCGCCCACGTACCACGACCGACCCAACGGCAACCGCATCGACATCATGCAACTGCTGGCGGACATGAAACCGACTTTCCTGCGGCTGCCCGGGGGGAATTATGTGGAGGGGGATACAATCGCCACACGCTTTGCGTGGAAGGATACGCTGCATGATATTTCCCAGCGTGCGGGCCATCCGTGCTGCTGGCGCTACCGTTCCTCCGACGGCCTGGGTCTGCTCGAATACCTGGAGTGGTGCGAAGACTTGCACATCCAGCCGGTACTGGCGCTGTACGCCGGCTATTCACTCAAGGGCGAACGGGTGGCACCGGGCGCCGCCTTGCAGCCCTTTGTGGATGAAGCCCTGGAAGAAATCGAATATGTCACCGGGGATGCCAATACCAAATGGGGCGCCGTGCGGGTGCAGGACGGGCATCCGGCCCCGTTCCCGCTGACCTATGTAGAGGTCGGCAACGAAGACCAATTCGATAAGGCGCATACCTATGATGGCCGGTTTACCCAATTCTTCGATGCCATCCGGGCCAAGTATCCCCACCTGCAGATTATTGCCACCACGAAGGTCACCACGCGCCAGCCGGATGTGGTGGACGATCACTATTATCGCAACGCGTTCCAGATGGAGGACGATGCCCCGCATTACGATACGGTCAGTCGTACCGGTCCGAAGATCTTCGTCGGCGAATGGGCCACGCGCGAGGGCGATCCGACGACCAATCTCAATGCCGCCCTGGGCGATGCCGCCTGGATGACCGGCATGGAACGCAATTCCGATCTGATCATCATGTCGTGTTACGCGCCGTTGTTTGTCAACGTCAATCCCGGCGGCATGCAGTGGAAGTCGGATTTGATCGGCTATGACGCCATTACCAGTTACGGCTCGCCGTCTTATTACGCGCAAAAGATGTTCAATAATTACCTGGGCGATACGGTGGCCACGATCACTGCGGAGAATGTTTCCACCCAGACATGGCAGCCGCCGGCAGGAAAGAAGAGTCACGTCGTGCCGCCGCCCAAGCAGGTGCCGACGCTCTTTTTTGTGGCCACCCGGGCCAGCAGCACAGGCACGATTTACCTGAAGGTGGTCAACACCGCGGCCAAGGCGCAGGCGGTCCAGATCGACATCAAAGGGGCCCACAGCGTGGCGACCGATGGGGTGTCCGTGGTGCTCACGGGCGCCGATCCGCTGGATACCAACTCCATCACGGCACCGACCAAGATCGTACCGGTCGCAGAAAAGATCAACGGCCTGGGGCAGAGTTTTACGCGCACCTTCGCGCCCTATTCCGTCAACGTGTTACAGATTGAAACACGGTAACGCGAAAAGGATATTTATGAGTTCGTCCCATCATTTCCTCCGCCTCTGTGCGGCGCTGTTGGTCCTGCTGGCACTGACCGCAACCGATGTTCGCGCGCAGGAAACGCGCCAGCATCTGAACTTTAACCGCGAGTGGAAGTTCACGCTCGGTGACACCGCCGGGGCCCAGGCGCCTGCCTTCGACGATGCGGCCTGGAGCGCCATTGGCCTGCCGCACTCCTTCAGCATGCCCTACTTTCTTTCAGACCGGTTTTACGTGGGCTACGGCTGGTACCGCAAACACTTCACGGTGCCGCCGGCCTGGTCCGGCAAACGCCTGTTCGTGGAGTTTGATGGCGCTTTCCAGGAGGCGGAAGTATTTGTCAATGGCCGGAACGTCGGCCGCCATATTGGGGGCTACACCGGCTTTTCGTGTGATATCACCGCGGCCGCGGTGCCTGGCGACAACCTCGTGGCGGTCCGGGTGAACAACTTGTGGAATCCGCAGCAGGCGCCGCGCGGCGCGGACCATGTCTTCAGCGGGGGCATTTATCGCGATGTTTGGCTGACGGTAACCGATCCCGTGCACGTGGCGTGGTATGGCACGTTTGTTACCACCCCCGGGCTTTCTGCGGACGCCGGAACCGTGAATGTCAAAACCGAAGTCGAAAATCAAAGCACCCAAGCCCGGAATTGCACGGTGCAGACCGACATTCTCGCGCCCGACGGCAAAGTGGTGGCCACCGTTTCGGCGACGCAAGCCGTGCCGGCCGGGGCCACCGTGAGCTTCGATCAGACCAGTCCGGCTATTGCCCAGCCTAAGTTGTGGCATCCAGATCATCCGGTGCTCTACACCGCGGCAACAACGGTGCGGGATGGGCAGGCTCTTCTGGATGAGTTCAAGACGCCCTTCGGCTTCCGGTGGGTCAAATGGACCGCCGACCAGGGGTTGTTCCTCAATGGCGCGCACTACTACTTTCACGGCGCCAATGTGCATCAGGACCACGCCGGCTGGGGCGATGCTGCCACAGATGCCGGAGCCCGCCGCGATGTGCAGTTGCTCAAGGATGCCGGCTTCGATTTCATCCGCGGCTCGCATTACCCGCACAGTCCGGCGTTCGCCCAAGCCTGCGATGACCTGGGCATCCTGTTCTGGTCGGAACTGTGCAACTGGGATGGCATGAAAGGCGTATCGGGGTGGTTCAATAAAGGCCCCATCGACCCGCAGAACTTCGCGGGCTACGCCCAAAGCTGCAAAGCGACGCTGCGCGAAATGATCCGCATTCACCGCAACCATCCGAGCATTATCATCTGGAGCATGTCCAACGAAGCCTTCTTTACCGATGGCTCGCTGATCCCGCCAATGAAGGAACTGATCAAGCAACTCGTGGAACTCTCGCACGAACTTGATCCCACGCGGGCCGCGGCCATCGGCGGTTGCCAGCGGCAGGGATTTGACAAGCTCGGCGATGTCGCCGGGTACAATGGCGACGGCGCCCGGCTGTTCATTAATCCGGGAATACCCAGCGTGGTCTCGGAATATGGCTCGGTGATCTGCGACCGCCCGGGCCAATACGCGCCGGGATATGGCGACCTGGCAAAGCAGCCGCAATTCCCCTGGCGCAGCGGGCAGGCTATCTGGTGCGGCTTTGATCACGGCACCTGGCTGGGGCGTTTTGGCCGCATGGGCATTGTAGATTACTACCGGCTGCCCAAACGCGGCTGGTATTGGTATCGCAACGAGTACAAGAAGATTCCGCCGCCCCCATGGCCGCAACCCGGCACGCCCGCCCGGCTGCAACTCACGGCCGACAAGACCACCCTCCGGGGCACCGACGCCACCGATGATGCGCTGGTAGTCGCGACCGTGTGCGATGCCGCCGGCAAACCGTTGAGCAATTCGCCGCCGGTAACACTGACCATTGTTTCTGGTCCGGGCGAGTTTCCCACCGGGCCGTCCATTACCTTTGACGAAAAATCCGACATTGAAATTCGCGACGGCCAGGCCGCCATTGAGTTCCGCTCCTACTTTGCCGGCAAGACCGTTATCCGGGCGACTTCACCGGGTCTGCAGGACGCGGATCTGACGCTGATCACCGAGGGTACGCCCGCGTATGTTCCGGGCGTAACTCCGCCCGTGGCACCGCGGCCTTATGTCCGCTTCACGCTCGCCGCGTTGAAAAAGGACGAGCGGCTGGGCCGCAATACGCCCACCAGCGCCAGCAGCGAGGCCGCTGGTCATTCCGCCCGGCTGGCCGACGACGGCGATGCCGCGACGTTCTGGCAGGCCAATGATGGCGGAGACCATGCGTGGTGGCAGGTGGATCTGGAGCGGCTGGTCGAAGTGACGCAGACCCGGCTCACCTTTCCCTCCGCCGCCAATTACCGTTTCAAGATCGAGGTTTCCACCGACGCAGCCCAGTGGACGTTGGTGGAGGATCAATCCCACACTAACAACACCGTAGCCGTGCGGGCCAATACCGCCGCCAAAGGCGCCTGCGGCCGGTTCCTGCGCGTCACGTTCACCAATCTGCCATCGGGTGTGCCGGCTGCGCTGGCCGAGGTGGAAGTGTTCGGCCATGCCGCCGATGTGGGCCGGTAAGGGTGCGGCCAGTCTCTGCTGGACTAGGCGCAGCTTATTCCGGCTTTTCTTCTTCCAGTGACAGGACGGACTGGGCGGCCGCGGCGGGGAGTTCCTGGACTTCTTTGAGTTTGCGTTCGATGGCACGCGTGCGAACGGCGGCAGTGTCGATGGTATTGGAAGCTTCCTGGAGTTTGCCCTGCACCTTCTTGAGGATCTCGCCGTAGCGGCTGAATTCGGTTTTGACGGCGGCGAGAAGGTTCCAGACTTCGCTGGTGCGCTGCTGGATGGCCAGGGTGCGGAAGCCCATCTGGAGGCTGTTGAGAATGGCCAGGAGGGTGGTGGGGCCGGCGATCATGATGTGGCATTCCCGCTGAATGTATTCGGTCACGCCGATGCGGCGGACGACCTCGGCGAAGAGTCCTTCGGTGGGCAGGAACAGAATGGCAAAGTCCGTAGTCTTCGGTGGGCTGATGTATTTGTCGCTAATGTCCCAGGCGCACGTCTTGATGCGGTTTTCCAAGGCGACGATGGCGGCTTCGGCCGCCACCGGGTCGGCATTTTCCTGGGCGGCCACCAGTCGCTGGTAGTCCTCGGTGGGGAACTTGGCATCGATGGGGAGCCACACGATTTCCTCGTTGTTGTCGCTGCGTCCCGGGAGTTTGATGGCGAAATCGACCCGCTGGCGGTCGTCCTTGGTGGCGACATTGGTGGCGTACTGATCGGGGTTGAGCACCTGTTCGAGCAGGGCGCCTAACTGCACTTCGCCCCACGTGCCGCGGGTCTTGACGTTGGTGAGCACCTTTTTCAGGTCGCCCACGCCGGTGGCCAGCACCTGCATTTCGCCCAGACCTTTGTAGACCTGTTCAAGGCGTTCGCTGACCTGTTTGAAGGATTCGCCCAGGCGTTTGTCGAGCGTGCCCTGGAGTTTTTCTTCCACGGTCGCCCGCATCTGATCGAGTTGCTTGGTGTTGTCGTCCTGGAGGGCTTTGAGTTTTTCTTCGACGGCCGTTTTCAGGCTCTCGCTCTTCTTTTCGTTGGTTTCGGTGAGCTTGGTGAGTTGCTCGACCACGGCGGCCAGGCCGACACGCTGGGTGTCCCCCAGCTCGGCAAGTGTTTTGGTCAGGGTCTCACTGAACGTCTTGAGGGACAGGGTGACTTCCGCGCGGGCCATTTGGGCGGCGGCGGCGGATTCCTGCCGGATCAGGTCGAGTTTCCTGCCGTTGTCCTCCTGGATGGCGGCCAGGCGCTGCTCGATGGTCTGCCGTGTGGTGGCCAGATGCTGGTTTTGCGTATCGGCGACGGCCTTGAGGGTGCTGGTGAGTTCCCCGCGGGATTCCCGGGCGGCGGTGGACGCTTCTTCCCGATTCCTGGCAATCTCGTCGCGTACTGTGCGCTCGGAGCGTTCGTACGATTGATCAATGGGCGAAAGGTCCACCGGCACCGCCTTGCGGAACCACAGCAGGACCTGGAGCACCAGATTGATGAGCAGCAGGGCCAGCAGGATGAACAGGAGAATATCAGTCATACTTTTTCCGCGGACAATGGGTTGGAGAGGTTAGTGTTCCAGCGCCTGGCGGTCGCGAAGGATCCGCGGTCGCGCATCGGGCATGCTACGACGGCGTTCGGCGGCGCCGCAGCACCACCAGCATCGTACCCGCAACAGGGGATGGCGTCACGATCGGTTGAGCGCTTGGGGAAAATCCGGGCGCCGCCCGTCAATTTAGTTGCGTTAATCGTCCCCGTGGGCTGCGTGGGCGACCGCCGCGGTGGAGTTTGAACTGTGCGTAGAAGGTGGCGACACCGTAGAGTTGATGGAGCGGGATGCGCGTACACCGCGAGATTTCCGTCAGGACCTCAGGGGGCAGGTACCCATAGGCCTCCTGCGTGCGCTCGAGCAGGGAAATAACCGCTCCGGGCTGGTGGTCAAAGGTGGCCAGGATGTTGGAAAGGGGGGCCAAGGGGATGGTTTCCGGTCCGCTGGACTCCAAATCACCCACGGTTAACCGCATGAGACACCTGCCCTGTGACGATTCCCACCTGTCCTGATTTGGATGCAGGCGATATGTGTTTACTTAGCCGACAAGGCCAGAGATGTCAAGCAAATTCCGACTAATGGGTCGGTTTATCATGCAATGTATGCCATTGCGAAAGTAGGCGTTGGGCCTCTGCCGCACTAACGCGCATCAGGGAGATGCTTGTATGGCCGTTGCTGGTGAACAGGAAGGCCCCAATCTGCCGCTGGGCCAGGAAGTCAAGAAAGTCGAAGGCGGCTTCCGGCGCAATGACGGGAATGGTCGAACTGAATGGTGAAGCAGGTTCTGATGACACCAGTTTCTCCCGGGACAGGCCGCCGACGGTTGCCGCGTCGCACAACAGGTTATGTTGTACCGCACGGGGCGGCGAAAGCAAAGCGCCGGGTGGTCTGGCATCCGCCTACAAAAGTCAATATTTGTCATGTTTAGGTCAAACCCTGCCATGTACGCATGGCGTGCCAGATGCGATAGTGCGCAAATCCCTCCCCTTCGGTGCGTGTTCCGGCCGGAGAAGAATCGCGGCGTGTCCCTTAGGTGACATTACAAAAACATTTTAAAATGTGTGAATTTCCTTGACATGGTGGCTTAATAATGGCTAAATCTATGCAAATGCAATGAGGTTACCCTTGGCGTTGCCGGGAATTCCCGGCAGTTGTGACGTGTGGGCCATGGTGGAAGCCATGCGGCAGGCGGTCCGCGTCGGGCCCGGAACGCTTTTTTCAGGAGTTGGTCATGACATTGTCTCTGGATGGCGAGTTGCGTACCTTAACGGACTTTTGCAAGAGCATGGCCGACGAAGGCCGGGCACGCCTGGTTCTGGAATTGGCCAATGGGCCCCAGAATGTCGGCACCCTTACGCGGATCGTGGGCAAATCGCAGCCCATGGTCAGCATCGACCTGGCGCGGCTGCGCGTCCTGGGCCTGGTCAAACGCGAGCGCCGGGGGCACGAGATATTTTACTCGCTGGCCGCCATTACCCGTCACAACGGTTCGAAGACCCTGGCGTTTCGCGCCGGGCAAACGGTCATTTCCATCAGCCGCAAGTAAGGCGGCAATAATTTTTGCCGTCCCGCGCTTGACCTGACGGCGCCGGCGCGTACGCTGCCGGAATGACAATCACCGAAATTACCCGGTTTCTCCATGGGCACTTGCCGCTGACCGCGGCCATGGGCATTACCGCACAAAGCTATGATGGCACGTCGCTGACGCTCGCGGCGCCACTGCGGCTTAATCTGAATAATTCGGAAACCGCATTTGGCGGTTCGATTTCCACGCTGGCCATCACCTCGGGCTGGATGATGTTGCACCTCCTGCTCGAACGCGCGGCGCTGACGCATCGCCTGGTGATCCAGAAGAGCACGGTCAATTTTCAACGGCCCATTGATGCCGATTTTACCGCGGTGACCCAGGCGCTCACGGCGGCGCGCGCGGCGGAGTTCGTGGACGCGGTCCGCCAGGAGCGGCGCGGGCGAATTACCCTCATCAGCGAGATCTATGCCGCGCAGCGCCTGGCGGCGACGCACGAGGGCACTTACGTGGCGCTGGCGTATTGAATGGAGCCGGAACCCCAAAAACTGCCCCATGCTTTCTTCGCACGCCATGGGCGAATCGTGGCCCGGGCGCTACTCGGCCAGATCCTGGTGCATCGGGTGGGCGACCAACAGTATCGGGCCCGTATCGTGGAAACCGAAGCCTACCTGGGGCCGGCGGACCTGGCTTCGCATTCTTCCAAGGGGCGCACCGCGCGGACGGAAGTCATGTTTGGTCCGGCCGGCCATGCCTACGTGTATTTCATCTACGGCATGTATGACATGTTTAACATTGTCGTTGGCCGGACGGGCCAGGCGCACGCCGTGCTGATTCGCGCTGCCGAGCCGCTCGATGGCTGGCTGGCGGACCTGTCGGGCCCCGGGAAGTTGGCGCGGGCCATGAAGATTTCCCGGGCGGATAATGGGCGGGATTTGACCGGGGACATCCTTTTTCTGCTGGCGGCCCCGCACTGCCGGTCGCGCGTGACGCGGGCCAGACGCATCGGCATCGATTACGCCGGGGCTTGGAAAGAGGAGCTTTTGCGTTTTTACGACAGCGCCAGTTCTGCGGTTTCGAAGAAAAGCTGTTGACAGGCAAAGGGTTGCGGCTACCATTGCAATCTTTCCGATTCCGCGGGCGCGTGTGGATGTCCACACCCCGTACCCGTATCACATCCACGGAACCTGTGCATGAGCGAACGCGAGCGATTGGCGGCCGAAGAACTGGCGATAGTGCTGAGCCACTACGACATCGGGATAATCGAGTCGATCAAAGAGTATTCACGCGGCTCCCGCAAGGCACCAAAACTGCTGCTGCGCGCCGAGCGGGGCGAATTCCTGCTCAAGCGCCGCGCCCGTGGCAAGGACGATCCGTTCAAAGTGGCGTTCTCTCATGCCCTGCAACTTTACCTGGCCACCAAGCAATTTCCGCTGCCGCACCTGGTCGGCACCCGCAACGACAACAATTCCATGTTGCAGTGGAACGGGTTGGTCTATGAACTCTTTGAATATATTCATGGTACCGGTTACGACAGTTCGCTGGAGGCCACGTACGAATCGGGCAAGATCCTGGCGCTGTATCACAAATTGCTGCGCGATTACACGGCCGAATATGATCCGCCGTCGGGCAGCTATCACAACAGCAAGGCGATCGGCGGCAGTTTGGAGCAGATTCCCGTCACGTTAAGCCGCGGAGATGTACTTAAGAAAATCAGCACCGACCAGGTGGGCAGCACGGTGAGTTATCTGCGGGATGTGTACATCGAAGCGGCGGCGAAGGTGGATGCCTCCGGGTTGCCGGATTGGCCCTTGCAGATCGTGCATTGCGATTGGCATCCGGGGAACATGCTCTTTCGCAATCATCGGGTGGTGGCGGTCATCGATTATGATGCCGCCCGGTTGCAGCAGCGCATCATCGATTTGGCCAATGGGGTCCTGCAATTCTCCATATTGGGTGGTAGCGACGATCCGACCACCTGGCCCGATTATGTGGATGAATCGCGGTATAAGCGTTTTATCCGCGGTTACGATACCGTGGATGTGGTCAGCATGGCCGAATTGCAGATTATTCCGTGGCTGATGATCGAAGCCTTGGTCGCCGAGAGCGCCCTGCCTATCGCGGCGACGGGTAGTTTTGGGCGAATAGAGGGGTATGGTTTCCTGCAAATGATTGAACGGAAAGTCCGCTGGGTGCGCCAGCACGTCACTCAATTGGTCCAAGCTGTCGCCGAGTAATATCGCTTAAGTGTATGTAATTAAAGAACTTAAAAGTATTTCACAATCCTCCATTTGTCTTTGTCGAATGCGAATCTATACTTAAGGCAAATACGGTGCACCGGCCGTGCGACCGTATGAGTTCTTTTTTTGCTGTTCGGAGGACGTACAATGCAAGCGGAAAATGTTCTTGACACTGCTGCGATTTGCGAACGCTTGAAGAATGTGCGCATCCAAGTGTGCGGCCCCAGAGGGCAATCGCATTTTGCGACTCTTCTTCATCTCTCGCCATCCACGTACAATTATTACGAGAAGGGGCGGGTACCGCCGGTGGATGTGCTGGACCGCGCCGCGCGGATTACAGGGGCTCCATTGCTGTGGTTGATTCGCGGCGAGCCGCATGAATTTCATATCAGCGATCTTAAGAAGATTGCAGTCGATGCCGGCTCGGCTGGTGGTGCCGGACCTGGTGCGACCCCAGCACCGACCGCCTAAGGTTGATCTCTGCCTAGCTCCGGGCCCAAGCGCGGGGCTGGAATCCGCGGGTAGATTCATGGCGGCGGACTGCCGCTAGCGATGTGTAATGATGATGTAATGGCCTGTGAGCCAGAATACCATCCCCCGTATGATCAGATGTGAAGCCAGGGTCATCGCGGCACCGAGCAAGGTGGCCGCGAGACCCTTTACTTTGCGCGTAGGGGTTGGCGGAGCATCCATTTTTGGGGAGGAACAGATGAAAGCTATTCGTGTGGCAGCGCATGGGGAACCCGACGTGTTGCGTTTGGAAGATGTGCCAGACCCCACTCCCGGTCTAGGCCAAGTGCTGGTTCAGATTCAGGCCGCCGGGGTCAATCCGGTGGAAACCTATATGCGGTCGGGCAACTATGGCCCCGTAGCCATGCCCTATACGCCCGGGACGGATGGCGCCGGCGTGGTCGAGCAAGTCGGGTCGGAAGTCCACAATCTGGCGGTGGGGGATCGCGTCTATACCGCCGGATCGATTAGCGGGACGTATGCCGAACTGGCCCTGTGCAAGCAGGAACAGGTGTATAAATTGCCCGCGAAAATTACCTTTGCCCAGGGGGCCGCACTGGGCATTCCGTATGGCACGGCCTACCGGGCGCTGGTTATTCGCGGGCAGGCCAAGGCGGGCGAAATCGTGCTGGTACACGGCGCCAGCGGCGGCGTGGGTATTGCCGCGGTGCAACTGGCGCGGGCCGCGGGCTTGCGTGTCATAGGCACTGCCGGCAGCGCCGCGGGCAAGTTGCTGGTGGCCCAGCAGGGGGCACATCATGTGCTGGACCATACGGTGCCGGGATACCTGGATGAACTGGCGGCGTTGACCCAGGGCCGGGGCGCGGATCTGATCCTGGAAATGCTGGCCAATGTGAACCTGGCCAAAGATTTGACGGCCGCAGCCCCCAACGGGCGCATCGTCATCATCGGCAGCCGGGGCAAGATTGAAATCGATCCGCGCCTGACCATGGCCCGGGATTTGAATGTACTCGGCATGACGCTGCGTGCCGCCGGGCCGCAGGAACTCCTCCAGATTCACGCCGCCCTGGGCGCCGGTTTGGAAAACGGCACGCTGCGGCCCGTGATTGCCGAAGAGATTCCGCTGATCGAGGCTCCGCAGGCCCATCGCAAGGTGATGCAGAACGGTTCCCGGGGGAAAATTGTACTGGTGCCGTGAGACTCTACGGCGTGCGCCGCTGGTAACGCAGACTTAGTCTTTCTTCTTTTCACGTTCGTCCAGGTAGAGCGCGAAATCGAATATGGACGCGGTCTGCCCGCCTTTGGTCTGTAGTACCAGCAGCCGCACCTTGCTGCCGGTGACGACCGGGAAGGTGTTGCGCTCGACGGCGGCCATCGGACCGCCGGTATAGGCGTCTTGCCACGCGCTACCATCCCAATATTGCAGTTTGTATTTCTCGATGCGCCCATCGAATGGCCGCACCACGGCGCGATTAAAACGCGTGGGCTTTTCCAGATCGATGGCGAGCCATTCGCCGGCGGCGGTGCCTTCCGCGGCGTTCCAGCGGGTAGCCTGGCAGGCGTCATTGGCGTTATTGGCGGCGTACTGGTCGCTCCATTGGCTGGAGGCGGAAGCGGATTTGCCTTTGGCCAGATTCAATTGCGCAGGATCCACACGGATGGCAACATGAGCAAATTGTGCCGGGTGCCAACCGCCGCCCAGGCCGGCATTGCCCGTGGGGCAGGTGCGATCTTCCAGGCGGGCGACCTGGTTGCCATCGATCCACGCGGTAATGTTATCTCCCTGGAAGGCCAACTTGAGGTTGTGCCACGTATCGGCCGCAAAGGGCACCATGCCACCCGTGAGCTTCTTGCCGGAGGCCAGCAGTTCCCACGTGCCGCTGTCGGCCACCTTGAGCCAGTAGCCCAAAGGGGCATCGGCATTTTGATGCACCTTGGATATCCGCCCGAAAAGTGAAACGAAGCCGGCCTTCTCAATCAACGCATCGGTGCTGATGGTGTAATCTTCCCAAGCAGTCTCCCCGATGAACGTTTCGGGAAAGGCATTGGCCTGCCATTCGATGCCCTTGTGCTCAATGACTTGCCGCAGGGCCTGGCCCTGGTTGTCCTGACGCTTGACCACTTCAAATACACCGGCGTAGTCGGAGAAATATTTTGGCGTGCCGCCCGGGGCATAGGCGGCGAAATCCTCGTCATAGGTAAGCGGGAACGGCGCCGGCGGCGGGGGGGTGGCATCACCTTTGTGCTGGCCGGTGGTGGTGGTTAGCGAGTAAACGCTTTGCGGCATGGCCTGCAAAGAAACCAGCGTGGCATCCTTGGCGATGATATCCGGTTGCTGCTCGAACTGGTGCTGCCCATCGGTGCGCCACACATGCACGGCCTGGTGGGATAATCCGCCCGCAAGCTTGAATCGTAACTCCTGCGGCGTCGTGGCACCGGTAGTTTCGACGACAAAACTGTAGTCGCTGCCGTTGGGAGCCACCAGGGCCACGCAACTTCCGCCACCGGCCAGCAGGGTGCAGGCGCTATCCAGGTATTTCCAGCCCGGCTGGGCAAATTGGGTGGTGTGGGCGGTTACCCACAGGGCCGGTTGCAGGTCGTAATGGCCGGACCAGGGCGTGTTGGCGCGCATCAGGCCCGAGCCGGGCAGCGGCAGGTTGTCGTAATAGGATGTGATGGGGCTCCAGACTTCCGTCTTGGTCATGTGGCCGACAATGTAGTTGCGGTTGTACGTAACCTGTAACGGTGTGTGGCTGCCGGTCCCGGCGGCCATCCATTCGCCGCTCCAGGGGCCATCTTCGCTGGACCACAGGCGCAGACCTGTGGCCAGGGCGGCCGGGGTGCTGGCGGCGCGGGGATAATGCACGCCAATGGCGGCGGATGCCGCTTTAAGCGCCGGGTCTTTATTGATGTCGTCGGCGATCTTCCAGACGTGCGCGCATTGATCGGCCACGATAATGCCGACGTTGGCCAGACCGTTGGCATCCAGCGTTTTCCGCAGCACCTTGATCCATGCAATGTTGTATGGCCGTTCGTTCCAAATGCCGGTGTAGTTGATGTCCAACCCATGCACCCGTTTGGCGCCTTGGATGAATTTGACCACGTAGTCGGCCATATCCTGCGCGTAAAACTTGCCATCGCCGATCCAGTAGGGGGCGCCCCAGGCGAGCGTATCAAGAATGATGGCGGGATTGCGCTTTTTGGCTTCCTTCATCAGCCACCACTCGTAGCCGCGGTTGTAGTTTTCATCGTTGCGTGTGTGCATGTGGCTGGGCTCGATGCCATCGGTGGAATTGACATCGCCGCCGATTTCGACCTTCAGGTGTTGCAGGGCCGCACCGTAGTTGGGTTTGAAGAGATAATCGAGGATGGCGGAGCGCTGGCGTTCCGGATAGTCGATCAACAGGCGCGACGAGGCCCCGGCGCTGGCACCGCCGAGGCCTTCAAAGGTCTGGCCGGGGTGCTGGCCATCGACCAGGATATCCTGCCCGTGGAGCGGTAAAGCCAGGATGCCCAGCAGCGGGAAAAATCCCAGTAAATACGCAGTCTTCATTGGGTAATCCTTTAAGATTTCCATCCATCCGCCGTCGCCGGGATAGTATACGTTCCGCTGGGCAACTTGGCGCATCGGGCCGCGGCATTTACACTGCCACACCATACGTTCGATTTTGGACTCATTGCAAGAGGAGTGAACATGCCCGCGAAGGATAAGACGGTAAATGTGGCTATGATCGGCCAGGGGTTCATGGGACGCTCGCACTCCAATGCCTGGGGGCAGGTGTCGCGTTTCTTTAATTCCCCGCACAAGGCGGTGATGCACTCGGTGTTTGGCCAGGCCGACGAGAATCCCGCCGCCTTTGCGACCCGCTGGGGCTGGCAGAATTTCTCCACCGATTGGCCCGCGCTGGTGGCGTCGCCCGAGATTGACCTGGTGGATGTGGTCACTCCCAACAAGATGCATGCGGATGTGGCCCAGGCGGCCTTGGAAGCCGGCAAGGCGGTGGCCTGCGAAAAGCCGCTGGCCATGAGCCTGGCCGACGCCCGCGCCATGGCGCAACTGGCGAAAAAGAAAAAAGCCAACACCTATGTGTGGTGGGTTTATCGGCGTTGCCCGGCGGTGGCGCTGGCCTATCAACTGATGCGCAGTGGTAAGCTGGGGCGGATCTTCCATGTGCGCGCGGTGTACCTGCAGGATTGGGCCGGCGAATCGGTGCCGCTGCTGTGGCGGTTCGACAAGAAGATCGCCGGCTCGGGCGCTCATGGCGATCTCAACGCCCACATCATCGATATGGCGCGTTTCCTGACCGGGCAGGAAGTGACCGAAATCAGCGGCGCCATTTCCGAGACCTTCATCAAGGAACGCACCATTCCCACCGCGGGCGCTGCGGGGGGCATTGCCGCCGGTTCCCAGGGCGCGGCGGCCAAGGGCAAGGTGACGGTGGATGATGCCGTGCTGTTCCTGGCGCGCATGTCCGGCGGGGCGGTGGCCAGCTTCGAGGCCACCCGCTTTGCCACCGGCAATCAGAACCGCAATCGCCTCGAGATCAACGGCTCGAAGGGCTCACTGATATTCGACTTTGAGCGTATGAATGAGTTGCAGTTCTACGATGCCACGGCGGAGCGGGCCGTGCAGGGCTGGACCAACATCATGTGCACGCATGGCGGTTCGCACCCCTATGCGGACGCCTGGTGGCCCGATGCCCACCTGATCGGCTATGAACACACATTTACCAACATGGCTGCCGACATCCTGCGGGTCCAAGCCGGCCAGGAGCCGGTAGTGCCGCTCTCGGACTTCCAAGACGCCTATGAAACCCAGCGCGTGCTGGAGGCGGCGCTGTTGTCGGCGAAAGAACGTTGCGCGGTGAAGATTTCTGCGGTAAAATAGGTTAAGCTAGTGACGCCCGGTCTCTGGACCGGGTTTTGGAGAGATGGCCGAGTGGCTGAAGGCGCACGATTGGAAGTCGTGTGTGCGCGATGAGTGCACCGTGGGTTCGAATCCCACTCTCTCCGCTTCATTTTCCGACGCCTTCGCAGGCCCTTGATTTGATTGGGGTTTGCGAAGGCGTTATCATTTCCCCTTGGCGTTGTGAAAGATTTTGTGAAAAGTCGTCCGTTGGTGGCGGATCGACTCGGGGGAAAAAGGCCGTGGCGAATATGAAGGACAAGCGTCCCGCGCATACGGGAATGACCGACAAAGGCAACATCCGGGACGTCAAGGTCGAACGGGTCGGCAAAGTGACGATCTTGCGCCGGGGCAATACCTACTACCTGTATTATCGGCAGAACAAGCGCACGGAGCGCCCCAAGATCGAGGGCAACCTGACCGTGGCGCGGGCCACCGCAGCCAAAGTCGCCGCTGCTCTGGCGGAAGAGCGGCCATCGCCATTGGGCTTCGAGCGCACCAGCCCCCAGGATATGGCGACTGCCTTCCTCGACTATATCGAAAACGTCAAAGGGCTGGCGTGGCGCACCGTCGATCGCTACCGGGCAGCCTTGGACCGATTCTTGGACTACTGCCCGGAAGCCAACATTAAGACCGTCGATGCGTTCAGCGAGAGCAACGTGGAGAACTTCGTGCGATGGCTGCGTGGTCAAACCCGTGTACGCAACGGCGCGGAGAAGGGCACACGCGAGCACTACAAGGTGGGCGGCATCCGTTTTATCCTATGCACCTGCCGCACCGCCTACAACTGGGCCGGTCGGAAAAAGAGAATGCTCCCGCCCTATGCGGAAAATCCGTTCCGCGCATTCCCAATTGAGCAACTGCGTGACGATGGGGCCGACGAGGAGTTGCACGTCTTCACGGCCGCCCAGGAAAAGGCGTTCTGGGGCGCCTGCTCGCCCTGGCAGCGCCAGGTGTTCCTGCCGCTGGCCACTTACGGCATGCGTGTCGGCGAGCTGACCCACCTGTTGATCGAGAACGTGGACTTCGAGGAATCCAGCATCAGCATCTGCTCGAAGCCGGAAATGTACTGGCATGTAAAAACGCGCCGCCGCCGGAAGGTGCCCCTGACCGTCAGCATGCGCGCTCTGTTGAAGAAGCTTATCGGCGAGCGCAAGGCCGGCTTCGTGTTCCTCAACGAGCCGTTCCACCGTGGCGAGCGCACGCCCGTCATGACGTTTGCCACTGACAAGGCGTTCCGGGCGCATTTGACCGAGTTGATCGGGAAGTTGCTGGCCGACACCCCCGAGGCCACCAAGCCGCAACAGCGCAAGGCGGTGGTGCATTTCTGCCGGCAGATGGGGCAGATCCCGACCAAGCGGCTGCAGGCGGAGTTCTCGGCGATCACGGCCAAGATTGGTTGCCCGGAATTCACGCGTGTCCATGATCTGCGGCATTTGTTTACGACGCGGGCGCAGGAAGCCGGTGCCAACCCGCTTGTCGTGCAGCAGATTATCGGCCACACTACGCTGGAAATGACGAATCGCTACTCGCACTTTGGGCCGGAGTCCAAGAAACAGGTTGTGGATCAAGCCGCACCGAACGTGGACAGCGGCGACACGACAAAGGTGCCAGCGCCATGAACAAGCAGCCGAAGTAATTTGCACGCGGTATTGCCGTGCATCTTTTTCAATAGAATTAGGTTGATGGAAACGCCGATCGCGAGGATACATAGGATACATAGGATACATAAAGGGTAACCCATGAACCCAGCGGGCATACGCCAAGAGCCTTGGTTTGCGGCGGGATCAGAACACCCAGTCGTGGCTGCGTACCTGATCGGGCGCCTGTGCAACGCGGTGAATTGGTTGCTATTTGCGCACGCCCTGCCGACAGTCAACGACCTGGCCCTCCGCGAAGTGGAACACCTCGTCGCCCGTGTTGTGAAACTTGCCGCCATTATCGCACCCGATGGCACGACTCCCGCTGCGATTGCCGATGGCGCGGCAGTCGCGGGCCGTGATTTACAGCACGAATATCGGGATTGGTTGGAAACAGATAATTACAACCGTTGGTTGGAATATATTATGACGCCGGAAGCGGCGCTGGGCAACTGGGACAGAACCGAACGATTGCGCCTGGCAGTGCTGGACCACTCGCCGGAACATGTGAAAATTAGTCTCGATCTGGGGCGGCGGGTTGACCAAGGCATTCGCCCTTTGCCGGGAGAGAATAGCTGGACGCAGGCGGACATAGAACAGAAAATGGGGCCCGTGATATGGCACGAGCCACCGGAAAGGCAAGTAACTGATGATCTTGATGATCTTCTTGCTGTGCCTGCGCCACGACCTGATGGACCTCCGAATGTCGGAGGGGATGTTTCACCAACCAAACCGCAGTTGGTTGATGCCGATAAGCTTCCCGTGGTGTTGCTACCCGACGAACCGTTTGATCCGATATGGGGCGCACAAGTTCGAGTACTCGGCAACCAGTTGGATATTGATATTGGGCAGGTTGCCGAAGACGCCACTGCGGCGGATGCTACGACACAGATCGACGCGAAGATCCGCACGACCTTAGCTGAAATCGCTTTCACTCCGTCGGACGCTGGTGAAGGCAGGCAACCACAGAAACGCCAGCCGGCAAAGTCCTCTAGTCCACCATTGCAAAGTTTTACACAAGAACAACTCGATGCCGCCATCCGTGATTACCAAAAGGAAAAGATCCACTTTTACAATAAGCTTAAGGAACAAGTGGCGAAGGGCGAAAAGGGCGCCTTGGGGAGTGCCCGTCGTAACTTTGGTCGCAACGCGATAGCCAGAGCCCTCCGCTGTAAAAGTACGGCAATGGTTTCAAAATCTCCGGCGTGGCGGTCAATAGCAGCTGAGTTAGGATTAGGCAAGAAGCCGGCAAAGCTCAGGCAACGCGTTGGTGAGGACATTGCCGACGAGAAAAAATCCGCCGGTCAGGGGGACACAACGGCTCACAATGTCCGCCGAAACGAAACGCTGGAGCGCATCAAAGAGATTCTACCCAAGGAAGCAGCGGACGAGGCGATCGCAAAGTTGGAAAGCGGAACAACTGACGATGACGCCGTCGATAGAATGCTCAAGCTCTATGCGGATCAAAGCGAGGACCGTAGCGCAAAGAATCTCCACTCTACATGACCAGATCATGACCACCATGGACTGGTCATGACCATTTCGGCCATGGATTTACTCGAAAATATGCCATTTCTTGCTGGTCACGTGCCCAGCAGCCTTCCAGCATACGCCTCGTTGCGTGATGTCGGCTATGTGATGCCGGCCAACAGGCGGCATTCTTTGAGGGCGAAGAAATGGATGCTTCCTATACCACCGTGCCGACGGTCGGCTGCATCGCCACACGTTTGCGCGTGCCCGTGCACCGCATCCGTTATTTGATCGAAAGTCGCAGTATCGCACCTATTGGTCGCGCAGGCAATTCGAGGATCTTTTCGGAGGCGGCCGTCGAGTTAATTCAGTCCGAACTGGCGCGGATCGAGCGCGCCAAGGTGGTCGGCCATGGCGTTTAACAACGTGCAGGAAACCCCCAGTAATCAAACCGCTTCTCCCTGGATGACGGCGCCACAAGCGGCGACGTATATCGGTGTCGCACTGGGCACCATCCGGAACTGGACCAGTGCCCGTTTCATTCCCTTCTCGAGGCGCAATCGGGTCGTTCGTTATCATTGCGATACCATTGACCGGTGGTTGGCCAAGGGTGCGTGTGCCGGAAGATCGCGGGCACTAAGGGTTCGACTGACGCTGGCCAACCGGAAGGGGGATACCATGAATAATCCTCCGGAACAACGCGAATCCGACCATGACCTGATTCAGGAAATTCCGATCGCGGACCTGCACCCGGCGCCCGAGAATGACAAAGTGTACCGGCCGATTGATCTTGCGGCCCCTGATTTTTGCGAGCTGGTGGAATCAGTTCGGGTTGACGGCATACACGAACCCCTGATCGTCAGTCGCGACCGTTTTGTCGCTAGTGGCAACCGCCGTCTCGCGGCTGCCATTGCCGCCGGATTGACCACCGTCCCGTGCGTGGTGCGTGAGGACGTCAGCCACGCCGAGAACCCCGACAAATTCATGCAGCTGTTGCGCGAATGTAACCGGCAACGGGTCAAGAGTTTCGACGAGAAACTCCGCGAAGAAGTCGTCACCGCGAATGCTGACGAAGCCTACAAATCACTTTGCCGGCACCGCGAGGAGCAGGCCGAACTCCGGAAAGCTGCCAAATCGAAGATCATTGACCTGGGCGGGTATCGGGGGCGGTCGCAGATTTCCGCGGCCAAGCAGCCGTTTCTCGCGGCGATCAAGGCGGTCATCGAGGATCTCCGCGATTTCTGGCCCCTGTCGGATCGGCAAATTCACTACGGACTCCTCAACAACCCGCCGCTCATCCACGCCAGCAAGCCCGGCTCGATTTACGGCAACAACCTCCGGTCATACAAGAGCCTGGTTGAGCTTCTCACACGCGCACGCCTGGCCTACGAGATAGATTTCGACGTCATCGCCGACGAGACCCGGCCGGTCAATATTGCCAACACCCACTACGACGTGCAGAGCTTCATCAACGCCGAGTTAGACGTCATGTTTATGGACTACCACCGGAATTTGCAGCAATCGCAGCCGAATCACATCGAGTTGCTTGTCGAAAAAAACACGGTGCGGTCAATCATCGAGCCCATCGCCGAGGAGTTTTGTATTCCGCTCACTAGCGGCCGGGGATACTGTTCCTTGCCGCCGCGCCATGCGATGTCGGAGCGCTTTTCCAACAGCGGCAAGGAAAAACTGATTATCTTGGTTTTATCGGATTTTGATCCCGACGGGGAAGAGATCGCATCTTCTTTTACCCGGTCTTTGCGGGACGACTTCGACATTCAAAAGATTGCGGGCATTAAGGTCGGCCTGACGGGCGAACAGGTCCGCAGGTTCAAACTCCCGCCCAGCATGATCGCCAAGGCGGGGTGTTCCACACGCGCGGCTTTCGTCGCGAAGCATGGCGAACATGTTTTTGAGCTTGAGGCGCTGCCGCCGGCGCAACTACAGCAGATCACGCGGGAGGCGATACGCGGCGTGCTCGATACGGCCGCCTTCAATCGCGAGAGGACACAGGAAATGGAAGATGCCAGGGAACTCGCCGCGCGGCGGCGGCTGGTTCTGCGGGAGCTTGGAAAATGACGACAATCGGCACGAATTTTCCGGCCAGTCGCGGCGAATTGGGTCATGACCGAATTCGCCCCAGCGGGATGTCCCGGGCGTCGTCCAATACCCCCGGCAATCCGGCCGCCGTGGGCGTGCAATGTGCCATCGACATCGGGGAGCTGGCTGCCCTGCTGTCCCCGGCACTGCCGTCGGTGGAACACATATTGACCTACCAGCGCCACGACTTTGTTCCCGACGGGTCGCGGGGGCTCAAGGTGCTGCCGGTCGAGCACGAACTTTTCCTCTATGACCACCGGGGCCGCCTGGGCTTCTCGGCTGGCCTGGTTCCCCGGGTAACCGCCCACATCAAGGCCTTGGGCGGCACGGTCAGGATCACCGACCACCGGGAGTTCGGCCCCCAACACCACATCGATGCCGCCGTCGTCCAGGCTGCCACGACGGCCGAGCAGGAATTGCTGCAGGTGCTCGTCAGGGAGTCCCTGGGGCAGATTGCCTTGGCCGGGCGTAAAGACATCGTCAAGGTAATTGCCCTGATCAGCCGGGCATTCCCCGACGCCCGCATTGTCATCGCCGCCGCCAGCCGCCGGCGCGTGTACGCCCTGTGGCGGTCGCTGCGGGACATCCTGGGGAACACCGTGCACCTTTATACCAACGGCACTAAGGCTCCCTGGGCGCGGATTGTTGTATCAACGTACGCCTTTCTGTGGTCACTGAATTGGCAGGGGATAGACGTCCTGCTGCTGCCGGATGCGGCGGATGCTGCCGGCGATGGTCGCCGAGAGATCTTGGGAAACATCTCTACGACCGCGCGGCGGGTGTACAGCTTGATTACACCGGAGCTGCGCTTGGCGCCAGTGGAGCAGCTCTGCCTAGAGGCTTTGTCCGGCCCGGTGATTTACAGCACCACGCCCAAGGCCGCAGCGGTCAACGTGATCCTTGCTGACGGCGTTTCATTTCCCCGGGTAGAGCAGTTGGAAGGCCTGGAACGCAAGCGGGTGGCGTACTGGAACAACACTGCCCGGAACGATGCCATCGTGGCAATAGCCCAGGCGCTGGCGCACCGCAACATCCCGCAGCTCTGGAGTCTGGGCCTGCTCAAAGACGGGCCGCAAGAAGTTTTACCCCTCGGGGACCATCCCCCTTATATCGTCATCCTGGTCGAATGCACGGAGCACGGCCGAGAGTTGCTCAAGCGGTTACCGGGATGGGAACTCCTGCGGGGGGCAAATCGCGAAGTGCTGGAAATCGGGGACCCAGCCGATGCACGCACCGGGACGATCGGCACCGTGCTGTGCGCGGCGAACTGCGACATCAACGCGGACATCATGATCTATGCCGGGGCCGGCTGCTTCCGTGACCTGCCGGGCTTCCCGCCGCCCCGCGACCGGCAGCCGGGTGGCCGCATCGTCCTGATCGACCTAGCCGACGATTTCGACGGCAAAGCCCGCCAGGATGCCCAGCGACGCCTAAACAACTACGTCGGCTGGGGCTGGACTATTACCAATGCACCCCGGTGGCTCCAAGACCGCCCTGGGGGTCACAGGACAGGTCTGGAGGACACTGCCAAGCCCGGCATCGGGAAAGCCCCTGATGAACCCCGCACACCGGCATTACCGACCACCCAGAGAACGCGGGTCGGTAATGCCGGGGGCGCGACCAAAACTGAAATACCGCGAGACGCACGTGGCGCCCACACCGAATCTGGCCCGACACCCCGGCCCCCCGGCCTCACGCCCCCGGCGCCAACACCCGGCACCGGCACCCGGCCCAGCCCGGCGTCCTCGACCACCGGAATAATTCCGGGGGTCGAATCGCCGGGAGGACCCACCCCCGGGACCACCCCACCTGGACCACACACCCCGACCCCCACCTCCCGGGATAACCTCTCCGGGACAGGAACGAGAGGGAAGAACCCTCTCCTCCTCCCCACTCCTCCCCTGCCCCGTACAAAGGCGACCCGGCAACGGGTCTCGGAAAGGAGGCCTATGGATCACACTTAGCGGCTGGCCTGGTTGCCAGGCCTGTTTCCGCCCTAACAACAAGGGGCCGCAGCAGGTCGGCGGCGGCCGAGGCGGGTGCCTGCCGTCGCTCCGCGGACGAGCATTTTTTTCTGGCGTTTAGGCCAGTCTGCTGCCCCGTCGGCTACCGCTGACGGGGTGGCTTTGAGAATGAATTGGAGATGAATTGTACAATTTTCTCTTGAAATCTGATTTTGATACCGGCGACCTGAATCGAATGGGTCACGATCCGGCGCTTTTCAACGAGGGGGACTATTCCCGATTGTTGCGGGTCCACCGCCTCCATGCGGCGCGTGTTGCACTGGGCAGTCATGACGTTCGCCCGATTGGGCGCTTATTGATGCCCCGTCTGGCCGATGCCCGCACGATGCGCGTGGCGTGTGATGCCTTGCTTCGGGACGGCGGATCGGCCCCGGGTGTGAATGGACACCGTTTGACAGATTGGGCCAACGCCGACACGTGGTCGCTGTGCCGTACGCTCGCAGAGACCATCCGAGCAGGTACATACCGCCCGGGCCCGGACCTCCACCATGCTATATCGAAGGGGGCCGGTCGTGGGGAGCGCATCTTGACAATCCAAAATATCGAAGATCGCATCGTTGGCAAGGCTGCCGAGCATATCCTGGAGCCGGTGGTCGATCCAACCTTTTCCGACGGCGCTGTTGGATTTCGTCCGGGTCGGGGGCCGCATGATGCGCTGGCGATGGCGCTGAACATGGCCCGGCGGGAGGACCGCTGGGTCTGGCTATCGGCGGACATTGCCGACGCCTTTGATGCCGTACCGCATGCGCGGTTTCTGGATGTCTGCGGTAGGCACTTCCCCGAAGATGTCGTTGCCTTCATCGATCTAATTTCCAACACCGGCGACAGACACGGGCTGCGCCAGGGCTCGCCGGCGTCGCCGCTATTTTTCAATTTGTTTGCCAACCATTTCATTGATCAGCGCTGGCGTGACACGGATGGCAAATTGCTGCGCTTCGCCGACGATCTGCTGGTGCTTTGTCGGACTGTGGAAGAAGCCAGAACGGCTTATGCCATGCTGACCGGTATCACCCGGGCTGCAGGAACACCACTCAAGTGCGATCATCACATTGCGCAGATCCAGGCTGGCGAGCAGATCAGTTGGCTGGGCTATCTATTCCAACACCAAGGCACGGATCTGACCATCCGTATTGCAGCCCAGGCGTGGGATCGTCTACAGGAAAACCTTGCCGCTGCGCACTTGCGACCGGACGCTCCATTTCGGGCCGTCGAGATTGTCTGGGGATGGCTCGGTTACCTGGGTCCGTGCTATATGCACGAGGAGCGGAATGCGGTCATCCGGCGTATCCACGCGATCGCCAGCGACCAGGCATTTGATGAAATCCCCAGCCGCAAGGAATTGACGGATTATTGGCAACGCGCGTACGCCCGGTGGCAGCGACTCTGTGGTCACGAAGACCCAGCTACGCCGCCGCAGGTATCTTTGGATGATGTCGAAGTTGCGTGCATCGATGCAACATAACAGCACTTACTCATCCATCCCAGCGTGCGCTCCACGCCCCAGCGTCGCGGGGGACCAATCCATCGAAACCGTCACAGAAAAACAGGAGTTCAAGCAATGTCGGATAACTTGGTTAATGTTGATGCTCGGATTGAGGATCCTTACCAGAGCGCCGCGTGGCGGTGGGGCCGTGCGACGGAACTAATCCGCCTGGGGCTTTTCCCCGACCCGCATGATGATCCTGCGGTCTGCGCCGCTTGGGCCTATTTGTGGGATACATCACAGGCGCAGACCCAGAAGGAGATGACTGCAGCACGTCAGCGCCATGCGCTGCTGACGGCTGCGGATCACATCTATCTCCGCGCGGGTTCTGATCGCCAACAGCTTGAAACTTTACTACGGGCGGGGGTGGATGTGGCGACCATTGCCACAGCCATCGGCCTGCCGGAAGTGGTGGTGCAGGCGTACGAGGCCGTGTTCTGCCACGTCACGCACATAGCGGAACTCTCGTTGTTCGAGAGCGCTTTGGGCGTCTTTGAAAGGCAGAGCAGCCCTGCGTCATGTTTCCAAGATGATTTGCTTTAACAGGAATTGCTCTGGGTATTTAACATGGCAGTGGTATCAACTACAGCATGGGCTTACCGTCACTGGGCTGACGAAGCACACTGCACTGCGGAAAGAATTGGGGGCGCTGGTCAGCAACCCGGCGATAGCGGCATTAGGTGCTCGCTCAAACATACCGGGGATGTATCAGGTCCTAGTCATTAGCGGGCAGCACGAGTTGCTGGTCGGAGATTATTCCATCGAGGGCGTTCATGGAGCCCCGGAGTCGTAGGATAGAGATATCTGGGTTATTTTGACCCATGGTAAACAGTAACACCACTTTCATAAGGAGACGTTCATGGGTACGAACAGCAAAATCGAATGGACCGAGAAGACTTGGAACCCGCTGGTGGGCTGCACGCGGATCAGTCCCGGTTGTCAGCATTGCTACGCTGAGACGATGTCGATGCGGCTGGCAAATATGGCGAGGACCAGCCCAAGCACGGCGGGCCGGAAGAAGCACTACCTGAAGGTCATCAACGACCACAACCGCTGGAACCACCGCATCGCACTGGTTCCGGAGGCGCTGGGTGACCCGCTGAAATGGAAGACCCCGACCTTCGTGTTCGTCAATTCCATGAGCGACCTGTTTCACAAGGAAGTGCCGCTGGCGTGCATCCAGCAGGTCTTCGAGGTGATGCAGCAGGCCAACTTGCATCAGTTCCAAATTTTGACCAAGCGCTCGGAACGTCTCTTGGAACTCGACCAGCAGCTTCAGTGGGCTCGGAATATCTGGATGGGCGTGAGCGTCGAGAACACCGACTACCGCTGCCGGATCGATGATCTGCGGAAGACCCATGCCAAGATCAAGTTCTTGTCGCTGGAACCGCTCCTCGGCCCGTTGCCCCGGCTTAACCTTCGGGGCATCGACTGGGTGATCGTGGGCGGCGAATCGGGGCCGGGCGCACGGCCCATGGCCAAGGAGTGGGCAACCGATCTTCGTGACCAGTGCGTCTCGAAAGGCGTCCCGTTCTTCTTCAAACAGTGGGGCGGGGTGAACAAGAAGGCGGCAGGACGTTTATTGGACGGTCGTGTCTGGGATGAGATGCCCACCGAGTTCCACGCGCATGTGCCGGACCCATCCAGACAACCCGCTGCCAGAGGCGCTACCCCATTGATGGCAGCTCCAGGTTCTGCGATGCATCAGTAACCGCCCAAAGCTTCACAACCTGCCCCGCCTGCTGCATAATACGCTGAGGAACGGACTTCTATCACCCCTATTTTTGAAAGGATTTGTATGGCTGCAAAGCAACTGACCAAGACTGAAATTATCACCAGCATCGCCGGGACCACGGAGTTGTCCCGCAAGCAGGTAGCCGGCGTCATTGGCGCCCTGGGTGACCTAGCCAAGAAGAACGTGGGCAAGAAGGGCCCGGGCATCTTCGTCCTGCCGGGACTGCTGAAGATCGTGACGATCCAGAAGCCCGCGGTGCCGGCTCACAAGGGCATCAACCCCTTCACCAAGCAGGAGCAGATGTTCAAGGCCAAGCCCGCCCGCAAGGTCATCAAGGTCCGGGCGCTCAAGGCGCTAAAGGATGCGGTCAAGTAAACCGCAGTACGGATCTGGTTTGCGATAAGTAAAAAGCCCCCGGCACCGCTGGTGCTGGGGGCTCTTTTTTATATATGGGCTAACAGGTGTCGCAGAGGCCGGAAGTAGCCTTTGGCATTAAGACGCAGGGAACCTGCGGCCCGTACGAGCGGGTGTTGGCTCTGCGGCCGTGGCTGTTGTCCCGTCCGCCGGTGCACTACCAGCCTGGGCATGATAGGCCTTGATGATATCCGCCTCGATCATGGCCCGTGCCTCAGCATTGATAGGGTGGGCGATGTCGGCGTACAGCTTGGGCCTCTCCTCTGGTGGAAAATTAACGGGTGGCAGCTTACCGCCGCACTGGTTACAGAAGTTCGACCCGATGGCGTTCTTGGTGCGGCAGGCCGGGCAGTGGTCCATGATCTTCCGGGACGGCATGGCAACAAAGATCCCGCTGGGCCCGGAGATGATCTTGATGTCTGAGACGGCGAAAGCATTGTCGAATACGATGTTTGCAAAGCCAAGCAGGCGGTCGTTGGGATTGATGGTGGTGGCGGGCTTGATCCGGACTTCCGTTACGTTCATGAGCGCTCCTGTGCGTTTGTGGATGTGTGTAGCGCGGATTTTACAACGTGGGCATCGGCGATGCTACCGGACGCTGCCGTTGTTGTTAGGGGGCCATGCTACTGTATGAACGGCCTCTTGCCCCGGCACGCTGGGTAACCCGGGCAGCCCCAGAACTGCCACCCCGCATTTTGCCCCCGGCGCGCCGTCCGCAGGATCATCTGGGCGCCGCATACCGGGCAGCGTGGCGGCACGACGGGATGGGTAGCTGGAGCCTGGGGCTCCTCCTGCTTGGCCCGGCGTTCCACCTGCACAGCCCGGATTAACTCGGCCAGCTCTGGGCCGTCCAGCAGCTCGATCTGCGGATTGTCCTGGGCAAACCGCTGGGCTTCCTGCGTGAAGCGGCCGGAGGTCACCACGATGCCTCTGTCTGCTTTCTGGCTGACGACCACGCCCAGCAGTTCCCG
>Ga0316217_10001090_pt1 | contig 36720 bp, 23 predicted proteins | sample 1anoAmetaG_FD_203633 | JGI IMG/M metagenome (GOLD analysis project Ga0316217, IMG submission 203633) | Freshwater microbial communities from Trout Bog Lake, Wisconsin, USA - 1anoA | ecosystem: Environmental > Aquatic > Freshwater > Lake > Hypolimnion/Profundal zone | place: USA: Wisconsin...
AGGCCAGCCGAATAAAAAATGATGACCAAATAATCTAAATATCAAGCCCACTAGCCTTATTTTACTTTTTCTTGTACTAGTTTATAATCCAAAACTAAAATTGATACAGGCTATCAAGTAGACGATTTGGTCTGAAGTTTGAATGGACGAATGCCTTTAGGGGGATGGCCTAAGTTTAGTAGCTCTTCAATCAAGACCGCCACAAGTTATCTTTCATCTTTTTCGTTGAGGTTTTTCTCAAAAATCTAAACTATTTGTCGGATAGTTTTATGCTGCTTCTTATAGCGTTATTCATCCTATGCTAGAAGGATTTCTTGCTCTTTCTTAAAATATGCTTAATATCTAGCCAGGCGTTATTTGAGCGGCATGTATAGTTTTTATTTGCTGATCTAGTAATTCATAAGATTTTTGGCTGCTGGTTAGAAATTCTCAGTTTTTTCAAACATCTTTTTGACGTTTTAGCTGTCTATCTATATTGTTCTATAAATACGCCTTCTATGCCTAAAGTTTAGAGGACTTCTTACATGATACCATTCAAAGTATCACCGATTCCTTCCTTTCCATCCTCTTCTTAGAAGGTGAAATTCTGAAGCACTTTCATAAACTGTGCAAAATGTTCATTTAGCTTGCCAGCAATTACTGGGTCCAACATCTCTTAAGCTTCGTCATCATCGGCTGCTTCCTCGTATTCTTAAAAGTCTTTATTCAGCTTTCCTTAGGGTTCGTCTTTAATTTATTCTTGGCTCATCTCTACTAAATAATACTTTTTGAGATCATATCCGATCTACATTAATACTACCAAAAAACGACAGAATTGATATATTGCTAACAAATTAAACTTTAATTACTATGGATAGCCACGAGGAGGAGGCCAAGCAGAAAAGGAGAGAGAAAATACTAGCACGGGCTGCCAATGAACTTCCTGAAGAAGCAGAACCCAATGTTGAAGCCTTTTAAGAGCCCAAGCATTCTGTATTTTAGAGGTATAGAGATTTGAAGAGCCGATAGCAGCAGGAGGTAAAAATGCACTAATAAAGAAAAAGTTGACTGATATAAGCAAAGGTATTGGAATCGTGATAGTATTGGCGGCTATGTTTTTGCCAACAACACCTGTTTTTTGTCTTGTAACTTTAGGCATGGTCATACTTGCCTTAAAGATATCAGGTAAACAACAAATCATTTAGGTCAAGGCGAAAAGACCGAAAAAGATGAATTCAGCTGGCTGGGAAAATTCGGGGGCATTGTCAACAGATTAAAGCATTTGTAAAGAGTGTTATTTGTTGGGAGGATAGTCCTGAACACATTTTTATCTTATCTGGTTGCTGCTGTTTTAGTCAACGTGATAGAAAGCAACACTAAAAATTTGTTTGGCTAAGTGTGATGTGTGATGTCAATATTTGAATTCTTATGGCTTGATATTATTGAATTGTTCGTAGATCGGTTTAAAAAGGCTTGAAGTGATAAGTGGAAGGATTTTAAATATATCGTTGTTGTATAAATCATGAGCCGCAAGCCATGCACTATTATTCTTATGGAGCTCCTTTGCGCCTCATAGGGCAGACTTTGACCTCAACATTTTACTAAACATTAGGCTTAAACTTCTTTTTCAAGGAATTCGCCTCTTCTTGCTCCATAAAGTTATCTCTTCTTTCTTTCATGACTCCATCATCATTTTCAGGCTACTACTTAGGAATTATTTAGCCAGCTTATTTCAGCAAAGTTTAGACATCTACAGTAAATTTGATGGGGTCTGCAGCTGGTCTAGATCTAAGGTAATACATTCCGGTTTTGAGTCCTTTCTACCAGGCATAGAAGTGAACAGATGTCATTTTGGAGTAAGATGGCTCGGCCAAATGAATGTTTAGTGATTGAGACTGGTCAATGAAAGGACTTCTTCCTAAGGCCAAATTGATGATTTATTTCTGGCTGATTTCCCAGACAGTTTTAAAGATCTCTCTTCCATCTTGAGGTATTTAAGTTATCTTCTGAACCGAGCCGTTCTAAGCAATCAATCTGTTTCTGATCTAAGGAGTCCACAAATTCTAAATAGAGCGATATTTACCTTGCTAATTAGATAATCGACTAGATTCTTGTTTATACAAACGAATTCACCAGCTAACACTCTTCTTGTGTAGACATTGGCAGTGAAAGGTTCGAAGGTCTAGTTGTTTCCGAGGATTTGACTGGTGCTTGCTGTAGGCATAGGAGCGATAAGCAGACTGTTGCGGATTCCTACTTGAGCCATGCGTTATTTGACTGCATTCCAATCAAAACCGCAAATTTTGGGGACATATCCCCAAAGGTCGAATTGTAACAAACCTTGAGAAGTGGGGGAGCCTTCATAGGTTGGGAAAGCGCCCTCTCTAGAAGCAATTTCTACTGACTAAGTTACAGCGCCATAATAGATAGCCTCAAAGATTTTTTCATTGAGCTAAGCAGCCTATTTGCTCTCAAAAGAAATTAGAAGTTGTTGGAATACATCTGCCAATCCTTGCACACCTATTCCAATCGGCCTGTGCCTCAAATTAGAATTTCTGGCCTCTTCAACTGGATAAAAGTTGGTGTCAATGATTTTATTCAGATTTCTGGTGCAAACCCTTGCGATCTTAACCAACCCTTCAAGATCAAATGTCTGAGTTTATTTATTAACAAAGGCGGGAAGAGAGATTGAGGCTAAGTTGCACACTGCCACCTCATCTGGTGCAGTATATTAGATTATTTCAGTACAGAGGTTGCTTGATTTAATGGTTCCTAGATGTTTTTGGTTGGATTTCCTGTTGCAGGAATCCTTGAAGAGCATGTAAGGGGTTCCGGTTTATATTTGGGCATCTATTACGGCTTGCCACAAATCACGTGCTTTGAATGTTTTGCGTCCTTTTCCTTAGCTCTAGTATTTGCAGTAGAGAGCTTAGAACTCTTCACCCCAAAGCTAAGGTAGCCCAGGGCACTCATTAGGACACATTAGAGTCCATTATTTATCTGCGATAACTCTTCTCATAAAAATGTCTGGAATCCAAAGTCCATAGAACAAATCTCTTGCTCTGTTTTATTCTTTTCCAGTATTCTTCTTGAGATCAAGGAAGTCAAAAATGTCAGCGTGCCAGGGTTAGAGATAGACGGCGAATGATCCTTTTCTCTTTCCTCCACCTTGGTCGACATAGCGAGCAGTATCATTAAAAACTCTGAGCATTGGCACTATTCCATTAGAGACACCATTAGTTCCTCGAATGTATGAGTCTCTTGACCGAATATTAGAAATCGACAAGCCGATTCCTCCCGCTGATTTTGATATTTTGGCGCATTGGCTCAAAGTATCATAGATTCCTGTTATAGAGTCTCCTTTCATCGTTAGTAGGAAGCAGCTACTCATTTGAGCGTTAGGGAGACCAGCGTTGTATAAAGTTGGAGTGGCATGAGTGAAGAATTTGCGGCTCATTAGCTCATAGGTCTATATAGCTGATTCTATGTCCTCTCTGTGGATGCCCACTGAAACCCTCATGAGCATATGCTGTGGTCGTTCGACTATCTTTCCATCAACCTTGAGTAAATAGCTTCTCTCTAAGGTCTTGAACCCAAAATAGTCATAATTAAAGTCTCTGGAGAAGTCGATCGCTTTGTCGAGAACCTCCCAGTTTTTTTGAATTATCTAATAAATTGTGGAGTCGAGCAGGGAGGCTGGTCGGCCGCACTTATCTTTGCAGTTCGAGAGTTCATAAGCAACATCCTTGATTGAAGCCTTAGTCTGTTTGCGAAGATTGTCAATGGCGATGCGCGCTGCTAGGATGCTATAATGCGGATGCACAATATTCTGAATATTTCACAAAAGTACCATATACGCACAGGTTTCAGCGGAAAGGTTATCCAGCTCGATAGTGGTAATGTTATCATGTACGCCTAGTTCGACCTTCTGGACGATGAGGTCTAGGTTGATGAAATCGAAGTTGAGTCCAAAGCAGAGACCCTCTATTCGTTTCCTGACTATGGAGATGTCCAGAGGCTCAAGGGTGCCCTTTCTGGTCATGACTCTGAGCTGCTTGCTAGCTGTTTTGCTCATTAAATGATTATTTTTGATCAAATTAGGCTTGTTTTAAATAGGATAACACCCGCCAATTCGATGATAGCGTAAATTTGAAAGTTCAATACAAAAACTTGAATGCTGGCCCGTTTTTTTATTTGTTTGCGGATGTTTCAGATATCTTCTGAAAGAAGAGCTTAATTTTAACTTAAATTAACTATGATAACAAAAAGGCAAATACTATAGTTTAGCCTCGGAAATTACATATTTCAAAAATGATGGTTCGACAAAAGTTACATTTATGGATTTGGGAAATTGTTGTCTATTTGAAAGGCCTTAATTTTTTGAGAGATATTTTTGTGGCAGGGAAGATGAATATAGCACTTAAATGAACTTTTGCATCGATTGGCATGGAATCATAAAATCGCAAGGGTAGAACTTTAGTTGATTGGGCAGTAGTGAACAGTCCACAGAAGAAGGCATGAAAAGGAAGAGAGAAAGTCATCACTAAAAATAATCTAAGAAATGGATGTAGGGATAACGCGACAAAAGAGGAAAAATTGGGAATGGTAAATTGCTATATGAATGGTAGCGTCAATGAAAAATGTTTGGGAATGCGAACAGAAACAAAAACAAAATAGCTTCATTTTTAGTTATAACTAAATTAATTATTAGTCCTCTCATACCGAAACCAAGACATAGGAAGTCTGCCCAACATCAAAGACTTGATAGCTTGCAACAGCTGTCATTCAAGGGTTAGAACCAGAAAAAACATACCCATGGTTATCTTGGCGACTTTAGTTTTGGTTCAGCGATGTTTAATGTTGGTTTACCGTCTTTTGTTCAAGTCTAGCGAGTAGGAGAATCATCCAAATCGATTCGAAAGGTGCAGTATATTGCTTCCGCTGCAATTTATGCCTAAGACAGACAACAAGTATCCAGCCCTCAAGAAATGGATCATCGAATAACAGCCAAGAGCGTCTACTTTTGGTCGCTACCACTAGCTTAATCATGACTTTAACCATTTTTCTAACGGATGATTGCAAAGATGGCGAACATCTGGTGTTTCTGGGTTCCATTCCCGATTAAGTTTACTGGGTTAATTGTATGTTTACTTACTCGTTTACTGAACGGGTGATGAGTGCATCAATCTGAGATAGGTTTACACCTAAGATAGGCTTCAAAACAGGCACCTGGCGACTAATGATATAAGTCTTGTAGTTAGATATGTTTATTGTACAAATATTTAGCAAATAAATCAGATAGAATTAGTATCCTCAAAAGCGATTAACAGATGAAAGCTTTTTCTGAGCCCAGCATTCACAGTAGTAGCCTACTGATCAGCAATCAAGTATAAAAATTATCTTCAGGAGATTGAGGGTTGAGCTTGATTAGTACTTGTTTCTGTTATGAGTAATTTTTTTGGGATATAATGTGGTTTTGATGTGAGAGGACTTGAATAACCCGCGTAGCTCAGTCGGTAGAGCGTTAGCCTTTTAAGTTAATGGTCGAGGGTTCGAGCCCCTTCGCGGGTGCTTTTTCAAAAAATCGTAATCATCAATAACATCCAACAAACCCTACTTTAGTCTTTTCTGGGGGTTTTATAAAAATAATCACATTTTTCAGAATTACTGAAGTTTTATGTTATCAGTGCCTTTACAAAAGTTATTAGAATTTTTCATATATAGGATTGATTAGTCTTAAATCAGGTGCTGAATTAATGCCTCTAAAAAGATCATAAATCTATGTCTTCCTATTTAGTATCAAACTGGATCTCCCTTTATAAACAAATCTTTAATACCCTCTCTTAATGCTACTTTAAAAAGTCATCAGTGACTTCTGATCTTAAAGATGCTTGTTTCTTCAGCAGGAACGAATGAAAAGGCTTTCAGATGGAGGACCAGAAGACAGAGAGTTGACTTTTTGGATCTTATTACCTATTCATATTCAAATTATAAGGACATCGATGATGGCATAATCCAATAGTTAGATTCTATATCGCAACATATAAAAGTCCAATTTATAAGAGCTCCCGCCACAGCTGCACATTCCTCTAAAATATGAATAACCTAGCATATTACAAAAGAGAGGTGGGCTAACTGCATTATTTTTCTCATTCTGATTGTTTTTCTCATAGCTTTCGTTTAATCGAGCGTTCAATCCTATTGTTCTGGTGGCCAATGATTAATTTGAAAGCTATTAATAACTATAGCAATAACTGCAAGAATGGGTACTCAACAGATTTGCAAAAATTGCAGAGAAGAAGATTACGATCGTTGTGGACTGCCTGCCAGCATCCAAAAAAGGGCTATCATCAACATTCTGCCAGGTCGCAAGTAGCACACCCACCAGGCATCTGTCCCTGGCCAGGGCATAAATAACCATAAAAGGGAGAAGGCGTCCCAGATTTAATCACTTGACCTCAAAGTCAATTCGACTAACGAGTCGCATAGTCTGGAAGTTCCGGAGAGCATCCGCCTTTTTACGGGAAAGGGTCGAGTCTAGTATGAACCAGGCTGGATATATGAGGGAGATTTGGTACTTGGTATTAGATAAGGCTTCGGAAGGATGACCTGGCCGAACGGAGACTACTACGAAGGCATCTTCCAGCGTGGCAAGGCAAACGGTCATGGCTCTTTTTAACTGACCAATGGCATTAAATATGAGGGCCAATTTACCGATGATGAATTCACTCTGGGCAAGCGGATATCCCAATAAGGCCGCGAGATTTACGATGGCGCATTTAAAAACAAAGAATTCGATGGATATGGGGTTTTGAAGGTGAAGGATGAGTTCGAATACAAAGGACTCTTCTTCAAGAACGAAATGGAGGGAACAGGACATATCAAGTACAATGATGGGAGTGAGTATGTGGGAGAGTTCAAGAGAGGCAAAAAGCATGGCTATGGGGTGTGGATATCTTGTAACAACAGTAAGTATGAGGGCTACTGGTTTGAGGGGTAGAGGGATGGACAAGGGGTGTTCATCACCAGCAGCGGAGAGAGAAGGCCAAAGCAGTTCTAGAGAGGCAGAGAGTTGGCCATCTGATTCCTTCATATTTTTGAGTTAATATCGCCTACATAATCTCATATGATTAGCAATAAGTATACCCAGCCAGAATCACTGATATTTATATTGGTTTGAGGCCAGTAGTGCGAAAGTACCAGTAAGCATTTGGCTGACCATTTCCTTTACTTTCTTGATAGATAGTTCGAAATCGTCTTTTTCTTTGTAGTTTTTGGGGAAATAGGATTTTCCCTAATCATTTTCATATAAAGACCCCATTTAATACAAATACTTATTTTCTCGGTATTCCTCACTTTCCTCGTAATCAGTCGGCCATTCACTTATTTGGTCAACAAAAAGATAAGTTGGACGGCCACTGTCAGTTTCCAGAAAAAGTATTTAGTTGACATGGTGTTTCTTAATATGCTTGATAACGTTCAACTAAAAGCAGTTATGACAGTAACTGAATTCTGGATGTTAGCCAATTATTGGATGCAGAAGGCAGATGTACAAAAAAGATGCTTATTTATGGCAAATGCAGCATTTGATTGCAGATTGATGCGCAATTTCTGAAAGATAATCGGGTAATAGCTCGACGATGTGCTAAAACAGTTTATTTTCATTGAAGAAGTGAATGTTGCTTGGTCTTTAAATATTCCATGCTAAATTAGGATTAACTAAGAAATCTACTACTTTATCGATATATGCATTTTATTAGGGACTTGAAGGTGAAATTTAGATTGACTAGATGCTGGTATGTTAACAAAGCAACCTCAGTAATTTCTGTCTTAAGATGTTGACGAATGGGCTTAAATTAGAGTTTTCATCAAAATCTAACCTTAATTGAGCTATTTCATGTAAATTCGTTGAGTTCTTTTAGTGCTGAATATACTATCGAAGCTTCAAAAATAGGTCTTTGTATAGCAGTAGCTGCGAGGAATAGCAATCAAAGGTATGTGTCACTAAATTATTTGCAAAAAATGCCAGAATTGATACAAAAATTGATTACTGAATGTTAATTACTATTGACTTGTCTAAAACATTCGCTATTCTCTAAAACTATTACGAAATATGTTGAAATCCAAAGAGATGTTCTGAATGGTTACTCCTTTTCTTCAGCAGACAGTTATAATTTTGGTGGCATTTCGCACAACTCTGGATAAAGGGTTGCTTTGAGTATAGCTAGTAGCAAGCCGTGTGGCACAAATGCCCACAGGTTACGAATTTGAGACCGAGATGGTTTTGAATAGGTGAGAGGGTGTGATAGAGATGTGAGTAGTTAACAAAGCTTAGGAGATATAGTTATTTTTGAGTTTTTTGTATGCATTTTTCATTAAAGATGCAAGTTCCCAAGTAATAAGCAGATAAGCAGTCGTTGATTTTCTGCTTTCTTTGTTGTTATTATGCCTATATAAGCGATAGAAGTCTAGCCTATTTCAAAGAATCATCAACTTAAAATATGTTGTCGCCTGGCTTTTAAGAACTCTAAGGAGTGCGACCAATGGAAGAATAAAAATGCGGCTATCTGCTATCAAAATTGCACATTTTTATCAACATTTGATAGCATTAGGGAGAATTATAATCTTTATGCAATCTTCGCAAGAGTTTGTCGATCTTTTTCCAGATGATCTATCTGTTTGATTTGATTTGTTTTGTTTGGTCACCTATATTCTATATGAGTTTTAAGAAGGACGTTTTCAACCAGAAATTGTTGTATTTATGAACATTTTGTAAGCAAGTTTGACTTTACTAACAGTCTTTGAAGTAGTGTCTCATATTTTTGCTATTGATTTTAAATATCACTGAAACATAAGCCTAAATATTGATAGCTTATTTGTTAATAATTTGATTTTGTGAGGTATTAGAGACGAAATGATCGAAACAAACAGTCTCTTTGAAAAAAATTGCTCGGAACATAGAACGGAACTAAGTCGGGTTCAGCTATGCTTTCAGACTTCTGAGGATAGTCGAGTAAAACCCTAAATATTTTTGTTGAATCTAGTAGCTATTGCTGATTATTTAGGGGTGGTGGGCTAGCAAAGTAAGGTCTATTAGGTCAGAGTGCAGGCTTTACTCATAGAGGTTTACAAAAATACTCAGACTTTAGCTTATGTAAAATAAGTTTTCTGATTTGAATTCACAACTAAGATTTGTTATTTGAATATTTTTTAATGCTGACAAATAGACTGTCAAGATTTTATCTAGAGTGCCTGTTATAATTTCCGAGACTTGGCACTATTTCTAAGCTGAACATAACAAAGCAATTGATGTTCTGAGAATAAAGGCATCAACACTGAAAAGACTGTACTTTTTAGTCATAAAATACGTGCTAGCAAAGCTTAGCTTTTGATTTTTTTCGTCCTTACTTTTCATAGTCTAAGCTATTACATAGTAACTATTAACAATCTGTTCAAACAAAGAGGTAGTAAGTCCAAGGAGTTCTTACTTTGGAATTTGAGTTATTTTGGAAAGGTCTTCTATCTTGATATCATCTAGGCTTGTGGCTGGTGAAAGATAGCGATAAAAATAGGCTAAGAAAACATGCCCCCACATTCGAGGAAGGGTAGCAAATAGAGAGGGTTTATTTGGCAAGCGGTTGTTCAAAAGTTGCTTGGTTAGTTGTTGCAAAGTTTTCTAGCAAAGTTACTGATCTTGCAAAAATTTATCAACAATAGGAGCCCATACTTCAAGGAATTGCTCTTAGATATAATAATACGTTTTATAGGCTAGTTTCAAGCTTTAATAGCTTGCTGCCATCAGTTAGTAAGATTGGATTATTTTGACCAAATTTTATGTTTCGATTTGCTTTTTCCAGTATTTTTTGCTGGACTAAAGCTAAAGATTAATGAGATACTTCAAATCTCTGAAATAGATCTAAATATCTTTGGACAGCAGCTACATCTGCTTTTAATATCCTAGATTTTATAACTCAAAAAACTAAAAAGTAAGAGCTAATTGCTGATGATCCAGAAGTTGAGAAATTATCTGCGAATTGGTCAGAATTTGACTACTAAATTGGTTGTAGCTGGACCGAATATAGCCTGGTATCTCTGCATATAGATTGAAATAATAGAGAGTGATCTCTTTTCTCAGAACTTATGAAGAATTGAACAGCAGCATGAGTAGTTCTACACATCTGATAGAAGTCAACCTTAGCTAAATAAACCTCAGCAGTAGATATTTCACATGCAATTGGGGGCAAAACCTCAGTTCCTTCTCGAAAGTTAACTTCTCATCAAATACCTTTAAGGTAATGCTATTAATGCTCGGCTTTTTGATGTTGATTGCAATAATGGTTTAGAATAGTAGACTGCCAAATAAGTCAATTTTTTAAATTTAGTTGTCTCTACAAGTGGCCTGGCAGTTCATCATCTCTTATTTTCTGGCATAGTAAAAAATAGTCAGTATTTTGAGTGAGTGCTGCAAAAAGAGTCGGTAGGATTCTAGCTAGGATTAGCTGATTTATATTTACTACATCTAACGAGTACTGTGCTTATGTCTGCTGCAAAAACTTTAGCGCTCCCATTTGCTATCATCTCCGCAATCGCAGCATCCTCCCTTCACATTGATCAGCTGATACTTGTGGAATAGATGCTTTTCTCTTGAGAAGCACTCTAGGCAAACTACAGAGTTGTGTTACTTTGAGCAATCTTAACATCGATAAGCTGGGTAGGATCAGATGTACCTTTGGCATATTTGATGATACCCTTGGGCTCAAATTTCTTGGCACATCTAGTCGCCTTCCCATACTTTACTCTGAACTCAGAGAGGAATTTGGCAAATAAAGTTTGCAAACGTGCTTTCGCTTGTTCTTTTTACTAGTAGTCGCGAAAAGGGTTCTCGGCAAATTAGGTTGCAATTTGGTAAAGCTCCTTTATTTTCCGGCTGCAGCATTTGGCTTGAGACTACTCTTGCCTCAGTTTAGCTACCCATTTTTCCATGACCACAGAAATTATCAAATAAGTATTATCTACAGACTTAGTTATGCTTAATTAATAGTTATATGCCCATTTATCCTTGCGATACTGCTTTGCGAACTAGATAAGCCCTCAGCATAAAATGAAGTTTAATTTTTTTATTCAATATCTCTGCATCTGTATTCACCACACAATATATCTTTGCTTACTTGCGAAATAAATATATTTTCGACTAAAATGGATAGTTTTGGCAAACAAAGACTAGCCGATTTCGAAGTGGATCCGGCTTACATCAATGTCAACCATGGCAGTTATGGCTACACTCCTAAGGTTGTGCTTGAGGAGCAGAGAAAGTACAGTAAACAGTGTGAGTTCAACACTTAGAAGTGGTTCCGCAGGGATTCGGAGATCCTCTACAACTAAGCCCAGGCCTATGTGGCCTCAAAGATCAAATGCCCAGCCAAAAATGTGTATCTGGTGCAGAACGCAACAGACGCCATAAACTGTTTAGCCAAATCCCTAAAATGGGCCTAAGGCGATATCGTATTACTGCCGAACACCGCCTACTCATCAATCCGAAAAACCATAATCGTCCTGCAGCAGCGATACAACATAACCATCGTGGACGTAAAATCCGCTAGATTTAGATAAAATTTTCGGAGTAGGATATGCAGAGCCACGAAAGCTATCAGCTAAGAGTGTAGGATTTTGTGAATAGCTACCCGAAGAAGATCAGGTTGGCTGTTTTTGATCATGTCATTTCAGTGCCTGGCTTTGTTGTTCCTGTGGATTCTTTGGTCTAGTTCTTCAAATAGAAAAATATTACTCTTTTCATTGATGCAGCACATGCCATCAACCAAGTTGTGGTCAATATGGCCGATTTGCAGCCTGATGCTTACTTTTCCAACTTCCACAAATGGGCCTTCTCTCCCAAAAGCACTGCTTTCCTTTACTTGAGTGATAAGTATGTTGATGTTGTCAAACCTGTCATAACTGGCAACTTTACAGGCGAAGGGCCAGCTAGAGAGTACTATTGGACAGGAACCAGAGACTTGACTGCCCATTTCTGCATTAGGAAAGGTCTCTAATACAATTAGTCTTTCGGGCTGGACGCTGTAAAAAATTACAACCATAATTTGGTTTGGGCTGCAGGCAAAAGGGTCGCCTAGATCTGGGGAACCAAGATGTTCAACAACGACCCAAGAACAGTAGGCAGCATGGTGAACGTTGAGTCTCCAGAGAAAGATTACAAGATTTGCTGGCCGATTGCTTTGGAGATGATGGAGACTTAGAACTGTTTCCCACATATGGTTGAGTTCGAGGGCAGAACTTACATACGTCTGTCAGCTCAGATTTACAATGAGATGTCGGATTACGAGATAATGGCTAAGACCTTTTTGGTTTATTTGGATAAATACAAAAAGCAGTCGAAAAAGCAAAGTTTGATAGATCATGAATGAAGACAGTAATAAGGGAATAAAATAATTGAGCAGTTGTATCATTTCAGCATTTTTAGTTGTATTGGTTCTGGTTTAAGCTTTTCTCTAGCTTGTGCTCCGGGGGGAGGCAAACGATGTTACTTAAAAACTTTTCTAACTAATCGCATTCTCTCTGAAATCCGCCAATTTCGATGAATATCTTATCTTTTTGCTGGCGAGACTCAGGAAGGCTAAATCGAGTTAAGAGGATGGATATTAACATTTTCAAATTTTAATACGAGTGGATATTCATATTTTGTAATATGGATGAAAATAGCTTTCATAATCTGACTATAAATCTTAATATTTGTTTTTCCTATTTATATACTCATTCCACAAACTTCAAGACCGTTAGTCCCAAATAACCCTTAAAATCAAAAAAAGATGCTATCCGTGTAAACTATCACTGCCTATCTTCAAAAGCCCACGTAGTCCTACTGGTGATGAAATATTTGAGCAGAGCCATCCCGAAATAGCAGAACAGAAACACTTCGATCGGAATTGACACCCACACCACTGATTTGGACATTATATCCACGTTGCCGTAGCCTTGTTGTATCTGCTGGCCAAACATGTAGATGGTGTAAAGAAATACGACGAGGGAAATCAGTGTGCCCAGGATGAAGACGATGAAGACAGCTGGATTTTGGTTGATTTTTTAGCATATTATAGAGGTCTATTGACATTGCCTCTAATATTAGATATTTACTTTTATTGCCTTTTTGCAGAGCTCACAAGACACCAGCTTTCTTACGCTTTAATTAGATAAATTTTGTGAAAATTTGGTTTCCAGCCATTGCTTGAGACAATCTCTGTGTACAAACTTGAGAGAACCAGTGCAGTGGCAAGGAGATAAAAAAGGATTGTTCTAGTAGGCATTGGTGGAAAGACAGATCCTGCACTCTTTGGTTAAACGGTCAGAGGTTTCAGGTTCAAGCCGAATGGCGTTGATTTAGAGTCTGGTGTCATTGATGTTGGGAGGAAACTAGTCTTTCAGCTGTGACCTACTTCCTGTCTTCAGCTCCATATTAAATTTAGTTTATTTACGCTAAGAATTTGAATTAATGATTTTAGAAACAATCATCGGACCTCAGATACTTCCAGCAAAGTCATATACAGCCTTAGATGCCATGATTATTGCGTTTTTGGGGCAACGGGAAGGAGCAATTGTAAATTTGTTACAAAAATGTCGGGCAAGCTCATCTTTTTGAATGTCAAAGTTATTTTAATTTTGAATGCACAAGTAACCTCTACTAACTCAGCTTCGCAAGAGCAAACATAATGATTTAAAATGCTCTAAACTTTTTGATTGTAAAAGTAGAGCAACTATGCAGATGATCATTACAAGTACTTTTCTTCCACGCAGCGGTAATAGACTGTGGCGTCCGAGCTGCAGACATCCACCATATCGTAAATAGGACCGTTTGCTACAAATCTTGTCACTTTTTCTGCCTTGCTAGCTATGACTTGGTCAGTTGGCAAGTTCTTGTAACTTGAGTAACGCAAAATTGCGTACTTTACGCCTGGGGTCAACTTGGAAACTCTCACCTTAAGTTCAAACTCAACTGCTTCCTCATCCAAACTAACATTCGGCTCACTATTCTCCTACAAACTGACTCTAACAGGCAAAAAAAATTCCTCTTAATCTATGATCCCTTTCACTGCGATTCCATAATCCACTTGCTTTGGGATGGCGAAATCAAGATTCTTTCCATTGCCTTACATGCTCCTGCTATCCCAAATTTTGCCGAAAGGGGTAAGGGTATAGTTCTCATCAAACAGATCCGCATAGATGAGAACATCATTATCGCTGTATTGCTCATAATTGGTGGAATAGACCCCCACCGCCAGGTAGATATGGTCATAGCTAGCATCCTTCTCATCGGGGGCGTAGCCAGTGATGATTACGGGGTACCCGCTGAGGATGTTTGATTTTATCCATTGCAGGTAGTTTTTGTACTGTGGCTGTGGAGATTGGTTGTCCCAAGACTAGTAGATGAAGCCTAGTTTGGCAAGAGTTTGTTCTGCGTTTTGGCCCACGAGGACCTAAGAGCCTGCTGCTTTCCGGATGGGGAGCTAGCTGAGGTAATTGCCGTAGTAGAGCCCGCAGGATTGGATTGAGGTTTCGCCACAAAATCCGTGGCCGTTTTCCCATTGGAGGCGAGCAGGGATATCAAGGAGCACAGTGTGTGGGTTTTTGAGGAGAGCAGTCAAATCTTACATAAGGCTAGACGATTAATTTATGAAACTTATTTGAGTTGATGACATTTATATCAGAAAATTCAAGACCAGCATCAGTAAGAATTTGTTTATACTCAAATACTGGGCTGCCACTTTTGAAAATCCATTTTTTTGCATTTCCATATATCTCTAGCTTATAATTATAAAGTTCACAACCCCAATCAATAGGAATATAGACCATGGACTCTGAGCTAAAAACTAAAAAATATTCCGCCCCAGGCAACCCTTCAACTCTCGACCACACAACCCTTCAATTCAAAACGGAAAACCTCGAGCTATAGAGTTTATAGCATCTAGTCAAATAATGCCGGATCTGCCTATCCTCGAATGATCAGCCCACGAACCCCTTTATTTCTCCTTGCGAGTGCGCAGGGTCTTTGAAATACGTGCACCACAGCTGTTTGAGATAATGGCTGGAGGTCAAGGTTTCTCAGAATTCGGATGCATATTCTGCGAAAAGTTCAGTCGGCTGTGAACTGTGTCAGAAAAGTATCAGGGTCAAAATATAGCTTTATAGAGAATGCAAAAAACCTGCCAAAATTTGTTCGGATATCATCGAAACACCCGTCCTTTTCGTGGTATGTTTATTAGGCATAGCGATATCCTTGGGAGTACTAATTTACTCGCTTAGTGTCTTTTCCCACCAGATCGCAGTAGGGTATGACAGCACTGATACTATATCTAAGACGGTGGTTTTAGTATCAATGCCCATAGAGCTGCTGCTTTTCATTTACTTCGCAGTGATGCTGATGAAATATTTTGTGGGTAAGCGGGCGAAGTTGTAGCTGGACGATGGCTCATGAAGGAGGGGATGGCTTGAAGCATGGGGATGATGTTATAAAGTTTATTTTGAACCCTTGTACTCATATCATTAGCTTCACTTGATCAAAAGAAACAGGGTAATTACTCCATTTTTTGTAATTTCTGAGCCATTCCATTCTTAAATAACTAAAGAGACCAATCGATTATAAGATTGGCTGTTCTTTTTAAGATTGCAACCAAACTATTACTCACAATAGTTCAGATCGAAAAAACAAATATTATCCCTCCAATTTAGCAGAAATAACTGAAAACTCTTCTCTCATTGGTCAAGATTGGTAAAGAAGATAATAGCTTAAAAATAAGGCAAAATGAGATCAGCATATTGGCAATACATATATATCATTTTATAAAACCCTGCATGAATTTGCTGAGCTGGTAGTAGAGAGAAGGTTGGATTTTTTCAACTTTATTCCAGGCTTTGGTAAATGATGCAAAAGCAACTGGCAATTCTCCGCGCTTGACCTTCTTATGCTCTTAAATCAGGTGGGAGTATTAGGGCACTGGTCCCAAAAATTTTGGCAAATGGCCTTTAAGTTCGATGGACCCTCAACTTCTGTCTTCTAAGATTATAATGTACTTGATTTGTTGAGTAAAATATTGAAAAAAACCTTACCAATTGCATCTCTCATTGGTTAGCTCACCATTCTCTCGGAGGGAAAGTACACTAAATTGGAGAGGTCTGGACAGCGAATTATTTACTAAGCCAGGTCGTTCGAGACTAGCGAGATAAAAAAAGTTGTGGGGTGGTCATATAGTCCCAATTACTTTACAAGTGGAACAAACTCAGCACCATGAGTTTGGTGGAGATTGTTTGTAGTTTTAAGTAGTTCCATGAGATCCTAAAAAGGTATTGTCTCTAGGCTGTTTTCGGACTACTTATAACTTGGTTGGTGCAAATCTTATTTAGGTACTAAGAAGTTTATGACTTCCTACCATGTCATCAACTTCTAGTTTACTAGCACTTCTGTAAGAAACTGCTCGTAGTTGCCATTTTCTTTGAGGTTTTCTATATTAGTAGTAAATATTTTTGATTCAATGAGGGTCCGAAAGTATTTTGCAAACTGTTTGCTGTGTCTGCAGCAATCTTAGAAGTTCAAGAAACGCCAGTCGTCTAAACTATCTACTTTTTAAAACGGCTTGATTTTTTCTCTCAGGATTATTTGGAGTAAGATAACTGCTATAGCTCTTATTTTAAGAGCATAGCTGAATTCTCTCAGATTCTTTTAGAGATCATTGCAGGTAAACAGCCCGTATATCTGTTTGAAATGAGCTGCTCTAATCGGGTCGCCATATTTCAAGAGACTCATACCAATATCACTGGAGTCATTAAACCGTATTTTCATATCTTTTATCAACTTCGCTTCTGTTATTTCACATGCTTAGCTTGAAAAAATTTGAAAATTTGACTACTTCATAACGATGCAGATTAATCGTCTTACGAAGGTTAGAGTGATTTAGGAAATTTATTTTGGGTTGCGCTTGTGCAACAGCAAAAGAAACTTCTCAAAGTTCATCGTAAATTAATCTTGAGCTTACTGGAATAAAGGTTAAGTTTTGGAGTACTCGAAAATGTTCTGCTAGTACTTAGTTAGACTAGTCTAGCTTCTCAGTAGCTGAATATTTCTTCTTTAAAGTTCAACAAACGATTATGAGTGCATGATGAATTTAATGTAATTTATATAGAAATGGATGGTGAGAGCTGGCACTATAATTTATTTTTATGAGGTTTGGGTATTTGGGAGGATATTTATGTGAAGAGATAAGTTTTGTGGTTGAAAATCTTCAGTTTCGAATACTACTTACTATTCACTACTAATGTTAAAGATTTGGTTTTAGACATGTAGATCATAAAATGGACTTTTTGATTTGTGAGCTTGTTATTTATTGTATCTCAACTAGACTGATGATTTCATTTGACCTATTATAATTTGGTTAAAATTTGGCCTTAGAGAATTTAGCCAAAGAATCTTGCCCAGATTCTGAGGTAATTGGTAACTTATACCCAGGGCTGTTCTATAAAACTATTTCTTTGGGAACATAAGTAAAAATATCACTCAATCTGAGCCAGTCAGGTAAATCCATTGTATTTTGACGGCCTATCCGCTTAGAATTCGTGTTTTGCAGAACATACCCTCTTCGCTGTTGACTTTTTACTTCAGCTCCAATAAATATTTGTTGGGCTCTAGAAAATGTTGATATCATTTATGGATTTTTAATTATAATTTAGCGCTGCTTGTTGCATTTTGAACTCTTAGTACCGCCTTTTCGGGCCTTAGCATCAAATTTGAAGTAAGTAGAGACACAAACAGCCACTAAGACTTTATTATTAAGCTTGCCAGTTCTTATTAAAATACGATTACAGCTAAGCTTATTAATCAGTGTAGCTCAATAAAAACAAATGACAGTTTGTTAAGATTAAACAGAATCAGACGTAAATTTTGACTAGAATAATGCTGATAAAAGAGTAGTAGGTTACAAACTAAACAAAATTTTATCAGCATATTGGTAGCCCATTTATATCATTGTTTAACGCTCTTTGAAAATTCGATAATTGCTTTATAGCTAGTGTTTTTCCAGGCGCTGTCAAAAGAAACATAGGCAGCCAGCAACTTTTATACATAAGCTTGCTTTTGTGACTAAAGATATTATAGTTCGTGTACGTTTGCGACGTATTGGTGCAAGGCCTAGAAGGATTAATTCTCAGGTTCTGATTTGTCAGTTTACTATTCTTGGCTGGAGTAGCTTTCATCTCTGAGCAACTATGGGTGGAATACACGTGGCTTTTATAGCAGTCTGACAAAAATGCTTTTGAAAAACTGCATGATTTAATTACTTTTTTAGCAATTCCGTATTTGTGCAGAGGGAAAGTACATCAGATTGGAGAGGTCTGGACAGCGAATTATTTACTAAGCCAAATCTCTTTAAACCAGCGAAATGAGCAATGCTTTTGACTGGCCAAGGAGCCCCAATTACTTCAAAATTTTTCTAAGCTCAGGACCTTATTTTTGACTGGTTTCGAAATATCTTTCCAATTCTTTGATTATGTCTTCAACAGGGATAGTTTTTTTTTTTGTGTTAAGGATAAGAATAGCTTGGCTGATGTGTATTGTACTGAACGACTAAAAGTTTTATTGTTTACTACCAAGTGATCTGCATCTAGCCTACCAAAACACCATAAATAAACTTTTCATAGCGGCCGTTTTGGTCAAGGCTTTCCATATTTTGTTTAAAGGTTTTAGATTTTATTCCAGCCCTGAAATACTCTTTGAACTGATTGCTATACTCTAAGCAACCCGTGACATTATAAAAAAGCTAGTTATCCAAATCGTTTCCTTTCTCAAACGGGCTAATTTTTTTTCCTGAGACTAGCTCAAACACGATTATAGCAATCGCCCTAATTTTCATTTGGTAGTTGAATTTGCCGAGATTCTGCAGGTCTTTGTTAGTGAAGAGCCCGAAGATTCGCTTTAATTCTGAGCCTTTGATGGGTGCGCCTGTTTTGAGTAAACCTATGCCAATAACATTTCTGCGATCGAAGTTTATCTCCATTTTGTTTATAGAGTCAGCTAATGTTATTTCTAGGGCTTAGCTGCCATAAAGTTGAAGATTGCAATTCCTCATGGCGAAGATTATCAGTCTTATTGTAAAAATTTGAATGGTTAGTGCAATTTAACCTATCTTTTGCTTCAGCATCAGCTCAAGAAACTGATCGAAGTTGATTGGCTTATCGATGTAGTATTGGAATGGAGTTTGTTTGCTGGTTTTGGAGTATTGGAAAATGTTCTACAGATAGGGGATTAGACTTGTATTGATTCTTTCCAGCTAAATATTGAGTATTTATAGGCTTTAGTGTTATGAGTTCATACAGTTCAAGTAGATTATATATTGTAATATGAATAAGAGATGAAAGCTATAATACATTTATGAATCGGAAGCATGATCTGCCTATATGATTTGCTTGACTAGGATTGAATCTTATTAAGGCTAAATGTCAGCTTAGCTAAAAAAGTTTAAGACTGATGTTCCATTTACTTCTATATCGTGTAAAATGAGCTCTTAAGTAGAGTAAGGTTGTCTTGAAGATTATATTTGGTATATTACGATTTATTTGAAATTTGATCTTGTAGAATTTTGCCAGGAACATGAAAACTTGGTAATTAAACCCAGCATTCTTCAATACAACTGCTCCTTTCAAAAACTTATCTAATAGTAATACTCAATTTGCGCCCTTAAGATAAAATTATTGTATGTTGACTGCTTGTTTTATGACAACAGAAAGCCGAAAATTTTTATGTATAGAAAAATAGTGATAAAGAGGAGTAATAGTTTAATAGATAAGCAAAAATTAATCATTATATCGACAGCACATTTATATCATTAAACTAAAGTCTCTGAAAGCAAACTATTGCTTTGTAACTGCTGCTTTGCCAGGTTCGGTCGAATAGTGCAAAAGCAGTCATCAGCTTTTGATGCTCTTGGAGAAGCTTGCCAGTTTGTAAGTTCACGTTCTTTTCTTGTAGCTTTTATAGCCGCTTGACAAAAACCCTATCTATAGTCCGCATGATTTCATTCCTGTTTTCCCAATTCAGTATTTACTCAGAGGGAAAGTAGGTCAAATTGGAGAGATTTGAACACTGAATTGTTCTCTAAGCCAAATCATTCTAAATCAGTGAAGTGAACAATGCTATTGGCTGATCGATCAGCCCCGAGGTTTTCACAAGTAAATAGTCCAAAAACTCTCTTGAAATCAGCGCCTTTGATGTTTTCGCCTGATTTTAGTAATCCCATGCCACAAACACTTCTGAGATCGAAATTTATCTCTGTTTCATTTATGTAGCCATTTATTGTTATTTAAAGCGTTTAGCTAGCAAAAAGTTGATAATTGGAACTCTTCATGGTGGCGATTACCAGTCTAGTCATGAAAATTTGAATACTAAGTGCGATTTATCCTGGATTTTGGTCCTGCATTAGCCTAACAAACTAACCAAAGCTGATTGGATCATCTATAGAGAGAAAAAGTGTATTTTTGCTGGCTTTGGTCTATTGGAAAATGTTCTGCAGATTGGGGATTAGGCTTGAATCGAGTCTCTACTGCTAAAGATTGAGTGATAAAATCTACTACTATAAGTCCATTGAGATGAGTTAAATTAAATGATAAGAAAAAACAGGGATTGGAATTTAAGGTAGAATATGTTTATAGAATTATTTTAGCTTATTACAATTGAGAAGCGAGATCTGTCTCATTATTTGTTTGGCTAGGATTGGACCTAATGAAGAGTAATTATGACCTCTGCTAAAAAAGTTCTTACTGACGTTCCATTTACTTCAAAATCGTGTAAAATCAACTCTCAAGGATAATAATGTTGCCTTGAATAGAATAGTTGGGCTATAGATTTTTATTTTGGGAGATTACAATTTGGGGACTCTTATGGAATGTAGCCAAATTAATCGAGCCAGGCTGCTTAGACACTAAGTAATTGAGTCGATCACCCTTCAATATAACTAGCTATTGATGGAATGTTAATAATCTTATTGTTCTAAGGGTTATTTCTTTGAACAATATAACTAAAAATATCATTCAATCTGAGCCAGTGAGATAAATTGATTGTATCTTGGCGGCTTATCTACCTAGAATCTGGGTTTTTCGGAATACTTGCTCCTCGTTCTTCACTTTTTCCTTCAGTTCCAAGAGATATTTATTGCGCTATAAAAACTGTTCATACTAATTCTGAAGCTTTTCATTATAATTTAGAGCAGCCTGTTGCAATTTGAACTCTTAGTACCGCCTTTTCCTGTCTTTGGCTCTTAACTAGTCTTCTCGCACCTTTTGCGTTTGTCTTTTTCTAGCAATCTCCTACTCATACATCTTTTGATAGCTATCTTCGGATAGTTATTGCTTGTCTGCTCGTACTCTTCTGATTCTCTCAGAACGAATTTTATCGAATAGTGATTGAGATAGTCTTCTGCTCTTAGCCATTTGTTCTCTTTGGGTGATGTAATGTTCGTGCTTTGTTGAAGTTCCTTTTTAGATATCCATAAAGCTTTGGTATTTCATTTTGAGCAGCTGAGTAGCATAGTTTTGAGTGGTCTCAAGCTTTTCAAGATTTCGTTGGTAACGCATCGATTCTTTTTATGATCTGTGAGTCAATAGCTCTAGGCACGAAACTTTTTTTTACAATTCTTGTAGTTTTTTTGAGTTGCTTCGTCTTTTGAATTGCGCTTCGTCTAGGCTGTTGGCTACTTTTTTATACTGCTATAAAACAGGGTAAGCTTCCTTCGGGAATTCCTCAGGTTGGACAACGCTCTCGCTTTTTTGCATTGAAAAGTTGTAAAAATAAATTTATAATCTACAAATTAAGCACTTATGAAGATTTTAGCAGTTTCCTCATTAGTTTGATTGATATCTGATGATCCAGTAAGTAAATGTATATTGTGATATCAATTCTTGTTCAGAAGCTATGATAATGTTTAGCATTGAACCCTGTGAACCCTGGACTTTCGTTTTCTTATTCCTCTGATGAATCTTACTAACAGCAAAATTAATTGCTTTTCGATAGACTGCATCTAGTCAGGAAGGAAAGTTTACCCTCTTAGGTCCTGTAAGTTGGAGAACCTTCTTCTTTTGGACTTGCCCAATGGTGGTTCTTCATTTATTAGTGGAAATCTTCGCTGATGAGGATATAATCCGAAGACATACGTCTGAGTTTCTTCTTTTTTTCTTTATCTACCTGAAACCATAGATGCTTTTCACATTGGGTCAAAGTCATCCTCTGGCTTTTTTCTTTTAGTAATCGGCTTATGAAGTCTTTGGCGAATGAACTGTATTTTTACCATACTTAGCCATTAACGACCAGTTCACCTTTCAAGATGTTTGCGATTGTTTCAGCATGATACTCAGATTCGAATGGAGTGTACCCTGCAATCAACTTATAGATGGTGATTCCCAAAGACCAAAGGTCAACTCTTTAGTCATAGCCTCCTCCCAGATAAATTTATGGTGCAAAGTAGTAATTAGTTCCAATTATGGTCATCATATCTCTTCTGCTTCCTCTCAAAAAGGTTTTCTTGGATATTCCGAAATCAACCAGTTTTATTTGTCCCTCTTTTTGGTTGTAAAGTATATTCTAAGGCTTGATATCTCTATGACAGATGTTATGGGAATGGAGATAGCGGAGAACACTGACTAAACTTTGCACTATCGATTTCAATTCTTTCTAAGATTTGATCTTGACTGAGGAAAGGTTAGGGAAAGGGAAATATTCCATGACTAGGAAACAGAATCTTTAGTGGTTATCAAAAAAGATTTCTTTGTATGCACATATTGCAGGATTCTTAAGATATTTTAAACTTATGAAGTTTTGCTTCAATTCCAACACGTGCTACTGCTAAATCTTCATTTTTTTGACTGCGTAAAGGCGTTGGTTCGACTTTTTTTGGCATTTGTAGATACTAGCGTTACATCCTTCGCCAATTTTTTCCAAAAGGTCATATTTTTCAAAAAAAGAGTTCTGGTAAATAAACCTTTTGGATTTGATGGTCTGAATGTCACTTTGAGGGCTGAAAGTTGTGCCATCTTTGTCGATGTTGGAACTTTCTGAGATCTAAATTTCATCACTGTTTCTTGAGTTTTTGGCTTCAGTATAGGTAGAACGCCTCTTTAGCAGTGGTATTTGCATGAGAGTTCCTCTAATGGACTAAATATGGGTGTTTCTTTTGATAGCCCTGGATGTAGCATAGCTTTGCTGCATTTTTAAATAATTATACAATGATAAAAACTATAAGTCTTTTTAAAATTGCCATGAAGCAGGAAATGAAACGAGATCTTTGAGATAGAGTCAGCGTGTTTCTGAGGAGTTCCTAAGCTAAAAACCCTAATTACTACGATTTTTTTTGAAACGTTCGATTTTAATTTCTGATGACCTATTACCTTTCAAAAAGATTCAATGTATAATTGATCACAAAATCAATAAACTCTTGGCATCCCTTCAGGCTGAATTCTTTTTTGAGAGGTGTAAAACTTTTAATGCTGTAGTTTATCATCTTCAGTTATGTTTGCAATTTTCAGTTGCGTTTGATGAAATTAACTAAATCAGAAGATTTATTTCAAAAAATAATTAATATCAATTGATGCCTGTTTTTTCAAACGCCTGTTTGGTCTTCAGACTGCTGATTGACTTTTCCTTGCATTAGCACCCGCATACTTAGCACTTCTTGGTCCTGCTGCGATCTTTTTGGTTGAGGGATTCGTTGGTTTGGTTTATCTTGACTATTTGGAGCAGTAGTTTATTTTACTACTTTGTTTTTCTCAGTTCCTATTTTAAGTCTGCTATTTCTTTAAATGTTTAGTTTAGTTATTGCTTAAGAATAGATGGCTGTTTATTGGTGACGGGCTAGTGAAAAGGTAAAGTCTCTTACTTGGTCTTCATGAATCCCTTCTTAACTGAGCTCACAGCTTTGGTACTTTACTGGTTGCACTTCTTTATGTCTTTCAGCATCGCCTCGAGTTTGCTTTTGTGTCTTGAAGGAGAGCTTTATTTGAGTTTCTCAGGCATTTTCTCAACTCTCTTCTATTCTTTTTGAATGATGCTAGTAAACTTAGCTGCAAGTTGAAAATGATCCTAACGTAGCCGATGATCCTGAGTCGATATTTCAGATTTTCGGTCAAGAGGCGGCTTGGGCTTTTTGAGCTTTTCAATGATGTTTTCTAGCAATTTTATTTTTGGGCTCATTTGCCGAACTTCCATAGATAAGTGTGACCTATTCGTTTTGCGAGATTTGCTTGAAATGGAAGAACTGCGGCTTTGAGACATTCTTTCGGTTTTTTGTTCAATTTCTTGAAGATTATTCTTTATTCTGCTGCTTATTTGAAAGCGTTTCGCCCTGGCAATTAGTAGTTACCGCTATGAAGGTTTTTTAAATTAATTCATAAAATATCGATTATCTGCAATAAAAATCATATTTCTCACCTCACATTTTGATCCTTTATTAAGCTAATGACAAAATATAAAGCTTTTAGAGGCTAAGCTTCAAATTATTTTTTCAAGTTACCCATTTAATCATTAATATCTAGCTTATTTTGTTTGCTTTACTTGATTGTTTTAATATCTGGTTGTAGCCTCTTCTTATATCATATGAATCAATATGATTGGACTTCATTAATAAAAATTAAGTTGAAGCCGAAAGCCAATATAATATTAGACTATCCATTTACTGCTAATAAACTACTTTATTATCTACAAATAACTATAATCATAAACTTTAAAGATGGGAAACGAATGCCCCGAATGTTAGACTCCTTCAGCAGATTGTAAAATGCGAGATGTATTTAAAGAGCAGCCGAGAAATAGAGACGACCTTGATCTATCTCATATCAAGAAAGGTTAGTTTAAATCAAAAACAAAAAAGGAAGAGCGTTTTGATTAGTCATTGGTCAAGATACATTCCGTCCCCATGGAGGAATCTATAGTTATGTAGAAGTCTCATAAAAAAGTAGAAAATTCGAAGGCAGCAGAGCAGAAGCCAAAAGCTAAGAAATAACAGTTAGAAATGATTGCGAGTGCGGTTGAAGAAATTAAGCAACCTTTAAGTCTGGATACTCAGATTCAAACAATCTAGCTCAAAAAAGGGGTCAAATATGTGGGTGGGACTGTAGATCATCAACCCCATGAAAAAGGTAGAATAACATGGGCAGATGGGACAACTCTGATTGGCCAGTTTTTTTTGGGGAGTTTGGCTGATAATTAAAAAGTAATTTTGCAAACAGAAAGCGGTATTTCATATGAGGGTAATGTGTCTGCTGGCAAGGCCAATTCAACAGGAAAATTATTCCTGCCTGATGGATCTTTTTATGAAGGTGAATGGAAATAAGATATGCCACATGGCTTCGGCAAACACAAAATGTCAGATGGCTCTTATTATGAAGGAAGTTTTGTGAAAGGTGAGAAGTCAGGTAAAGGAAAGTATTACTTTGATGAGGGGATGTATGAAGGCCATTTTGTGAGTGATAAATTTCATGGGGAGGGAATCATGATTATGAACGATGGTCGCACTATCAGAGGGGACTGGAAAAACGGGTTGCTGGAGGGTAAAGGAGAAATTTAATGGAAGACTGGCTAAAAATATGAAGGTACTTTCTCAAATGGCTAAAGAGATGGACAAGGCACCTACTTTTTTGCAGATGGAAGGGAATGGACTGGTGAGTGGCGTCACGATATGCAAAATGGATTTGGATGCTATCAACTCTTCAACGGGGAAACCGTTAAAGGTATCTGGGTGAATGGAATCAAAACGGACTAAATGCGAGAGAGATAGATGCAGGATTGAAAAGCATTCATATTTTTTATTTATTTTCTCCATCCTAGAGATTTTATTAGTATTCAAATAAAAAGCAAAGATCATCAATTGTAGATGAGAATGTCTCCAAAGGTTTAAGGACTGTCTTGCTTCAATAAGTAGTCAGTTTGGAGCAATTGGTAAAACAGTTCTCCTTTGATTTCTCGGCTTATGCCATATTTGGAGCTGAAGTTTTATAAAGAGACGGATTATTTAGTCAGAAGCTAGTTACTTATTTTGCTCTTTATGATTCCTTGGAGTTACTAAGTCACACTTGCGTTATTTTATTGGTTCACAAACAGATTTTTATCCATATTTTGCTTCTTTTCGTTAGAACTTCCTAAAAAGTTGACAGAAAACTCATATAAAGGAGAGTACTGCTCTTCACGATTTATTTCAGGTATTTGGCTTTTCTTCAATCTTATCACTGTAACAAACTACTCCTTGCTTATGAGCAAGGGGTTGAGCTTATTAATTACATTGGTAAAATAATGTGCTTCTTCTTCGCATCTTTCTTTACTTATCTTGACTTTGGTTGACAGCAATTAAAGCTAACGAATTCTCTAATCCCCTTGAGTCAAGTATATCTTTTTATCTGCGATTTGCAGAAGTCTCGGCTCGTTCCTCAACTTAGTTCGACTCATCCTCTTTCTTTTTAAGTTCCCTTCGGCTTCATTTGGAGTCAAGGCTAGGATATTTTGATAAGCTAGCAAATCTGGTTTCCAGGCTTCTTTTTGCTACAACTGCTGATGTTATTATTTCTGTGATTTTATCATGGTCATTATCTCTGCAGTCATTTGCTAGTTTATATCAGCTTCAAACGGCGGCAGGGTTATTATGTTTTTTTATTCATGGAACACTGACTTTTTCATGGGAGTTCTCAAAGCTGAGTTTATTATCTAGTTCTCGTTTCGATTTATTTCCTCGATTTTCTCCATGATATCGTTAATGGAAATTTCAGAGACGTCTATTTTGGGCTGAATGGGTTTTTTCATCCTTTTTTTGACTACCGTAGATGATGTCCTGGTTCTTTTCTCTTTGGCCTTGACGAATGAAGAGTAGAATATCTAATACTTAAGTTTTTCGAGTTCATCGAGCCACTGCCGTGAAGACAGGTAAAGACATTTGGAGAGTGATACGAGGATAATTGACTTTTTTTGCATGTTCATTTGGTGAAGTTTGTTTTGGGCATGCTGGATGTAAAGGAAGAACTGAAGAAGGGTTGGTTTTGAATTTGTGAGGATTTCTTATAAGCTTACAACCTTTTCTGTCATCTTTTTGGATTAATTTATTTATATATCGTTAGTTTTATAGTATAGCTAACATAATCGCATTTACTCAACCAAAATTTAGCATTCATTCAGCTTTCAAGTCCCCAATAAAACTATTTGTGACCTTTTATGCTAAAAGTTACCTTTTAGGCAGATTGTAACTATTTTAAATATATAAGCCAACAAATCTTAGAGCGGCAAACAAAGGCTACTCCAAAATATTAAAACTTTGGTTTCGATTAGCAGCAACAGTTATCAAAGATCTACTGAATTTATGTATATACTTGGCTGAAAAAAACATGATTTTTATAGAATACGTTTTAGAAGGATGTCCAAATACTTGAGGATAAATCATAACTAATCAACTTTATAGCTAGAGTAAACCTCACATTTTCGGAACAGCTCCTCTAAATCCAAGGATAGGAAAGGGAAGCAAACGCAGCTAAATAAATAGTATCAGCAACAACCCAGAAAGCATTTATTGGGCCCCAAAAACCATAACAACTCTAAAGAAAGATCTTGCAGTAAAGTCGTTTGCGAAGTATGTGAAAAGCTAAAAACCAGAATTAAGTAAAAGTAATAGAAGTTCTGTAAAGTAGTGTAGTTGCACCGCAGCGAAATTGAGTCCCTGAATAGAATCAACCAAGATTTGAGGGAAGAGTTGTAGAGATTATCGTAAAAGCTCAAGATATTCTAGCTCTAGATACAGAAATACAAGGAACATTCTTGCAGGTTTTAGGCTGGAGAAAGGCCTTAGTAGCTGGTCTCTTTATCTCCTATAGAAGAAAAGAAAAAACCAGTAACTTTGAAATTAATTGCTGAAAAACTTTCAGAAGAGGCTGGACCCACAACTCTTTCATAGCTGCTGGCCGCCACTCCAAAAGGTTCTCAACTTGGACATAGTCCGTTTTAAGTAGGATAAAAATAAAATGCACTCCGCTCCGAATTCCAAAGATTGATGAATGAGTGCCTTTTAGTGGATTCTAAGTCTAAAAAGACTACTTTACGTCGACAATTGGCTTCAATCGCAAACCAACTTTCGATGCTATAAAAATAAGCTAATCGATCATGATTAATGTTGATTTATTTCATAAAACAAAAAGCAGAATTATAATCCAAAGTACTAAAAAAAATAGACATTAAAAAAAAAGAGGAATTGTATGAATGGAATCTTAGAATACATGCATATTAAGTAGCTACATATCATCCTAAATGTACATTAGTTCGTTTAACCAACTTTCTTGCCTTTTTGTTTTTCTAACAGTTTTCTCTGATCTCTGATGAAGAGATTATGTTGAGACTCAAATCTTAGCTAACAGTAATTTTATCGCAATAAAAATGTTACAAATTGATAATCCAAATAGAGGTCTTGTGAACGTTCGGTAGCATAATTTGATTGTATTAGTCATTATTGTTTCTTGTATAGGACAGATTTAATAAAAAACCTTACCCATTTTGATTTGTTTCGAAGTTTTATGAGCTAAATGGAAGTTAAAATAATCAGTTTTATATATTCTTCCATATGACTCTTAAGCTCACAGATTTTGAAACTATTAAAGATTTGGGATCAGGCTCCTTTGGGCAGGTCAAGTTGGTCAAAAAGAAAGATGATTTCCAAATTTTGGCCATGAAGACCGTTTCACTTTGTAGCCTCACCCCCAAACAAAAAGACAATGCACTCAATTAAGTCAGACTTCTAGCATCCATTTAAATCCCAAACGTGATTGCCTACAAAGCTTCCCTGTTTGACCAAGAAACTAGCTCACTCTGCATCTTCATGTAATATGCAGATGGAGGCGACCTTCAGGTAAAACGGTTATGATTTAGTCGAAAGTACAAGAATTGAAAGACAATCAACAACATTTTGGCTTTGAAGAAAGGTATGTTTGGAAGGTGGCCTATGAGATCCTACAAGGTCTAAAAATGCTGCATAGCCAAAAAATTATTCACAGAGATATCAAAAGTGCAAACATCTTCTTCGTGGATGGTATCGCTAAGCTAGGTGATATGAATGTTTCAAAGGTTGCTGAAAAAGGGTTCTGTGAAACCCAAACGGGAACCCCATACTACACAAGTCCTTAAATCTGGTCAGGCAAAAAGTACGGCAGTAAATGTGATATCTGGTCATTAGGAGTTGTCATATACTAGATGTGCTCTTTGAAAATGCCGTTTAAAGGTAAAGATTTCCCCAGCCTTTGTCGTAATGTTAAATAAGGCAAATATGAGGATATCAATGAGATATACTCAGATGATATGAGAAAATTGATAAGGATGTGCTTGATAGTTGAAGAGGGGATGCGCCCATCAGCTTCTGAATTGCTTTAGACTGCCATTCTTAGAGGTATGGAGCAAAGTTTAGATTCTTTTAATGCTGAATAAGGAGAAATAAAGTTACTTGATCCTATTAAATGCCCAAGAGTTCTAAGATTTCTGGCAGTAAAGCTACCAAAACCTCGATTTTAGGAGTAGAAGAAAGTAAACTTCAGAAAGTAAAGAGAATAGAGCTCTTTCAAAATTAAAAGCATCAAAAAGATAAAATCTTAAAAAACCATTCAGTTTGACGAGACAGAGTCAAACAAATGTATTGAAGCAAGTTCCAAAATAGAAAAAACTCCTTCAAAAAAGTTCATTAATCTCATCGAATAAGATTAATCTAAGCCTCGTTTGGAAAAGATTGGTTCCAGGAAAGCAATTAAACTACCACCACTTTAAACCTAGAACAATGCTCTGCTACCCAATCTTTAAGCTAATAATGAGTAGAAGCGATCTCTTAAACGCATCGGCTCATCGCGCAAGGTACCTTATCCAATACATAGATAATCTTCATCAATTCTCAGAAATCCATAGCTTTAGACAAATAAAATTGACATTCTTGATTCCATGACTTTGTATGAGAATATTTTAATACTAAGGAAGGCATTTCTAACGATTCAAGCAGAGATTAGTCTGGAGCTTTTCCTATTGTTAGAATATCTAGTTAAAAAGTTAATTTTAAGGTGCAGTTATGAATAGTTATGCAGAGTGATTGTTATTTTATTCAGAAGCTATCTAAGTTCATTTTGCGTAGGTTTCTTCGAAGATCCTCGCCAACACTGAATTTCTTTATTCTTCCAAAACAAACTGCGGAGCCAAATCAGTGAAATAAAGTCCTTTGAAAGCGTTAGCCCTAAATAATTCTCATATTACTCAGCCTGCAAGTAATCAGGAATTGCTCTGGAGTAGTAATCCCCACGTAGGCAGTTGATGTAAGTATCAGCAGTGTCCAAAAGTTTTGTTTATACTTCTTGCTGAAGCAACTCATTCTGCTAGTTTCCATAGAGATAAGGGATCTCTTTTTTTCTGATTTGCAGCAAATTGTAGAAGCGGTAGCGGCAAACCTTGAGCCTTTAGGAGTAGAAAGCGATTCTATTTTAGAACTTTCGCTATTCTTCGATTGTAGGGATTGGCATTCAGCTCAAATTATCTAATAATTATGATAGTTTTGATTTGATGTAATTACTACTTAAGTAATGACCAGGCCTATCCATAAGTCAAATGAATAGAAAGGTACAACTTAATTAGCTTTCATGATGCTGCTATTAACGAAAATATAGTAAGGAAGGTATATGCAAGTTAGTTAATCAATCTTATTCATCATATCCATTGAATTCTTCATCGTGTGAAAGAGAATTCAGTAAATCCAGTCCAAGGCTTTATGATTTTTCATCTTCATTGTCAATATTTTCGGGTTATGCTTCGATTTACTTCTCATTTATCTTCTTAAGTTAGAAGACCTGTTCCTACTTTTTTTTGTCAGTTGTTGCTTTCTTTCCCTTTGTTTCTTGCTGTTGATCAGCTTTTATCTTCTTTTTGCCTGCGGTAGCTTTAGCTTCTTCATTTTTTCGCTTTTTAATAAGCACCTATTGCTACATCATTCCTTTTCCTTACCTCTCATATTGGGCCCTTTTTTATTCAGTTTAATGTTTATTTTAAAACTCTTTGATCCTGGCTCGTAATTTATTCAGATTTGAGAGTTAATCAGGAATTCTCTGATTGTAGTTTTTTCTCATAAACTCAAAATACTTCTTTTTTTGGGTCTACAACAACTCCTTTTCGTTGGCTGAAATGTATCCTGCCTCAGTTTGTTCCTAATTCCTACAAAAAAGGAGATGTTGTATGCCATTGGACATCTTCTGCTTTTCGATAAGCGACTGTTTAGCATTTTAGAGTTGCTCTTAGGTGGGGAAGAATCGTTTTTTGAGTAACTAAGGCTGGTTGGAGGTGAGGAACATCTAGTGGTATATGTTTGCCATTGTTTTCTTTTATGATTAATAAATCTATATTCAATATTTCAATTCAATAGTGATTAAAAATCTTAATCACAAATAAATCTATAGTTCTAAACTTATCCACTTAATCCAGAGAAGTATGAATATCCCTGAAAAATAAGCCATTGAAACCCAACAAAAGTGAGTAATAAAATGAAATATATGATTTTGAGAAAGCTTTGATTTTAGTTGATGGGATTTAAATCAACATAAGTTGTTCCTTCTATCCGAGCTCAAATAAGGTCGATTAGGGCTTTGTAATGTTGTACTAAACTTATTGAAATACTACCAAATACTCAAATAATCTATTAAGACAATAATTTTAAGATAGTGCCAACTTAAAATGGACCCTAGACCCTACCACTTCGAATACAGAAAACCAAGATTATCCAACCCTACATTGTACAGCACTCATAACAAAGTTAATCCTCCCATTTCTATTAAAGCATGTTCAGGACTAAGGATTTTTCCATCTCTAAAGCCCCCTCCCAATTACGCAACCCTGAGCTTTTAAACAAATCTTATGCTGAATAGCCTCAGTCTCAGATGTAAAGTTCAAATAACCAAGCAAACGATCCATCTCCACTGAATTGAATGGCAACAAATTGGTCGAATTGTAGAACATAGGAAGTTACCGCTACGGAAATAAGAGTAAAATCTAGTCAGCCAGAGGTAGAATATGATTTACGCAGCTCCCCAATCAAAGATGGCAAGTTACGGGAGTAACCTGGTTCGTAATACATCAATGGACCAAGCCCAGGTCTACAAAAAGCAGGAGAAAGAATTCAATATCATAAGTTTCTATCCCAAGGAGTACAAACCCAATCTCAGACAGTTTCCCAAACTTACGCTTGAAAACAAACTTATTGAGTTCGGCAACAACCCGAACTATAATTGATTTTTATGACTCCAGTTCGGTCACTAACATTACCAGACTATTTTAGCCATTATTAGACATTATAGCCCCGTAGTGCTGGGTTTTCTATAATTCATTTTTATCAATGGCTCTACTCTTCAAGATTTTGATACTTTCCGCCCTCCTCATTCTGACGAAGCAGCTGCTAAACATGAGGCAATAATAAAGCAAACTCAGTTGCGTTTAATGAGATCAACTAAGAGTAAAGAGATTGTTAGACAGGATTACGAGTATTTTCTGAATTATCTTGAGTAAAAAACCATTGATTAGAGATGTCAGTCTTGAATTATTAAGGGTATGGTCACCTAAATATAGATGTAGCCTTACTAAGAAGAAGGGTAGTTCATGCTAAATGAAGTTAGAAGTAGCTTGACACAGTGTTCTTTTTTACTAACTCAGGCGTACAAAAGATATGAACTAGTGTTATTCCACTTTGAATAAGATGCAACTCAATCATAACTCAGGGTAAACTTGAAATAAGGAGAGAAGTACTGCCAAACTAAGTAAGTGTAAGTATATTTAAACCAAAGGCGTACAGTTGGATCCAAAAGTGTAATGAAGTAGAGTAAAGAAGGCGTTGCATCTGAATAACTGAGCGTGGCCTATTTGGAATTTAGTGGTGATGAAATAATAACAAAGAGTAGTAACCAGAAAAACCTAGATGTTGGCTTTGGTCGACAAAGAGTCCTTTCAAGATGATAAAGATGTTTTAAAGTATTTACTTAGGGTAATTGGGGTTTAAAAAAGGAGTAAGCCTTAAATTAACAAGTGTAGGTCTTATGAAATCTAAGCAGTAAAGAATCATTCATGCAGAGTAGAGTTGCTTTTACCCAGATGTTTGGGTATAATAATCTAGTCTCCATACGCAATTTCATTTTTATTTATTGTTCTTGACTTTATAGATAGGCGTAGATAAATCCTTATCATAGAGTAAGCAATTTCTAAATAATGTGTGACAAATAATAAATGAAGGGTTCCTTTAAATTAAATCAAGTTAGTAAATCAAACAGCAATCAAGATTCTACACTAAGAAGGCTTATGTTATGGAAACGTCATTCAGTGTAGTTTTGAAAAAAATAGGCGTAGAAAGTCTGGAACGAAGGGACTATGAGTGTAAACAAAATCGCAAATAGAAACATCTGACTAAAAAGGTAAAAATCTTATAACTTAGGTATTTGAGAAAGAAAAAGAAGACATGATCCTCAAAACAATCGTAAATTGAAGAATATTTAATAAAAGAAACAATTATTAAGGTTAATCTTTTCAATTTTTCAAAACAATACTTATCTCTATTTCACCCTTCTTCTAATTCCGCCTACTTAAATCAATTCATCACATAAACTATCCAGATCAATGTTTAACCTCTTTAGGTTCTATCCCTAATCTTTCGTATACTTATTTTAGATTCATTTGTTTGTTCAAGCAATAGGCATACCAGCATTTGGTACAATATGCTCTCTGAGTAGATCCCTAGTAATATACTCCTCCAAAAGCTCCCCAAGTCGCACCACATGGCCTCGCTCCTCCTCTGGTACCTCGAGGAAGATTCAAGCCCATAACATCTGGCTTCCCACATGGGATCCAGTATCTGTCTCTCAAATGAGTTTGTTTAATGTTAGCTACCTCCAGTTTGCATCCGTTTCCAGGAAACTCTTTCCACTTATTGAAGATTTCTTAATCATGAAGCCAGGGGAACTCATATTTCTTTTCCTCCTGCTTGCTTTACTGTTGCTGTTGCTGCTCCAAGATCTTCTCCTAGGCTGTGAGCTCCATAGAGTGGATATAGGCTGCAAGTAAAAGTTATATTCAAGATTGATAAAAGTAAATTAATATGAGCAAGTTCTGATAAATACCATTACAAGTCCATAGAGAATCTAAAAGAAAATAAAGATATACATCAATCTTTGTATATTCTACATCTATCACTCCCATCTTGTCTTTTGCTGATCATTTTGTAAAATTTTTAATTCTATCCAACTACTCTCATTATTTTCTAACTTATCCTTTTGGAATACTTCCTGAAATAAGAAACCATATGCTGTTATTATTGCTTTTTGTGGATGCTTCGAATTTATGAGCTTCTAAAGAAAGATCATCCTGATGAAAGAACAGCAATCAGCTAAACTTGGAGCACAAAATAAAAAGGTTAGCTTGCCAAGATTAGGTCTCTAGGAATTAAGCGGATAAGATGAAATCGTATGATGATCTTTAGCTAGTTTTAAAACTGATGATTATATGGTATGATTCATACAAGATGGCTTATGAATCCAGCATCTAATAAAAAGTGTTTAGGTGGCTCAAGATTTCTATTGTTGTTTGGGATTCTGGTGACTGGTTACAAGTTATGGCTTATTATTGCCTAATAATTTGAGCTGATAATTCTTAAAATAAAATACTAGATGGCGAATCTCATTAGTTTTATCTCCTTACACTCAAAACTAACACAAAAGCTCAATAAGTGGCCAAATTATTCCTAAAAATAGCTAGACTACGCTAGTTAGAAGCATATGCCACATTAGCCATCAGGAAGGTATAGATAGAAAGATGAGCTTGAAGTATTAGTTTGATTGCTTTAGGCACACTATCTTAACTCTGCTATCCATATCCACAGTTTAACCTACATCGTTTCTCCACCTAACTTTACCCTCAAATCGATCACTATCTTGTTACATGCCGGTGAACATTTGATCGATTAACTCACTTTTGATTGATCTATTGAGCCATTCCTGATTTATTAGCTCATGATCAAGACATCCACATCATAAACTTATGATAATTGCCTTATTACGCTTCTTCATTCATCTGCCAGTCCATCTTTGAAAAATACCATAGCACACAATTTTGGGGCATATCTGGAAGTAAGAAACCCTAACCGGCTCAAAGCGGCCATGAATTAGCTCACTAGCAGCATGTCCCTGAAGGTTCCACCGTGGCTGCCGTAAAATGCGGCTAAAAAAATGTTCACCTTGCCTAAACGTGTCAATTAGATTATATTCTATACATTAAGTAAGATTAAATGAAAACCAAAAGTTCCAAAAAAAGACAGGCGCCCGACGAGCAACTCACTTAGCTCTACGATAGAATCACTAAAATTGAAGTAAAAGTGCTGCAGAAGATACAGCAGTTGAAAACTAGTAACAAAACCTTTTTATGCCAGCATTTGGATATCCCTTCTCCTTAGTGCGGGCCTTATGACCCTGCTGTCAATTACTATGACCAGTTCTGGAAAAGGTTTTTGCTCAACGAAATCGGAAAACAGAATGTAAACTAATCTCAGATGGCTTTGTAGACGTTTGAGAGGAAAATGGAGAAAATTGATGTAATTTTGTTGATATTGAGGGTCTTTTTAAATAGTGGGAGAAAGAAATGGAGTCTGTGCCTAGCCAAAGGACCAAACGCACTACAGTTTAGAACGCCTAAAGATAGAAATGCGAAATTTGCGGGCGTACATTCAAAGATAAGTAAACCTTGGGGATCCACGCGAGAGTCAAACACGAGGAGGAAAAGATGGGCTAAGAAGATCGATAGGAGAACGAATCTATTTTTTAGGAAGACAATTAATGAAACCTATTCAACTTTATTTACCCTCCACTAATCCTCAATATGACATCACTCAGGTTATAAAGCGTTCAAGTATTTATTCATCATTCACTGCTTTTTCATCATTTTCTCCTCTTTCGGGAGCTCGAAGACTATCTCTTTGGTGCAGCCAGGGCAGGATTTGGAATACAGCAGATGGGCCACTGCGCATTATCGGTGGAAGAGATGCTAGCAGGGTAGCAGCACAGTGTGGGTGTTCGACTGAATGTCAGTATAGCAGATCATGCATCTATGTCCTCAAATATCTACACATGCTCTTCCATAGATTCGTAGCGGTTGTAGCGCAAAAGCATGAGTTCGAAAGGACTCAGCCCGTTCTCATTGTAGAACAAAGGACTCTCTTTGTTGCCCTTGTCTAGCTAATCACAAATTTACACTGATTGATGAATCTTTCGGCTAGTTTCATGCGCACCACCTCGCAATGCTGATCGGTTTCCGCCGCCCTGGCCTTGGCAGTTTGGTTTTTGAATAGCTCCATCCTGTAGTTTTTTTCAGTTGTCATGACTTCCGACTGTCTTTAGTTTAGTTTCTTACGAAGTTACTTTGCAGTTTATCTTAGTTCCTCAACTGAGCAAGTTTTCAAAGTTGAGAGCTGCAGGTGCTGTTGGTGGGCAGAGTGCTCCTTGAATTTGTTGGCATGGTTTTATGTTTATTTTTTGGGGATGTGTCGGTTGGAGGGCACTTTGAGTTTCCCGAACTATTTGGACATCTTTAGACAAGTACAAAACAATACAAAAGCCGAACATGTAAATAAAATCTATATCAAGTATGGAACCACCTGCGAGATAAATTTGCAGAAATGCTTCCTGGTTGGT